>Ga0247843_1008398_pt1 | contig 12083 bp, 10 predicted proteins | sample LaCruzMarch2017__FD_192420 | JGI IMG/M metagenome (GOLD analysis project Ga0247843, IMG submission 192420) | Freshwater microbial communities from meromictic Lake La Cruz, Castile-La Mancha, Spain - LaCruzMarch2017_8m | ecosystem: Environmental > Aquatic > Freshwater > Lake | place: Spain...
TAGAGGCCCTAAAAAGCCGATTTTCGGGCTTTTTTGCCCTGTGGCGCGTCTCGGGGCGCCAGGGCCGGGGTTCGGGCGTGGAAAATTGCGGCGTGGTGTGGCGATCCACGGCGGTTCAGGGGACGAGGCGCGCTGCCTGAAATTGGGGTAGGCGAATTATTTCACAAACTGCGTTGTGTACAAATAAAAGACCCATCACGCCCCAATACTGCCCATTCTCGAAATGTATTCAACATTCTGCGAAACGGATAAATAGTTGAACCTCAATACCTAGACCTTTGTACCATTGTAAGGAGAGTTGAACAAGGTTTCAAAAACTACGCGCAATGGCAGAATTGGTACATATCAAGAGTATTGACGAGGCATATCGCTTTATTGGCCAACCCAATCCGTCCCATCCACTGATTACGGTCATCCGGCAATGGCCCAAACTAATCCGGGATTTAGGCCATGTAAAATTCACCAGCGACCTCTACTACATCGCCTCGAAAAGGCCGATAAGCGGGGCATTGGAGTATGGAAGAAGTTCTTATGACTATCAAGAAGGCACCATGATTTTTATCGCTCCCGGACAAGTGGTGACTTTTTCTCCGCCCAAAACGCAGGAAACGGGCGCAAATGATGGATGGACCATTTTGTTTCACCCCGATTTAATCCGAAAAACCGAACTGGGCAAACTCATCCACTACTACACCTTTTTTCAATATGAAAGCAATGAAGCCTTGCATTTGTCGGATACAGAAAAGGATTTCCTGAATGCGCTGGTGGACAATTTGGAGCAGGAAGCCAATCAGCATCGCTTTGATAAACATTCGCAGGAAATCATCGTCCAACACCTGCAAACCATCCTTACATACGCCAACCGCTTTTACGACCGGCAGTTCTACGTTCGCTCCAATCTCAATAAAGACATTGTCAGTGATTTTGAACGTTTTTTGCAACGCTATTTCTCGTCCGACGAACTCGTGAAAAAAGGGCTGCCCACCTTAACAAGGTGCGGAAAAGAACTGAACATTTCCGGTGCATATTTGAGCGATCTGCTCCGAGCGGAAACAGGCCAAAGTGCCAAAGACCACATTTACCGATTCCTGATTGAACGAGCCAAAACACTGCTGCTGAACTCCGAAGACAGCATCAGCGAAATCGCCTATGCCTTTGGTTTCGAGTACCCGCAAAATTTTACCAAGCTGTTCAAGTCTAAAACTGGTATGAGCCCTTCGGAATACAGAAACGTCAACTAATTCATATCATGAAGAAAATTTACCAACGCAGATGGTTTAAAATAACCGGGATCTGCCTCGCCCTACTCTTTTTGGCCTTGCTGGGAGTGGATATTTATTTTAGAAATCAGCCCATTCCCGCGTGTACATCGGGGCGTGAGCAGTCAGCCCAAATCAAATGTCCTTTTCTCGCCATTTCCAGGCCTTCCATGGAAAGCCGAGAAGCCTTTGTCGATGGCGTGGAGCAGTTTGGCATGGACCGGACGATGGCGCAATTTGTCGCCATCCAGGTCAGCTGGCAGCAGAACGGACTGTGGTCAGTTCTCAAAGGCGATGCGCCCAATATCTATGCGCTTGACCAGGTGCACGGTGTGACACACTGCGATTTGTTTTCCAAATACTTACCTGAATTGGAAGAACAGGCTAAAGCCAAGGAAATAGACGGACAAATTACCCTGCAAGACTTGGTGCAAATGAAAAAGTGGTTGGCCCAGCAAGAACAAGTGGACGTCAGCGAACCCAGTAAGATTGAAACCTCGCTGTTGTTTGTCAAAGCGGGGGGCAACCTCGAAACCCAAAAGGTTTATACGGAAGATGTTTTTATGCTTTTACGGGGCACAAAACCCCACCGGGATGCGCCAATTAATGTGACATTGCTGAACCAATCAAAAAGTTTGGCGAAATGGGATTAGTCAATTTGAAGCATTGGTTATGCTTGATCCTGTTGACGGCTGTTGCTACTTTTGTTCAAGCCCAAAGTTTGGGCGAAAACCGACCAGACACCTCGAAGTGGTCATATGAGGTCAATTTGAGCGCATCCGGTAGGCTGATTACGGGCACATTCGATCAATTCGTGTTTTCCCCAAGGTTGGATGTAGAAGTGGCATCCAAACGTTGGCAGTTGGAAAATACAACGAATTACCACTACAATTCAACCAATGGGCAAACAATTGAAGACAACTGGTTCGAATTGTTGACCCTGTCTTATTTCGTGCGAGGCGACAAGCTGTTCCCGATGGCTTTTTACAATTACGAAAACAACCTGATGTTTCGGGTAAAATCGAGGCATTTGGGGGGCCTGGGGCTAAGCACGCAGAATAAGTGGAAGCGCGGTTTTGCACGATTGGACTTGGGCGCAGGATACGAAAATACGGTTTTCAATGGTGAAAACTTTGAAAACAGCGGGCTGGTCGGTTCGCAAAGGGAGAAAGAACTCTTCATGTTCCGGGTAGTGCATCAGCACCAAATGCTTGGAGGAAGGATGGCTTTTTCCAATGTGATTTTTTACCGCCATTCCTTAAAAGAAAGCCAGGATTTTTTTATCAGAATGGCGCCAGGGGCCACCTTCAAAATTGCCAAAGGATTATCTGCCTCCATCAACTACATCTATCGTTTTGAAAAGGTGCATCTGAAAAACCTTTCGGACACCAACACAGCGCTTGTTTTCGGATTGTCTTACAAAATAAAAAATGGATAACACAAACAAAATCTGGAAGTATTTCCTTTATGGCTTACTGGGCTTTCACGCTTTGTACCAGCTCGGTTTCGGCCTCATGACCTGGATAAATCCTCAATCACTGGAAGCGCCTTATGGCTTTGATGCTAAAGCTGCGCCTCAAATTTATCTGATTGTACTGATGCTGTCGTTTGGCCAGTTATTCCTGACAGCGATGGCAATACTCGGTATCTATTGGGTAAGCCAAAACAGGCAATCAGGCGCCCTGCTCGGAATGTTACTGGGTTGCTATTTTTTGTGCTTAGGCATAGCAGGTATCATTGCGGTGGATCAACGGGTAACGCTGTTCATTGATGTGGCCAGAGGCATTTTGACGATTGTTTCAGCCTTCATGGTATTCAAAAATACAAAAAATTAAAACATCATGCATACGATAAAAACCACTTTTGATGCCGTTAAAGGTTTGGATTTAGCAGGTAAGGTTTTTCTGGTAACCGGTGCTTATTCTGGCTTAGGCGCAGCCACAACCCAAGCCCTGTTAAAAGCAGGAGCCACTGTAATCCTTGCGGGCAGAAGCGAGAGCTTGCTGTCCAAGTTCGTTTCCGAACTGTTAAGCGACAAATCGCTGAATACATCGGAAACGCAACTCGACGCTTCGCATACCCTTGACTTGGGCGACCTGCGGTCGGTCCGGAATTTTGCCGATTATGTATATAAAAAATACCCGAATATTGACTGCCTTATCAACAACGCTGGTGTGATGTACACGCCTTCGGGCAAAACCACCGATGGCTTTGAAACCCAAATGGGCATCAATGTGATTGGGCATTTTCTGCTGTCCAAATTATTGGCAAATAAAACCAAGCGTCAGGTTTGGTTATCATCCAAAGGGCATACTCGTTTGGGCGCGCCGCGCATAGATGTGGAAGCCATCATGGAGGTCAATGACAAAACGTACAACACCCAGTTGAGGTACCAACAGTCAAAATTGGGCAATATATTGCTAGCCAAGCAATTTCCAATTGAATACCCACATTTAAAGGCGGTTTCGGTTCACCCGGGCGTAGTAAAGACCAATTTGAGCAGAAATATCGCATTCAAAGACAAGTTGCTTTTTTCCCTGATGAACCCTCTCATGGTCCTGAATGCAAAGGAACCGGAACGTGGAGCAGCGACGCAAGTTATGGTCGCAACCATGCCGGAGGAACAATTGAGCAATGGGGCTTATTATGCCGATTGCCGGGTATCAAAAGAAGTCGAAAGTGCCAAAAACATGGAAGATGCCCAAAAATTTTTTGACTATTGCAGCCAAGTAACTAAAGCATTTCAATAGCATTAAAGATGTACACAACAATACATATGCGATAATGCACCCTAAACGGCCGCACTACCCATATGTTTACGTTCAATAATTAGAGGCTCTTCATGACTTCAAATGGGTGAGTGCCTAGAGCTGAGTTTGCCGCAAGTAAAAAGGATCATATTCATAAAGTTGTCGAGTTGTGTCCAAATCGACCCCAACGGTCACATAGTTGTGATATTCAACACTCTGTGTCTTACTGTGACTATGTGTTTATTTTAAAATCCTAATTAGGTATTTGTCTAAACAAGCCAAATTAACAAAAACGGCTCCGGACACAAAGTCCGAAGCCTCCTGAGGAGTTAAGGAGGTAAATCCCTTATTATTCTTTGTCGAAACGCATCTCCTGGATGCTGACACTGGAGCCGCTTACTTTTAAATAAAGGTAAACGCGGTAAACGCCCACCGCCGAGGTCAGGTTGCCGATGCAATATTGATCGCTGTTTTCGCGGCTCTGGCCTTTGTGTACCTGAGCAAAAGCCTTGGGTTTGTTGCTGTCAAAAAAACCTTTCAGGACTTCAGCGGCTTTGGCTTTTGAATACACTTGTTCTTTGTCCTGGATGGAAATTTCCACATTGTCGGCAAAGTATTTTGAAAGTGCAGTCACATCCCCGGCACCGAGGGCTGCTGAGATGGCATCCAGTGCAGGACCGCCCTGCGTGTTGTTGGCAAAAGCGAAAGCTGGGGTTAGGAACAGCAGAAAAATCAGATTCTTCATGGTGAAGCAGGTTTGTTAGTTTGTCCGTGTTTGCGAACGTTTGTAGGTTTTGACGTTGTGATGTTACTAAGTAACTGTCAAAAACGAATTCTATTGTAAACACGAAGTTAACCCTGACTTCACAGCCAACCATCTTGTTGGCTGTTAAAGTTTTAGAACTTTAACGCTTGCTGTCCTATTACCCCTTTCCAGCCGCAGAAAGTAGACTCCCGGGCGCCATTCAAGGCTTGGTAATTTTACGGTAGCAGCACCTTCGGGTAGATTTTGAATGCTTGTCCACACCCGTTTACCTGACAAATCAAATACCGAGAGAGCATATTCACCCGCTTCGAGATTTTCCAGGTTCAATACCGCTTCCGACTGCACCGGGTTGGGAGCAAGCGTCATTTTCGGCAAACGCCCAGCCAGCTCCCCAGTCGCAGAACTGAATTCGGTCAGTTTGATCGAACTAAAACCGGCGCCATCGCCGCCTGTGCCGCCATTGGAATTTACACCGTTGCCAGCGGCATAGAGCGTCACACTTCCAGTGCCCGTGGTGGGTGCCGTCCATTTTACATTGAAAATGTTGGAACTTGAAATATTGTCGTGTTCGGCGTAGCGGCGTCCGCCGGGAATGGTAGCTATTTTGTAGTTGTTCGGGTTCATATCGCTGAATCCGTCCAGGTCGCTGTTGTTGCTGTCGCGCAGACCAATCATTTGAAATCCATAACCATTCAAGTTATTGCCAGAGGCCGTGATGGTAACGCGGGCGGTGTAAGGTTTGCCTGGTAAATATTGGGTGACCGGGTTGTTGGCGCTGTCCAACACGCTGATGGCGAGGCTTGCCTGAATGGGGCCCTGGTTGTGGCAGGCGATGCATGTTTTGGGCTGACCGCCTTGTGTTTCGTCGCCGGGCGCACCCGTGTTGCCTCTTTGGGCCTGGGAGGCACGGCCATTTTTGTTGCCGAGTAAGACGAGGGCGGAGAATATTCCGAAGAAAAGGAAAATAATTGGGCGGAGCATGGAGAATGTGAGAGACGTGAGCGTATGAGAGACGTGAGCGGGATGAAGGCCCTATGACTAATGCTTTGGGCAAAGGTTGAATGCTTCGTGAAGGTTTTTCGTCCAATTTACTGAGATTTAATTCCTGAGCCGCTTTCTTTGTACGAACAATCTAACCTATCCTCACCCTATGTTACCCAAGAATTTTGTAAGTTCCTATCTGCCTTATGCCCAGGAGGCCCAAGCCGCAACGGGCATCAGTGCGGTCGCTATTTTAGCTCAAGCCGCCTTGGAAAGTGGTTGGGGCGACCGCGCTGTTGGCAATATGTTTTTTGGAATCAAAGACACCGATAAGGGCAAAACAGGCAAGGGTCAATTGCTCGTTACCACCGAATATTTAAAAAGCCCGGATCAAAAGAAGTTGTTCCCGGAAGTAATTTCGGTGACCTGGAACGAGCGGCGAAAACGCTGGAAGTATGTCGTAAAAGATTGGTTCCGAAAGTACGACAGCCCGGCGGGGAGTTTCAAAGACCATGCGCAGTTTTTTCTTCAAAACCAACGCTATGCTGTGGCCATGACGAATGCGGGCGATCCCATTCGATTTTTGCAAGAAGTGGCAAAAGCTGGTTACGCCACGGCGCCTGATTATGCCAAAATCCTCATCCAATTGGTGAAAATGATTCAAAGGAACGTGCCAAGCGAGTTGGAGTCTTTTGAGGTTCCAGATGCGGACGGTTCCTTTGAAATGCCTGGGGAGGAGGAAATGTGGGATTATGTGGGCAGAGAGAATGAAAAGTGATAGTCTCACTTTGAGTGAGACTATCACTTAAAGTGGGACTATCAATCACAAACCAAACTCAACGCTCCGGGTACGGCGCCTCGCCCTTCGCATAAAACCACAATACCCGATTCATCAAGTCATCATTCCCGGTATCCACGCCTTCTGCGGTATTTTCAGCAGATTTCTGGGCATAATACAGTGCCTTTCCGGTCAATTGGGAATGACTGAGGTTCATTTCATTCAAGGGTATTCGATTCGGCAAAGCGGTATAAACACCAGGCTGTGGGTGGTTATTAAAACAATCGAACATTGGTCTGGCTGTGGCATCTATGGTATTCATGGGCGGCAGACCCAGTATTTGTTCAATGGTGCGCAACATCGAGGTTTGATTGTAATACTGACGAACAATTCCCTTGGATTGACTGTAGGGACTGATGACTAAAGCCCCGCTGCGGTAGGCTGAGCGGTGATCCCAGCCATTTTGGGCGTCATCTTCGGTTACAAAGATCACCGTAGAGGCCCAAAAACGGCTTTTAGAAACCGCTTCTATGATTTTTCCAAGGGCCAAATCATTGTCTGCTACCATCGCTCGCGGGGTGGGGTATCCTTCGCTGGTTCCAGCCGTATGGTCATTGGGCAATGCCATGACCATCAACGCTGGGAGACTGTCACCGGGCATGGCCTCGTAGGCTTTTAATTCCTTTATAAATGCCTCTGCACGCAGTTGGTCATTGATTTTTGCATCATCGTACCCTGGGAAATTTTGCGACAATATGGGCCGTACCCTGGAAATTGTGGAGGTGTTTTTAAAAACAAAGGGGTTTTTCTTTAGATATAGTTGATAAATATCGTTCCAGTTTTGACTTTCATCAAATTCCATAAAACAGGCTTCTCCATAAATTCGAACCGATTTGCCATGGTCCAGGGCATGATTCCAAATAAAACCTTCCTTGGTATAAACCATCGCATCATATTGCCGGTGCGGGTAACTTCTGAACCAGGCGCGGACGTTTTTTTGTACATAATCGGATACGATTCCCGCATCCGTCCATTGGTGACCTTCGGCAGAAGATTTGCCTGAAACATGATAGTTGTCTAGCAAAGCATATTGTAACGCCATTTTGTGTTGGTTGGGCGTTACTGAATCTCCAAATATACAGAGGGAAGGCATGCCCCGCCCCACCGACAAATCACCGTAGACCTGATCATAGGTGCGGTTTTCTTTGATGATATACAACACATGTTTAAACACGGAGGGTTCGCCAATGCGCTCAGGCACCGGGCGGGGCGCTACGTTTGGACGAGGCAAATCGCTCGTCCTATCCGCAAATCGCGTTTGGCCCATTTTTTTTACCTTTTTGGTGTATTGAGCCAATTTCCGGCTATTGGGTATTGGAATTATGGACAAAGAAGCATATTGTTTGTGTGAATTATACGCCCCTTTGAACGTTGCGGTATCTATTTGGGGGTATTCAACTTCGGTGGCAGGCTCCTTACTGAACACATCAGCCCCAATGGCCTCCAGATTGGCCACATAAAGGGTGTTATCCACACATATCAGGCCCGATGGATAGGCTTCGGTGGGGATAAAACCTTGCAATTTAGGCACCGCAGCCAATTGTACCACCGCGACTGCATGATCCAAACCATTGGAAACATACAAGGTTTGCCCGAGGCTGTCAAGCGCCAATCCGTTGGGGCTACTCCCCACCAACCCCGCATTTTCTTGATAAAGACCTACCGGTATTTGCTGCAAAACGTTGTGCGTAGCCACCGCGATCACCGTCACCAGGTCACTATTACCATTGGCCACCAATAAGGTCTGTTGATCAGGGCTTAAAGCCATTACATTCGGGTGAAGTCCAACCTGAATTTCGGTCAGCAATCGCCCGGCTTCCAGATCATAAACCGATACGGTGCCTTTTGAAATAGCACCCGTGCGAGGATCCGTATAAGCCGCGCCCCAAGGAACTCCGGCTGTTTCCAGATTTGGATCAGTCGGCTTGGGTCCGCCCCAATTGGTCACAAATGCTTTATTTTGGGCAATTTTAACGCCAAACGGCGCAACTCCAGTCTCTACCGACCAAATAACCTTGCGATCTCTAAACCGAATTTTGGTGAGTGCGTCGTTGCCGTTTAGAACCACATAGAGATAACATTCACCTGCTTCCATATTGACCTCAATTTCATTGGGCAATGCGTTCGGAGAAGGCGGCTGAACCGGTAAAGGCAAAAGTTCGGGCGCTGTGATTTTTCCGTTTTTCCATTGGGCGATTAAAATGCCCGAGCTTGGCCTACCCGAACTTGCAGCGCCCCAGACCAGATAGGTTTCATCCTGAAATTCAAAAGTTTTAATGCCAGAAAAGGTGCCCATTAAATGCCTGAATTTTTCGTCCTGATGAAAAGTCCAGCGATCCACCAGCCTGTTTTGCTTGCGATCCAGCACCGCAATTCCATAACGGTCTTCCAGAACGAGGTATCGTTTATCGGGCATCAAGGCGACATCCAACGTATGATTTTCCAATTCCGGATTGCCAAAACGGATTACTTTCCCAGCGGAATGTACGGAACGGTTGTATGGCATTAAGACCCGTTTACCCTCCGAAGCCGGGGTGCCTTGAAAGCCGTTTTGGGCTATCAATGGGCGGCAAATGAATGTCATCAGGATCAAGATACAAGCAGAACAAAATCTCATAAAACAAAGGTTTACTTATAAACTGGAGCCACCCCAAACCTGAGGTGGCTCCAATGCAAACAAAAGGATGGAAATTATTTTTTAATAACTTGGGTTTTGAACCAAATAGCCTGGCAAGTTAGAAGCGCCGTCAATAGCAGTTTGTGGAATTGGGAACAAACGCTTTAGGGGGTCACTGTTTGTTTTTTCTGTCCAAACACCTTCGTATTTACCAAAACGAATCATATCCGTGCGACGCAGCATTTCCCAGTAAAGTTCAAACCCACGCTCGCGGAACAAAAGATCCAAAGACATTTCGGTCAGCGCAGGCGGCGGAGTAGTGCTTACCCTGCTGGCCCGAACGGTATTCACGTCTGCCAAAGCACCCGCAGCATCGTTGCTTTTTCTCAATTTAGCCTCTGCGCGCATCAGGTAAACATCTGCCAAACGCACAATTGAAATATCAGCATCCCCAAAATTACGACCGCTGGCAGATTTTGGGCTGAATTCATATTTTTCTACCCGGTATCCGGTGCTATAATTACTGCCTGCAACGCTGAAATCGATCATTTCCGTAAAGTTAACGGGCAAATCAGGCTTATTCCGAGTGGCATTGAACAACATCCCTACTTTCATTTTACCATCGGCACATTTTTCAAAAGCGCCATTTTTACGGATCAGGCCGTACTGCTGTCCACGCAAAATACCCCGGTTGATTTTGAAATCAGCCGCATCTACGCAGGAATCTGCTGGATTGGAGTAGATGGAAAGATTTTCCTGATAAAAACGAGGATCAACCGAAGGGTCTTGCGCGCCATAAGCCGATACCCAGGACTGGTAAAAATCAGGCGTAATGGCCGGACCGTCCGTGCCATTTGCATTCGGGAAGGCAGGCAATGGGAATTGATCGCCAGACAAAGAGAAATAGGCCATACGATTGTGGCCATTGAGTTCTGCCCGTTGATCCACAGCGAATACCAACTCCTTATTGGTATGGTTGTCCGAATTGAAGATCGAGAAATAATCCGCCGACAATTCGTGTTGGCCAGAATTGATGATTTTGTCGCAATACTCCGTCACCTTGTCCATGTCTGCGCCTTTGAAATCGAAGTTTGCAGCGTAGCGATCGCGGTACACCGCAGCATTCAGGTGCAAACGGGCCAATAAACCCCATACACCCGTTTTGGACAAACGACCTGGGCCAACATTGGTTTGCAACTCAGGCTCTACCGCCAAAAACTCTGCTTTGATGTATTCCAACGCTTCTTCACCACGGAGAACCGTAGAAATGGCGTTCAAATCGTCTTTAACGAAGACTACGCCGAACAAATCAAGTAATACCATGGAATAATAAGCGCGCATCCCACGGGCTTCTGCCAGATAGATTTTGGCAGAAGGATCCGTGTTGTTCGGCAACTCATTGATGGCAGTTACCGAGCGGGAAATACTGGTTAACAGCGCATTCCATGTATTTCTGAGGTTAGGATCGGTGCTGGTATAATTGTGCTGGTGCATGGCAATATAAATGCCATTATCGCCCCAATCGGTGCCGCCACGGTACGGCAAAATCGCTTCATCCGTAGAAATCTCCTGGATAGCAAAAGTCGTCGTATGCTGAAAAATGGTAGGAAGCAAGGCGTAAACCGGAGCAATGATGCCCTCGGCAGCCTGTTGTTCAGACAAACCGGTAGCGGAGGTTTCGTCCAGGATTTCCTCTTTCAGATTCGTGCACTGGTTGGACGAAAAAAGCACTACAAAAAGTGCAGATAATAAGATGGTACGTTTGTTCATTGTCTTTATGTTTAGAAATTAACATTTAGGCCAAAAAGGATGGTTTTCGCGTGCGGGTAGCTGAGGTAGTCAATCCCGTAAGACGAAATGCCGTTGATCGCATGATCGGTGTTGACTTCCGGATCATAGCCATCGTATTTGGTTTTTACAAAGAGATTTTGGCCGGTTACCGAAAAGCGCAAGCCTTTTACCCACTCGCCCAGACCGATTTTGGAAGGATTCAGGTTGTACTCCAGCGAAAGGTTGTTCAAGCGCAAAAAAGCGCCGTCTTTCAGGTAGCGGGTAGAAACCGGAGCCGCGTTATTGATGGATTCTTCAGCGAATTCAGTGGCTTCAGGCGTTGTATTAATGCCTTTAGAAAGCCGCAATTTGTAAAAATTGGAGTTCGCAGTATTGTCGTAGATTTTGTTGCCGCTTACCCCGTTGAAATTGGCGCGCAATTCAAAACCTTTAAAACTTACCCCGCCGTTAAATCCATACAGTGTACTCGGCAAAGCGGTACCTGCGGCAATCCGGTCATTGTCAGCAACCAAGCCGTCCCCGTTGGTGTCGCGAAATTTGCTGAGTCCGTTTTCATCAAAACCAATAAACTCTTTTAGGAAAAAAGTGCCGATTGGTTCACCATTCACATATCCGTTAATGGTAGCCGAGGTAAGCCCTGAACCAGACGCACTGCCCGATGGAATGACGCTATAAGGCGAATTCTCTACCTTGTTGTTGATCAAAGTCAGGTTGCCACCCAGGTCGAAGCGGAAACCATTGTCCATACGCAAGCGGTAATTCAATTCAAATTCCAAGCCATCGTTGGTGATGGTCATGTCTTTTACATTGGTCCAGAAGCTGGATGCTGGCTGAACTGGATCGGCTGGAATGACCTCCAAAAGTATATTGTCGGATACTTTGTGGAAATAATCGATGGTGCCGCTCAGAGCGCCATTAAAAAAGCCGAAATCGAGACCAATGTCGGTTTGGTTCGACACTTCCCACTGAATATCAGGATTCGCCAAACGCGCATAAGAAATACCGGATGGGAATGGACCATCAGGGCTAAGTGGATAACTGCTGGTTCCGGAAACCGTTGAAGTAAAGAGCGATTGGGTAA
>Ga0247843_1008399_pt1 | contig 12082 bp, 10 predicted proteins | sample LaCruzMarch2017__FD_192420 | JGI IMG/M metagenome (GOLD analysis project Ga0247843, IMG submission 192420) | Freshwater microbial communities from meromictic Lake La Cruz, Castile-La Mancha, Spain - LaCruzMarch2017_8m | ecosystem: Environmental > Aquatic > Freshwater > Lake | place: Spain...
TCAAAAAGGTACGAATCTATGATTTGATTTTTGGCCAATCGATTTTCGCCTCTGGGAAGGGTAGAGTACCAAGGTATGCAAAAAAGGTAGAAACTACGATATTGTGTTTTTGCCAATCAGCCTCTGGACACAACTCTAATAATATAATTGAGATAGGTACGTAGATATGTTGGTTCATTTCTCATTTCATCTATTTGTGAATGAAAACCGATGTAGGTACCTGATGGTGGAACGTCACGAAGATAAATTCTGTAGCACATCATGATGCTGGAGCAGCTCATAGGACTCGTGACAGTCATACTCTTCCTATTGACAAGCTCGAGTGCATTTGTCGGACCTCATTCGCGACAGTGCTTTAGTAGGAGTAGGTTCATCTACTTGTCATCGAGTGGTGACAAAGAAGTCTTCTTCGATGACTTCGGTGATGGATTCTCCGGCGATGGGAGATCGAAGAGGAACAAGGACGGTGGTGGTGATTTACTATCGGGCCTACGGACACGGATGGGTGAAGTAAAAGGAGCAGAGGCTGCGTATGACTCGCGGTTGGCAAGGAACTGGCGACGTGGGAATTGGAGCGTGAGGGGATTCTCATTGGACAAATTCTCATCGTCGGGGAAAACAATAAATGATGATGGTGGCTCCTCCTCCGTTGTTTGTGTATCTGCCGTGGCTGCACCAATATCGGCGTCATTTCACTCAGACATATCACTATCGCAAGATAAATCATTGCAGACAGTGGCGGTAGGCAGGACTGATGGATCCGTTTTCGTTATTAAAATTGGAGAAGAATATTTGACAGATTTTGTGGTAAATGACAATGATGAAGCTGGGATGACAAGACGAGCGGATATATCTGATTTTGTGGACGAAGAGGATGAACAAATGGGCAATAATAATAAGCAAGCTCCATTCGAAATAATGCATCAATTTCTCGCATCCCAGCAAGCCCATCCTATCAACAAGTTAGTTTACCATGACTCAATCAAGGGAAATGATTATCTTGGGATTGTATGTACAGCAGCTGGAACGACCGGAGAAATAGCAATTTGGAAGTTACCATCCAATGACACAAATGATAGAGGGATCACTCAATCAATTGTTCTCAGTGGCATTCATAATGATGAGATTATTTCGCTAAAGACTATTGTTCTACAGTCAAAACAAGATGACATTGACGAGCAGGAGGTTTTGTTTTCTGCCAGTGGTGACGGAAAGTTTGCGCTGTGGAATCTTCGAAATGGGGAATTGTTGCTCTCTTGTCAGTGTGCAGAAGATTTGATGACTATTTCATGTGCAGATGTTTTCAATCCATCTTCCTGGGATGATAGCCACAGTGACAGCAGTGGAATTGATGACGATGTTATATTTTTAGGCACATCAAGTGGTTACGTGTGCGGCTATGGAATACAAGAACTTCTTACGCTGTCGTCTAAATTTCGCGACAACTATAAGAGTGAAATCATAAATGCGGTGCCAAGTATTCGTTTCCGTGCACATGACGCAATCACGGCAATTGCATGTGGTGGGGTTGGAACTATTCCATCTTCGTCTCGGGTGCCTACTAATCCAGAAATGTCAAGCTCTATATTATTAACGGGTGGAGAAGATGGTACAGTAAAGCAATGGTAAGTTTAATGTGTTGTCAGAACATTCTGTTCCGTGGTAAATTTTTTATCCTCTCATTAATGAATGCTCTTCAATAGGGAAATCTTATCACAAAGAGGACAGTCATCATCCACAAGCATAAGAATGGAGCACTGGCCACGAATGCCCTCCCAGAGGATGAAACGACGAGCACATGTGTTTACCCCTTCACACAATGGTCCTGTAATTTGCATATCACAACAAAGTAGACAAGATACGTCAAAATTCCTCACTAGTGGGAGGGATGGTTCTGTGTGCGTTTGGAATGCATCCACAGGCAAAGAGCTATTTAGGATGGATGGATTTAACACTGTGTCAAGTCTTGCCTGTCTTGGTCGCGAGTTGTTGGTAACTGATGGGATGGACGACTTAGTTTGTGTACATGACTTTGGTATTGCCGATGATGCAGCATCCAACGGTTACGAGTTAGAAGAATGGTGATATGTAGAGTCTCGCTTGGTCCGAAGCCATCTAACTTTTATTCCATCATATCCAGCATATCCAATTCCAATTTAATCCAGTGAAGGATTTCTTGTAATCTATGATTGTTCGTAATGTACGTATATCCAATTAGTGCTTCAAATGCAGTTGATTCTTGGAATGCTGATAAATCACCCCCAGAATTCTTCTTCCTGGCCGATAAATTCGCATTACGTCCGCGTGCCAATACGTTTTGTTCTATTGGAGTGAGTGGAAAGGAGTTAACGAATCTAATAATGAAAAGTATGTTAAGTTGTGATTGTAAAACGAAAAAATATCTTGAATATCAATTGTAACTCACTTCTGTAATAGCAGAGATTGGGCCTCGGCTTTTGAAAGCACATTAATTGCATCGTAGAGTGTAGAAAGATGATTATGTATCGTTGTGAAGATGAGCAACGATCGTATTAACTAAGGACTACGTCGTTACTGCATGAGTAAGCAAACTTACCACGGACGATGGAAACAACCTTATCCTGCAAGTCAGACATACGTCGACTAGGCCATATGTATCGCGATCTAATGAATAATTCATATACAACATCCCCCAAGTATGCAAGTGAGGACGTACTCATTTGTTCTGGCTTGACAGATGCATCAGGTGACATGAGCTTGTAAAGCAATGATGGGTCAGTAGCAACGAGCTTGTCGTCAGTAGATGATGATGACGTCGTCGCGACTGTATGAGGGAATAATGATGTAAGTGATCCTTGACTAATCCCTTCGTTGTCTGATGAGCTCGTCGTTAGTAGATGATGATGGCGTTGTCGCTTGTTGTTATTGATGTAATTGCTATTGATGTGACGTAGAAGAGAGTAGTGTTGGATTAATGCACTACATAGTACTGGATGTCCATCCTTCATAACAATGGTCTCATCCATGCATGCTGCCTTAAACAACAGCACATGCCGACGACGTTGCTGAGGGTCATTCTGTACGACATGGCAAAACGCCATCGCTGGCACTGGTAGTACCATCATCATCATCATCATCATCATCATCATCATCATCACCATCTCTTTCATCATTATCTCTTTCATCATCATCATCATCTCTCAAATCCTTGATTGTTCCCGCCAAGTCGCAAAGGAAAAGAAGATGTTGGTAATAAGGAGTTGGTGCACCATCACCAGTATATGTTCGGTGGCTATCGTCGTTCTTAATTATTCCGCACTTCTTCGCGTCAACGGGTTTGGTCAGTCCTTTTATTATCAGCGCAAATTCTTGTCCACAACACGAAGCACTGCACATCCAAGAAGCAGTCTTACTATGCACATGGGTCACTCTCATAATCATCATCATCATGACAAGAGTAGTTCTTCGACAACAACAATCTCCAATAATGGATCTAATAAAAGCAAAGTCTTACTCCTACTAGGTCGACGACCAATACGTATAGTATTCGCAGGACTAATTACACTCCTCCCACCCATCATTAAACGAACATCTAGAGGTATTACCAAATCAGATATGGGTGCCTTTGTTCTATTATCAAGCATATTAGCTATATTTGACTCGGTACGTGATGAAATTAAGGCAGCAATTGCCAAGGGTGAAAGTTGGCGTATATCCTGGCTGAAGCATAGCACACCATTATCGGCAACGAAATTCTTAACTGCCTCTGGTGATCGAGTAACATTTCTAGGGATTATTATTAACGTATTACTCAGTGGTGGTAAATTTTTGGTTGGTATGAAATGTCATTCCTCGGCATTGATTGCCGATGCTGGACATTCGTTAAGTGATTTGTTTTCAGACTTTGTTACGTTGTGGGCTGTACAAATTGCACGATTGCCACCAGATGATGATCATCCCTATGGTCATGGCAAGTTTGAAAGTGTAGGATCATTATTCCTTTCATTGACGCTATTGGGTACAGGATTATCCGTGGGTATATCATCATATATGAAGTTTATACGTGTTATGCACAATACAAAGCTGATGGGCGGAGGTGCGATGGCCGTCGCGAAGTTGATTGTGGAATTGCCAAAATGGCCAGCATTACTTATGGCAGGTCTATCTATAGTATCAAAGGAATGGTTATTTCGGGTAACCCGACGTGTGGGAGAAGAATTGAATTCACAAGTTATTATTGCGAATGCATGGCATCATCGCTCAGATGCATACTCATCAGTGTTGGCACTCATATCTATTGGATTAGCAATGACAGTCCCGGGCTTCTTGGCGGCGGATCCAGCAGCCGGTATTCTCGTGGCGGGGATGATTGCTATGACTGGTGCTGAGATATTGGGTGAATCAGTGAAACAACTAACTGATGCCACAACAGCCACAGACGAGGAATTATTAGATAATGTCAAACTTCGTGCCTCAGATGATGCCGATGTTCGACGGGTAACTCGAGTTAGAGCTAGACAGGTCGGGTCATCCGCATTAGTGGATGTGGCAGTCGATGTCCCACCAGAACTATCAGCCTCGGCAATGCGTGCGATTGAGGAACGTATACGTGTTCGGATTGTCGCAGAGGTTTTTGGGGTGCTTGATGCGGAGGTCAAGGCAACGGGGGAGGATGTAGTATTTTGTCCACTCCTAACAGCAATTGAAGATTCAGATATTGGACATCATATTAGTGCCACTGAAGTTGAGTTTGCCGCTCGACAGATACTAAAAGATGATCCAGCCGTTTGGTTTGTGCGAGGAGTTACAGTCCACTATCAGGATACTGTTCGTGTACGAGTCGATGCCAATATATGTGTTGATCCGGACTTATCTGTAGCGGAAGCAATTGTAGTTGCGGCCAAGCTGAAAACGAATCTTGAAAAATCAAATGAAATTGATCTGGCGAGTATTTACTTAGATCTTAATAGAGAGACTCTTCTACAGGTGATAGAAGAGAGAGGAGTATTCCAATAGGAGGAAGATTATATTATGTTATGAATAAGACTTAAATTATTATCTTTACTAAATTCTTGCACAATATATTTCCCACTCAATGTTGTTGTCGCCAATGGCACTGTATCCCAACCTTTTATTTTCTCCATAATCTTGTCTTGCATTCGTCAAGAACATTTGACAATGCGTTCAAGAAGCGTTGCTGAGCAGCCTTACTTGTGTTTTCATTATACTTGATGGCATTCAACAACGCCATAATGGCAATGGTACTTGTACGCTCAGTTGTGACGAGATGATAGTCCCGAACAGCACACTCGGTTTGGAATGCAAAATCATCAATGATGGATCCCATCAAATCATTATTCACGTCAATGACATCTTGTACTTGGGGTGTCATCAGCTCAAGCACGGTACATCCCACCTCAAGTGCAGTGGGAGCGCTTACCTTCCATGCCAGACATTCCAGTATTGTACGCTCCATCGCTTCAATCTCCTCGGCAGTGTAGACACCTTGAGTTGCGTCTGCAAAATTTTCCGCGCTGAATATGACTTGCTCGTTGATCTTGATCGTGGTGTAGAGAGCAGACACAGCAAGGAGCTGAAACATAGTGCGATTGTGCCTGATTTCTTGAGGACTGAATGAATAAGGAGTGAATTGACTCACAAGAAGTCCGTTTGGATTGCTCATGAATCGATCGGCTATGCTCATGGCCATTACCACATTCGATCTGGCAAGCTGACATAGGTCGATTAAGCTGTAGCACCAGTCAACTATCTGAGCTCGGTCTTCTACTGTGAGCTTTTGACTGCTCTCACTCACATGATCATCAGAGATTAACACCTCATCTTCGCTTATGCAGTCGCCATCGTTGAGGTAGTCTCGGCAGGTATGAGTGATATCTTGCTCCATCATAGCATGGAGAGCATCGATTGTTAGCTGTCGTTGTAGGTTTCCGACTGCATCATTGTAGCTGTAGATCGGGACAGACGCATCTTGGCCTAGAGAGAAGATCATGGATGGCAACGCTATTGAGATTTAGCAGGTATTGTGCAAGCCGAACCACCACTTCCCACCTTGTACCATACTAGGCCGAATCTCAGTAACCAGAAAAAACACTTTGGACCTTTTCTGTCACACTCATTGTGTATTTGAAATATCCATAGGCACTGATATCAGGTGGGTTAATGTTCAAACTGTGTCTCAAGAAAGTCGTATTTCCGTTTCATAAATAACAATGAAGACCTCGACCGCAGCCACACAATGAATGTTGGTATGCTGGTTGGCCTTCGTTTTCTTCTTTCAACGAAGGCCTCGAGTCTCTGAAGAGGTAGGCTAACCTTAGGCATTGGCTCCCGAAGGTTTTATTTTGTCGAAAGAATCAAAGAGAAGAAAGAATATTCAGATCAGTGAGAAAAGGCGCGCCGCCCCCAAAACATCCATCGACAGATGATGACGACGACGACGAAGAGAGGGAAAGGCATTAAACGCCCAAGCGGAGGACCGATGGCAGAAGCGAACGAGATAGACGCGGAGCTAATCATGAACTTCTTCGCCACTTGGCCCGCAGAGGTTGTAGCTCTTCTCGTTTCTTTCCTACCAATGCAAACGCTGCCTTCATTCGCCGCATCTTGTCGGGCGTGCAATGAAGCCGTTGCCCATGACGAACACTGGCAGGCAAGATACCTCCACCGCTGGCAGCAGCCGACTGTGGAAGTTTCATTGTGGCGCACGCAGTATAAGAATGCACACAGTATTGACGGTATTCTATACGTATGCGGGCTGCTCGGGGATCCTCCTACTGCACCGACGCATTTACATGGTGCTGAGGGGCAACCTATAGAGGCTAATTTCTACTCAACAATGAGTCATCGACTCCGCTTCACTCAGGCCACGCCAGGTGCCGCGCATTTTTTGGGAGTATCTGACGGCAGTCTTTACGCGTGGGGTTCGCCGCATGGATTGAAAGGCAGTGGCGTTGGTGGACAACTCTATCGCGTATCAATGGGCATTCTACCACGCATTGGTGACCCAATCAGCATTCCGACAGTCGTGCCTTCTTGCTGTGATGGACCGCATATCCATCCTCTCGATCAGGCAGGAAAAATTAAGCAGATCCACATCGCTTCTTGTTGTGAGCAGAGATGTGCAATTGTAACTGAATGCGGTGACCTCTACTACTTTGGCAGAAAATCAAATCATTTCGATGAGTGCCCAATACCAACATTGATGACGAGCGTCCTTGATCTGAATCTTCAGCGTGTTCGGGTGGCGAGCGTCGCACTTGGTGGTGAGCATGGGATCCTTGTTGATGTTGTTGGCCGTGTCTTCTCCTTTGGTGACAACGATTTTGGCCAGCTTGGCCTTGGACACACGGACACGGTGGACCGTGCCAATCTGGTCCACTCGCTTGTGGAGGATGGTGTGGTTGTTGTATCTGTGGCCGCCGGCTTGAATCACTCTCTTTGTTTAAGTTCGGCAGGTGAGGTGTACGCTTTTGGTGACAATGAATCGGGTCAGCTTGGTTGTGAAAGCGATGAACCATTTCACACTGAACCAACCCAAGTCTTGGTATCTTCTGATTCTTTAGACGATTCGGACGTGGTTTTAGGCATTGCGTCTTTAAGCGCTGGATTCAACTTGAGTGCCTTTGTGACTACTGAAGGTGCGTTGTATACTTGCGGCCAGGGTAACGAGGGTGGCTTGGGCTTGGGGACTAGGGACAATTTCGATTTTCCTCAGCTGGTCAGTGAGTTGACGCCTCATCACATGACGAGCATCTCTGTCGGTGGTGGCCACATGGTCGCACTGACAGCAGATGGCTTGTGCTTTGCATGGGGAAATAACGACCACGGTCAGTGTGGTCGACAGGAATCGGAGGACGACAAAATGCTGTCCGGAGAAGGTCGTGGTTGGCATGCCAACGGAGGTCCAAATGGACTTTCCGTGTATGGCGTAGCCCAGGTGCCTTTGTCTGCACGAGTACGCTTTGTGAGCGCCGGCGATACAACTACGTACTTCATCCTTGGTGAGCCACTGCGGGCTTAGAACTAGAGAGATACCTACGAGCAGAGAGGTTTAGGTGCTTGCTTTTAGAAGAACTGGGTCACCAGCTGTTGATACATTTCTCTCTTTGTTAATATGTTTGACTTCATGGATTAGATCCATTCAATTACATTTGCTAACAAATGATGTATAAAACTAAGCATTGCCACATTATCCAAGTCTTTTCTCCCAAACCTGTGACGTGGGCCAATTCACCAGAGTCCATAGAAATAGCCGAAAGCACATATCCCCGCATCCAATCGCTCAGAGAGGAGAAGTTCTGCTTCTATCCCACTGAGACAAGTGGAAGCCCCACACCGCGTGTGGTAAAAAAGGTTGTCAAATTTTGAATCGGATGCGAGCATCTCTTGCTTCGCTTCTCATTCAGACATAAGAATTATTGTAAGCTTTCAACGTTGAGTCAATTGATTCTCTACTAACCAAACCTCTTTCAAAGTATGATCTCAAGGCATCCACCACGGCATGATGATTCCCAGATGACGCAGCAATAATCCAATGTTTCACAGCTCTCTCCATATTTCCTGATTCAAACTCATTGCGCCTATGTTGCATCTTGCCCCTTCATGCCCAGCCATAGCAGTAGCCTAGTGGAATTTGGCCTTCTTCAAATCTCTTCCTTCATGATAATAGGCACCTAGGTAATAATGGGTGTGGCTAGACTGCATCAAACCTAGTCTTCCATGGTGATAATAATTACCCAGTAGTTAATTGCAATTGAGTCTTTTGCCTCTACCCTCTACCCGCTTCATCATTTCTTCATTTTTTTCTTCACCTGTTTTCATAACCTCTGCTTTGTTGCAAAGTGGACACTTCCCCATGTTTCCAGACTTACAAATAGGGCAGTCCTCCTTGGGTGGATCCTTGAACAGTGCATGGTTTTTTATGTTTCAACTTTACGGTCGTTACCCCATCAATCAGCGGGAGGAGTGTTCTAGAGGCTCCGTTGTGCCTCATATGCATAGGATATTATTGGGAATTGTCAGAATTGAGTGAAAAGGCGGAGAAGTGGTCGAACTGTCAAATGCGGTACTAATTTATACATGAACAAGAGGATGATGGCAGGAAAAGCTTAGTTGTTTTTTACCCTTTACCCTTTACCGTTTTTGGACCAGGGTAAGGGTAAAGGGTAACCCTTACCGGGTAATTACCCCGGTAAAGTTGAGGGTAAGGTTCGGGTAAAGTCAAGTTCAAGTCAGCCCAAACGTACGAGTACCATAGCATACATTTTTTGTGTTTGAGCTCAAAAAACAGGTAAGGGTAATTTTACCGCTTTAGTGCACTTTACCCTAACACTGGCCCAGATCGGAGGTACCGGGTAAAATTCCGGTAATTACCCGGTAATTACCCGGTAAAAAACAACTAAGAGGAAAAGGGAGATATTTCATGAAATAATCGACAAATGACAAATGACACAACAAACAGCAACAAATTGACGGGGGATGATGTTGGGATGGGTCCAGAGTGATGGAGTGGGGAGAATGAGGATGATAGGTGTTGTACCTACCTCATTGAGTGTGAGATGCATTTCATGGGATTTGTTAGTGTATTACAGGGTGAAAGTGAAATATTATCCTAGCTGCTTTTGGAACAATGTAACAATGAAGAACCACTGGAGAGGCTATTAAAATAGCGTTAATAGCCTAAAAATTGTACTTTGTTATGCCAATTTGATAATACTAGCCTTTATATCCATCATTATTAGCAATGTAATTGAACGTAAATAGGGCTACAAGGCAAAGCCCCTGGCAACCAAAAATCACTCCTCCTGGGGTCCATTTACGTGTCCTCGTCCGCATTCTGTACAATCAATTTGAATGAAATGGAGGCTCGTTTGAATGAAATGGAGGTTCATTTGAATGAAATAGAGGCTGGCAGAAGACAATTGCAAATCGAATGTCAGTTTGATCTCGTGGCAATCACAATCACATCAGGGCGAATATTAAGCTGATCATTTGGCACTATGAATTCAACGACGGAATACATCGCACTTTCCTACAAGATAATCTTATCGTGGATATGGTTGCTGCTCATGCAAAAGACAACCCTTCTGTCACTAAAAAGGGTGGGAATGACATATGCGCCATGGTAGTCGTACATATTTACTACCGGCAATAGTAGGACAATACGTATGCTATAAGATGTGATGCACATGACTGAGTTTCAGTAACTTACAGTTGTGAAAAATTTCTGTACTTCAAAACCTTTGCAAATGAAACGAATCTCCATCTGTAAATCATCTCCGTCTGCAAGGACGATGAACTCGTAATGATGATAACTCAGGCTCTACTGATACTGACTACTGAGCCGATTTCAATAAAACAACCGCCGTTGGATGCGTCATGATCTAACGGATCTAATGGATCTGGACGATACGTTGAGTCCTAACGGACAAAATGTCGCACGTTAATTGGACGGCGTCCGCATAAGATAGATTTCATTATCCTACCTTCATCGCTGCATCTTCCTGTAGCGATATTGTTGCCCTAAGCGAAGTTCCTGTCTACAGGGAAATCAAAGACAAGAAACTTCCTGAGAGATACCTGTCAAAATGCAATTCACAATATTGTTGTCAGTGATAGAACCATGTTTCCAATCAAATTGAAGGAGATTTCCATGGAGATGTGGCTCTGTCTTCTCGGTTATGTGATATATGTGTGATTTGCCATAAGCATTCAGCATACCAGATTGCTCTCTAGAAGATAGGATACTGATCGAAAAGAGAACAGAGGAGAAAGGTGAAGAAGTCTTCAAATCATTTACTAATTAATTATTTTAAACTAAGAATAGACAGATAACAACAACAATCACCAAGAGATAACATTAGGCTTGTTGTAAGATAAGAGTTTAGTTCCAGATGGGGGGAAATCTGTCTCAAAAGTACATATATGAATGGGCGATAGCCGATAGAGAAAATAGATAGTCCCAATGCACTCAGCGTCGAGTTTCGCATTAAAACGAAATGTAACCTAATATTTCCGAAAATGTTACTTATTGAATTTTGACATAGCAACCGTGGGTCTTTACTGGCCCAGGCCAGTAAAAGAACCGCGTATAAATTGAGGTTTTGATGGCTAATTTAATTACAAGATTTATTTCATGATCTACATATGTAGTTGTACTGAAAAATTCTGTGGGAACGTGGCCAGTAAAGACCCGGGGCCAGTAAAGAGGTTGATTGTTATTTATTGTCATATCATATTTATTGTGTATCAATCATTTTTATTGTCGTATTTGTCCATCACGTCATTGTAATTGTTGTATTCTAAGCTGTTTATTTTTGTATCATGTTTATTGTTGTATCATGTTTATTGTCGTATCATGTTTATTGTTGTATCATATTTATTGCCGTATCATTGTTATTGTTGTATCATGTTTATTGTTGTATCAATCGTATGACGATGATCCCGGCCGGAGGAATTATCACCTTAATCAGACGGCGTTACCACCTGAGCAATAATTCCCCTCCCCTGTGATATAATTGATTGTTGTGTCATATGAGAATTATAACGCCAGCAAGTCAGCTGCTATACAGTAGGAGTACCAACGTGATAAACTTGCAAAATCTATTTGATCTTCGACCCACAGTTGATGAATGATAACCCACTTGCCTAACCATTGGAATCTACCTACTACCCTGTGAAGAAACAACATATTCACTGTCGATTGCTACCGCCGTGTCGAGGCGTTAATGATCTGCTGTGCGACGATGAGAGAAGAATACTACCACCATCGCCGAGCGAGCGAGGAAGGTGCCTGTTTTCATTCCCGCCAAGTTGAGGTGCCTACAACATCTTTGTACCCATGGCGCAGTCGGCATCGATGTCCGCTCCTCCCCGCGGTGGTAATAATGCCACTAACACGACCTCCTCCGCCGACCCGTACCTTACCAATGACTTTTATCCCTTGTCATTGGCATCATCTGAAATATTACTCGCATTACGTGCCGATGAAGCCGCGCCAGATGCCGACTTATACCGTCGTCTTATTATTTCAAGTGGCGATACTACCACTACTAGTGGGGGAGTGCCATCAGCGCATAGGTAT
>Ga0247843_1008400_pt1 | contig 12082 bp, 5 predicted proteins | sample LaCruzMarch2017__FD_192420 | JGI IMG/M metagenome (GOLD analysis project Ga0247843, IMG submission 192420) | Freshwater microbial communities from meromictic Lake La Cruz, Castile-La Mancha, Spain - LaCruzMarch2017_8m | ecosystem: Environmental > Aquatic > Freshwater > Lake | place: Spain...
AAGCTGGAAAAGAACGCAGGAAGAGGCTTGGATGCATGAGGCATCCGCGCAATCAAATCAAACGGTTGTATAGTACCAGTGCAAAATGGGGGAACCGCAAATTATTGAATCCTTAAAGGCATTGGGCTAAAGCCAGCGCTCCTCCGGAGATTTCAGCCTCCAGGAGCTGCCGCTGGGATCCAGTGGGTCAGGAACGTTGCCCACTCGTTCCGCCACGCTTTCTCGTCGCCCCGGACCCGCGCGATCCATGCGCGATGGAAGGCCGATCCGGCGAGGGGCAGCTGGCGGCTCGCAGGGCTCCGCAAGGAAAGCAGGGGGTCCTCGTCGGGCGGGGTGCGGGTTTGCAATTGATCCACCAGATCGGCGAAGCGGGATTCGAGGAACTGCGGCCGGTCGGCGCCTCGAGGCTGGTGCAGGGAGCGCGGGGTGCCGAACTCGATGACGGGCCGGTCGTCGGTGTTGAGCGGGTATTGCTCGAACAGATCTGCGGCGCGGGTGAGGTTGCCGCCGTAGAAGAGCGGGATGGTCTGCTCGTTGACGGGCAGCATGAGGTCCTGCATGTCGAGATAGGTCGCGCCCTCCACCGCGAGCCGCTTTTCGGGTTCGGCATCGAGCGTGGAAGCGGGCAGCGGGCTGAGATCGGCATGGCCGACCAGCGCCGCGATTTCCGCTCCGGCTTGGAAGTTACCGCGCCACAGGCTGACCTGCGGGAACACGGAAAGCATCGTCCGCGCGATGATCCCGAATTCCTGCCCGGAGATCTGATAGAGCGGCAGCCACTGGACGAAGACGCCGCCCGGCTTGAGGCGTTCGCGGACGGTTTGGAAATGCTCGCGGCTGTAGAGATTGCCGGTGCCGCGGCGGTAGGGAAGGAAGAGGTCCGCGTTGATCATCGCGTAGGTCTCGCGGTCGGCCATCAGGTGGTTGCGTCCGTCGGCGACGAGGACCTCGGCCCGCGGATCCTGATAGAGGCCGTTGGTCAGATCGACGCCGTCCGGCCGGCCGGTGAAGTATTTCTTCGAGGCGGCGACGACGTTCGGCGAGAGCTCGCAGGCGACGACCTTGCGGACCTGCTTGAAGTCCGTGCGGTTCAGCGCCTCGCCGGCGGTGATGCCGGTTCCCATGCCGAGGAAGAACACGCTGTCGGTGGCCGGCCAGGCGAGCAGCGGGATCCGGGCTTGGAAGATCTGCGGGCTGTAGGCCTGCGTGGAGCCCAGGCTGTAGTTCGAGTTGATCCGGATGGCGAGCCCTTGCCCGGGCTCGGCGACCACGGTGACGGTGCCATCGCTGCCTTCCCATTTCTCCACCACCTTCCGGGCAGGATCCGCGCCCGCGGGATCGGTCAGTCGCGACGGGTTCAGCGCGGTGAGCAGGAGTAGGAACACGAGGCCCGAGGCGATCCTCGCGGCATACGAACCGCGGCTCCCGGCGGCGGGCGTGAGCATGCCGACGATCAGATAGATGGCGGCGATCCACTGGACGCTGTGCCAGACCCCCAGCCAGTCCAGGAGCAGGAAGCCCGCGGCCAGCGAGCCGAGGATGGCACCGATCGTGTTGATCGCGGAGAGAGTGCCGATGCTTTTCCCGGCATGGGTGATGAAGCCTTCCTCGCCCTTCATCAGGAAGGGAAACACCGCGCCGAGCGGCAGACAGGCCGGACCGATGGTGGTGAAGCCGGTGGCGAAGAGCTGCAGCACGTAGCTTGCGAACGGGCGGTCGGTTTCGAGCATCTTCATGCCCCCGGTGAGGCCGGCCGAAAGCAGCGGAGTCAGGGCCAGCGCGGCACCGCCGAGGGCGAAGAGCCACAGCAATACCTGCGGCGCGGGCATGCCGCCGCGGGCCAGTCGCGACGCGAGCCAGGCACCCAGCGAAAGGCACGCCAGCACCACGATCAGCACGGTGGCGAAACTGTAGACCGAGTTCTCATGCACCTGCGCCAGCATCCGCGTCCAGACCACCTCCAGCGCCAGCAGGTTGAAGCCGGAGACGAAAGCAAGGACCGCGATCAGCGCCCGGGGAATGAGCGGCTCTTCGGCCGTCACCGCTTCCGCACTCCGGGCTTTCTTGCCGCGCGGCGGATCCTTCACTTCATCCGCTGCGGACGGATCGGCCGGTTCTGTTAGAAAGCCCGGCATTCTCGACAAGCGGAACGCCAGGAGCGCGGCGGCGATCGAGGCCGCCATCGCCGTCGCGCAGGTCAGGCGGATTCCTAACAGCCAGATCAGCACGAAGGCCGTGGCAAAGGCCCCGCAAGCGGCACCGAGCGTGTTCACCGAATACATCCGCGCCGTGATGGCTCCGAACGATTCCCGGCTGCGGATCACCGCCTGCCCGAGCATCGGCAGCGTGCCCCCCATCAGGAACGAGGCGGGAAAGACCATCAGCAAGGTGGCGGACACCTTGAACGCCGCGAGCGCCAGGCCGCTGCCATCCTCCTGATAGAGCATCGGATAGACGCGGGGCACCACGATAGGGGCAATCAGGATCACGCTCCCGGCCGCGGCGATCCCGAGTTCCAGCCACCCGCAGGTGCGCAGCGGACTCGGGCTCCTCCCGCAGCGTTTGCCCCAGTACCAGCCGCCCGTCGACAGTCCGCCGAAAAACACCGCGAGCGTGAGAGCGGTGGCCTGCGAGGAGCTGCCGAACAGCAGGCCGGCCTGGCGCATCCAGAGAATCTGATAGATCAGGCAGGCGAAGCCGGAGAGCCCGGCCATCAGCCAGAACGACGCGCCCGGAGTTGCCGCCGGGTCACGCCTTTCGCATGAAGGTTTATCGCTCGGACGGGCCGGATGCGCCGCATGCTTCCGCCGTGTCATTTCTGCCTGACATAGACGTGGTATCCGCAATGCCAGTCCGCCGGCACTCCGGCGGTCGCTTCTTCTTCGGTCGTGGGCACGGCATTGAAACCGCCGCGCTCGACGATGAGGAAATCGACCCCGTCCACCGTCCGGACTTCCATCTTGAGCGCCTGGCCGTCGTTCACGCCGACGAGCATGTCGCCGGACCAGAAGTAGCCGCCGTAGAATTTCGATCGGCCGACCTTGCCATCGTTCGTGAGCTGGAGCATGTCCTTGGGCTTGTCGACGGCGGTCGGATCCTTGCCCTTGGTGCCCTTCAGGTAATTGCCGATGCAGGTGTCGATCTCGGACGGCTTGTTGGGTGCCGGCCAGACGGCCCATGCCCAGTTGCCGACGACGGCGGGGTTCGGGGAGAAGGTGCCGGTGTAGACATAGGCATCGGAATCCTTTCCGCTGATGTGCGAGGCCAAGGTGGTCTTGGGAATGCGCTGCACGAAATCCTCGCCACCCGGCACCAGCCGCAGGATGTCACCAACGCGGGACCGCACGACCCTTGCGCCGCCGCCAAGCACGGCACCCGTATTTGGCTCGGCGAGCACGTCCGGCATGGCACCGTAGGTCTTCTTGAGCAAGGTGGACGCAAACTCCTTCACCTCGGGATTCGCCGCTTTCACCGCGTCGGCGATGGCCCGCGAACTGCGACTGGAAGCCGAGTCGACCCGGAACGAGGCGGACTTGTCCACGATGGCCGGCAGCACGGCATTGTAGTGGGCGGGATCGGTCGAGATCTTCGCCAGGGTGCACACCGCGGCGGTCTGCAACCAGGTGCAGTCGTAGTCGAGGAACTGGAGCAGGCGGTCGCGGTGTTTGGCGACCAACTCCGGCGAGCCGCGGCCGATGGCCTCGATGGCGTGCAGCGCGACCCACCACGACTCGGCCGAGTTTTCGATCATCCTGCCGGCGAGGTCGTACATCTCCGGCGTCACCTTGTCGGCCGGCAGCGGGCTACCCTTGAACATGCCTGTTAGAGCGAGGAGCCCCGCCTGCCGCAGCCGCGGGTCATCGGATTTCAAAAGCGGGACCACCAGCTCCACCTTGCCGCGCCGGACCACCTGATCCATCGCGATGCTGCGCAGGTCGTATTCCGGGTGCTGGAGGTAGCGGAGCAAAGTTTCATTCGTCAGGTTCGGATCGCCGAGCTTCGTGATGACCGCCAACGAGGCATCCGTTTCGACCTTTTCGTTTTTCAAATCCTCCACGGTGAGGGGCCCGCCGGGGATGGGCTCGATGGAGTGGAAAATATCGTCGGCCGCATTCCCCCACGGGCGCTCCAGTGGCATCGACTTGGCCCACTTGCTGCGGGGTGCGCCGAAGAGTTGCAGGTGTTTGCGGGGATAGGTGTAAGTCAGGGCGAAGAAGGTGCCCCAATCCATGTTGTCCTCGCTGGCGGAGCGGTCGTAGCGGTCATCCATGCCCGCGATCCCGATGCTGCCGTCGAAGCGGCGGGAGAGGTCCATGACCCAGCGCCGGGTATCGAGGTAGGAGCGGTAGGGCGTCGGCCGCTTTTCGCGCATCTGGCTGACGGCGGCGTGGTGCCAGATCTCGCCCATGCCGCCGCCGGTGTGGGCGGCGTGGAACCAGTTGGTGGCGTAGAAGGCTTTCATCGCGGAGTTGTCGCGGGCTTTCGCGAACACCGATTCCTCCCCTTCCGGAGCGATCATCGCCGCGGCTCCCAGGCCGAAAGCCAGGCCGCTGGTCTTGCCGTTGTCGCGGAAGCCGCCTTCCGGGAGCGTGTTACCGTAGGCCACGTTGCCGTGTCCGGCGAAGCGGTAGAACTGGGAGAACGCCTCATCGAACATGTACTTGTCCACCTCCACCCCGCACAGCTTGGCCATCAGGAGGAAGCTCATGCAGTTCACCCCGGACGCATGGACCTGGCCGGTGCCGACGGAATAGGTGAAGGCCGCCGGGGCCCCGCGGCCGCTCCAGCCGCCGCTGAACATGTGGACCCTCAACTCCTCGGTCATCTGCTTGATGACCGGCAGCACGCTTGGGTCGCCGGTGCGGAGATAATACTCGCAAAGCCCCGGCCCCTTGTAGCCCTTCTCCCAGTTCATCCCGCCGATGGTCTTGATGTCCTTCATCCAGCGCTTCACCACCTCGAGGTCCTTGTCCTCGCCCGTGGAAAGGAGGAAAATGACCGATCCCCATTTCGGCTGATCCTGCTTCGCGATCAGGTCGGCGAGGTTCCGGACGATCTTGTCGGACTTCGGGCAGTCCAGCGGCCAGGTCGGGCTGTAGGAGCCCATCACCGGGATGTTCACCGTGACCTCGCCCGCGCCCTGGATCTTCAGGACGACTTTCCCGTCCTTCGCTTCCGCTTCGGTGACGATGTCGCCGAGGATGGTGCGCGGATCCACCTCCTTGAGCACCTTGCCGTTGATGCTCTCGATGATCTGGCCTTTCTGAAGCTTGCCGGTCGCCTCGGCGGGGGAGCCTTTCTCGACATTATTGATCTGCATCGTCATGCCCGGGCGGGTCAGTTGGATGCCGATGCCGACCGGCCCCGGGTTCCTCACCAGCCATGGTCCCCGGTCGGTGACGTTGGGAAAGGGATTGAAGATCGGCGTGGTCGCCGGGGCGTAGTAAGCCGGCTCGCCGCCTGCCGCAGCTTTCTTCTGCTGAGCCACGGCGAGGGTCGCAATCGTCAGCGCGACCACCGCGGCTCCGGCGATCCTTGGAAAGGAGGTTTTCCCTTTTTTCATGTCGTGGCTCGTTCGGGTTGGCAATTGCCTGCTTCAGGAATCATCCCGCGGAAGAAACCGCGGCGACATGATCCCCTGATTCGTTCGCGGAAGCTAGCAACCGCGGCCCGGATGGGAAGGAAAAGGCAATGCGGATCATGACCGTCGACGCCCCCGTTCCGGTGGGCGCCGGACATCGATCGAGCGTTCAACGGTTCTCGGCAAGGGGTAGCACTTGGATCGGAGTCCGCGCGTCGGCCCGATCGGCCTGATAGACAAACCACTGGCGGCGCTTGGCCGGGTCGGCCTCCGCGGTGGTGCTCAGGCAAGAACGCAACTCGCCGTTCTTGTCGGTGTAGAGAAGCTCGAGCGGCACGCCCTTGGAGTCATCCGGGAAGCGCAAGACCACGCTTTTGCCGGGGAGCAGCCGGTAGCGCTGTTTGCCCCAGATCATCTTCACTTCGACTGCTGCCACGTTCACCACACGGGCGGCACCCGCGGGGATCGCTTCGGGCGAATCATCCAGCGCCAGGCTCCGCGTTTCCACCCAAGTCCTCCCCGGGCGCCAGACCACGAGCAGCGTGGACTTCGCCGCGGCGAGACCCTGCTTGAGCCACAGCTTGTTCTTCTCCTGATCCCGCAACGCCACCACCGGCTGTTCCGGCCGCGGCATGCGGATCGCTCCCGATACCTCACCGAGCCGCAGGCGGATCAACTTCTCTTCCGGTTTGGTCTTCGCGTCGTCCGGCGCCACCATGCCCACTGCGACCTCGCGCGGCGGCAGGCTGCCTTCCGGCGGGTCCACCTCATGCCGTGCGCCGTCGCGGATGACCTGAGTGAACGGCGCGCGGTTGCCGAGCGGCAGCACGCGCAGCGAGACTTCCTCCACCGCCGCTTCTTGAGCCCCGGCGAGACTCATCCATCCGATCAAGAGCCCCACCGCCCGCAGCGGCATCCATCGTTTCACCTTCATCATGTTGCCAGCCATCCATGACGACGGTCCTTTCATGAAGTCTGCGGAAGAGTCGGTTTCGTGACATGAAATTCTCGAAAAGTGGCCGTGGTGACACGACATTGTAACAGGCGACATTTTGTCGAACGCGCCGGATTCCCTATGCTAAGGCGCTTTGAAAATTTCACCTTCCTCCCGACCGGCGGCGGCAAACGGTTTCAGCCTGTTAGTCTCCTTGCTCCTGATGGTCCTGATCTCGGTGATCGCGATCGGACTGATGGGCTTGGCCAGCATCGAGCTCCGCTCGTCCTCTCGCAGCGTCGCCGCACAGCAGGCGCGGGCCAACGCACGGCTGGCCCTGGTCTTCGCGATCGGCAGCCTCCAGAAGCATGCCGGCCCCGACCAGCGGGTCACCGGCCCGGCGGACCTGCTTGCGGGAAAAGCCGGATCCAACAACCCGGTGGCGAACCCGAACTGGACCGCCGTATGGAAATCCGTCATGCCCGATGGCAGCCCGGTCATCCAGCGCCAAGGGAACCGCGGCGGCCTGCGCGACCGGCGCTTCAGCGAAGGATGGGATGCGGAAAGCGACCTGCTGGTCCAGTTGGTCAGCGGCAATGAAGACCAGCGGCGATTCTCCGCCAGCGGCGACACCACGGACCCGGCCAAGTTTGAGCTGCTCGTCGGCGAAGGCAGCCTGGGGTCCAGTGATCAGGCATCCCAGGTGCGCGCGCCGAAGGTGACGGTCGACGATGCCGGCCAAACCCCGGGGCAATACGCCTGGTGGGTCGGCGACCTGGGAACCCGGGCCAACGTCGCGACCCGTGACCGCTTCGCCGGCAAAAGCGACCGCTCCGCGGAGACCCGGCGACTCCAGATCGCTCAGGACTTCTCGACCGTCGCCACGGCCGGCAAGGACACGCCTGACGAAGTCCGCCCAAAACTACTGACACCGGGAGAGTTTGAACTCCATGCCGGCGAAAGTTCCGGCGGCACACGTTTCCATGCCTTCACCACCGACTCGGAAAGCGTGCTGGCCGACGTCCGCGAAGGCGGCCTCAAGAAAGACCTCACGCCCTACCTGTTAGGCAGCGGATCGATCGGCGGCCTCGATGGATCCGAGGGCTTGGCCTCGCTCGGGGTGTCGGACGATGACAACCTGATCGGTCCCGCCAACAAGCAGGCGGCCACGCTTTCCACGGACGGTGGCGAAGCCACGCGGATGGCCGACGTTTCTCCATCCTTCGGTTTGCTTCGCGATTGGGCGCAGCGGGCGAACTCGACCTCCTTCGCCGCCACCTTGGCCAACGCGGAGCACCCGGCGACGAGGCCGCTGGACGAAAACAAGATGAGCGGCTACGGCGGCCAAAACCAGCTCCCGGTCCAGTTTGAGAATCGGACGGAGTCCGACGTCGCCCCGGTGCTGGTCGAGTCCTCGATCTACTACAACCTGAGTTACTATGAAACCGCCGATGTCGATCCGCGGCACAAAGTCGGCCTGCGGCTCCACCTTTACCCGCGGGTGGCCATCTGGAATCCCTACAACATCTCGTTGAAGCTCGGGGCCTCGATGGTGGCGATGCAGATCAACGGTGCGAAGTCGATCGAAGTCACCCTCAAGGACAACCGCAAGCAGACCTTCCGCATGAGCTGGGGCCGGATCTCGGACGCGAACGGCAGCTATTCCGGACCTCGCCGCGGCACCCACTACTTCCAATTGGCCCCCGCCACGATCGAACCCGGTGAAACAATCGTCTTTTCCCCGGACGGGAACCGGCCTTACGACAACACGACGCTTTCTAACAACCTTCTGAAGCCGGACTCCGCGCCGGATCCTTCGCGCAGCTTCTACATGGACAAGCGTCCTGACAACGACCCATCGCCGGGCAGCGGGGAGCGGGACGTATTGTTCAAAGTCGGCCAGACTTTTCCACCCAATCCCGGGATCAAGAACGACCGCCTGCTGACCGAGCCGGTGGAATGGCGCGAAGTCGTTCCCACCAAGCCGAGCGGCAACGTGCAGGCCACGGGCTACACCCAGGCCGACGACTACTTCATGTACTGGAAACCGATCCCGCCGGGATCCAGCGCGAAAGATCTCAGCACTTTCAACGGGCTGCCGCACGGGCGCTTCGTTTCCTGCGCCTTCCAGTATGGCGACGAGGACGAACTGCCGGTGCAGTGGAGTTACCGGGATCCCGTGCCCTTCCAGCGGACCGATAGCGATGCCGTGACCAACCAGATCCCCGACCGCCGCACCCGCGACGGATTCCGTATGCGGTGGTTCCGCGAGCATCCTTCGAACCAGATGGGCTCCGGCAGTCTCCAAGGCACGCCTCATCTGGAAGACGCGCCGATCGCCAACTGGAACATGCGTGCGTCCTACTCGCTCCGCTCGCCCTACGAGAACGTGAGCGATGTGGCACCGCACTACTTCGGGATCTATACCCGGGACCTCTTCGACGACGCCGTCGGATGGACCAGCCTCACCCCTCGCTCCGGTGCCGGCGGCCAGCTTGGCGATCCTTTCGACCAGCCCCAGGCCGGCATGCGGCGGATCCTGTTCGACGTTCCGCGCAGCGGAGCTGAAGTCGTCTCGCTCGGCGCCTTCCAGCACCTGAAGTTTTCCGAGTTCATCTGGAACCCCAGCTACGCCTTCGGCAACTCGCTGGCAGACCCGCGGGTGGACCTGACGATGACCCAGCCCGACCGCAGCCTCGACGTCAATTCACGCGATGGGGGGTGGAACCGCGACTCGATCGGCTACGCCACCGACGGCCGTTCGGGTAGCAACACCGCCGGAGTCAGCGATGCCGACAACTGGGCTCATCATGCGCGCGGCCTGCTGGAGCAGTTCGTGAGGGATCAGAACGTGACCTTCGACCTCAGCTACGAGCTCAACCACTCGCTGTGGGACCGCTACTTCCTCTCGACCGGCACCGCGCAAAACAAGCGCTCCTTCATCGAGGCCCCTGAAAAAAGCCCGCTGCCCAACGGACGGCTGCTGCCGCGCAGTGGGTCCGACACGCTGGAGGAAGACGTCATCGACTTCCACCGTGCCGCTTCAGCCCTCACCCTTGATGGGGGATTCAACGTCAACTCCACCCAGGTCGATGCCTGGGAAGCGCTGCTTCTTTCCTCCGCCGGCGTCCGCGGCGATGCGGGCCAGGTGAGTTTCCCGCGGATCTACAACCTGTCCGGCACTGCCGACGGCTCCAGTGCCGCGCGCCGCGAAGCATGGACAAGTCAACGGATGCTCGACCGCAACGAAGTCCGCAAGTTGGCCGAAGCAATCGTCGCGGAAGTCCGCCTGCGCGGTCCCTTCCTTTCGCTGTCCGACTTCGTCAACCGCCGCCTGGTGAACGACGAGACCGGCCGCACGGGTGCGCTGGAAGCCGCCCTGAACAAGAGCGGGGTGAACGCCAGCTTCACGGGGAACTTCCCGCTGAACAACCGCGAGAAGCTGCCCGACTACCGCCACATGGACAACATCAAGGACCCGACGCGGCTCGAGCAAACCTCGAAGCCCGACTCCTCCGCGTGGGGCGCGCTCGGTTTCGTGACCCAGGCCGACCTGTTGCAAGCCCTCGGCCCGGTGCTCACCGCACGGTCGGATACCTTCGTCGTCCGCTCCTATGGCAACGCCCTCGACAAGGATGGCAAGGTTATCGCCGAAGCCTGGTGCGAGGCCGTGGTGCAGCGCACGCCGGAGCCGCTCTCGCCGGATGAAAGCGGGATCAATCCCGACACCAGCCGCCCCGTCGACTTCGGCCGCCGCTTCGAGGTGAAGCGATTCCGCTGGCTCCACCGCGACGAGGTTTGAATCCTTCCAACTCTAACAATCCATGACTCCCTATCGTCCCCTCTTCCCGCTCGATTCCCCCCGCCTCAGCCGACGTTCCTTTCTCGGTGCTTCCGGCTCGATGCTTGTCGCCTTGAGCGCCGGGCGCGCCCGGGGCAACGAGGCCGTGGTGATGACGAAGCCCTCCTTCACCGCCTATCCGTTCCAGCTCGGCGTCGCCTCGGGCGATCCTTCGGCGGATGGCTTCGTGCTGTGGACCCGGCTCGCACCACAGCCTCTTGCCGGTGGCGGCATGCCGCGTGAAGCGGTGTGGGTCCAGTGGCAGGTCGCGGAGGACGAGGCGATGACGAAGGTCGTCGCCCGCGGCAAGGAAATCGCCAGCCCGGACTGGGGGCACGCGGTCCACGTCGAGGTCACCGGCCTGAAGCCCGACCGCTGGTACTGGTATCAATTCAAGGCCGGTGCCGAGACCAGCCCGCGCGGCCGCACGCGGACGCTCGAGCACCCGGACCGGCCCGCCGCGGAAACCTCGCCGCTGAAGATGACCTTCGCCTCCTGCCAGCACTTCGAGGCCGGCTTCTACACCGCCTACCGTCACATGCTGGCGGAAAGCCCCGATCTGGTCTTCCACCTCGGCGACTACATCTACGAGGGTCCTAGTAAACAAGGCCAGATCCGGCTCCACAACAGCGCGGAGATCGAAACGCTGGACGAATACCGGAACCGCCACGCCCAGTACAAATCCGACCCCGCGCTCCAGGCGATGCATGCCGCCGCGCCGTGGGTGGTCACGTGGGACGACCACGAGTTCGACAACAACTACGCCGGCGACATCCCCGAAGAGAAAGGTCCGGCGGAAAAGGAGGCATTCCTGAAGCGCCGCGCCGCCGCCTACCAGGCCTACTACGAGCACATGCCGCTGCGCGCCGCCTGCATCCCGAAAGGCCCCGGCATGAAGCTCTACCGCAGCGTCCGCCACGGCAGCCTGGTGGATTTCCACGTGCTCGACACCCGCCAGCACCGCAGCGACCAGCCGAACAAGGACCGGCCGGGGCCGGCCTCGATGGCATCGGACGCGACGATGCTCGGCGGCATCCAGCGCGACTGGCTGCTCGGCGAATTGAAGAACTCCCGCGCGACCTGGAACGTGCTCGCCCAGCAGGTGATGATGGCCCGCGTCAACCGCTTCCGCGGGCCGACCGAGCTGTGCAGCATGGACCAGTGGCCGGGCTACGAGGCCGAGCGGCAGGCGCTGCTGCGCGCGTTCCAGGAGTTCAAGGTTTCCAATCCGGTGGTTCTCACCGGCGACATCCACACCCACTGGGCGAACGAGCTGCCCTTGCTCCACGGCCAGCTGGACTCGCCGGTCGCCGGGACCGAGTTCGTCTGCACTTCCATCTCTTCGAAGGGCGACGGCACCGACCGTCCGCCGGGGCTCGAGGCGCTGCTCGCGGACAATCCTTTCGTGAAGTACCACGGCGACCACCGCGGCTACGTGAGTTGTAGTATCAACGGCAAGTCCTGGCGCAGCGACTTCCGCACGATCGACCGCGTCACCGTGGCGGACTCGCCGCTGAAGACGCCGGCGTCCTTCGTGGTCGAAAGCGGGCGGAGCGGCTTGCAGGCGGTTTGAGGAGCGCTGGGGACGGCGCTGCCCCACTCTTCCGCAAAGAACCGTGAGGGCTGGTTGTTCCCCTTGGAATGGAGCGGGCTGTCAGGGACCGTTCCGGTCGGCCGAGGGCGTCCGACCCTACCTTTTGCGAACTCGTCCGCAAAGAGCCGTGAG
>Ga0247843_1008401_pt1 | contig 12078 bp, 10 predicted proteins | sample LaCruzMarch2017__FD_192420 | JGI IMG/M metagenome (GOLD analysis project Ga0247843, IMG submission 192420) | Freshwater microbial communities from meromictic Lake La Cruz, Castile-La Mancha, Spain - LaCruzMarch2017_8m | ecosystem: Environmental > Aquatic > Freshwater > Lake | place: Spain...
AGATCGATCGGTGTCGACTTGAATGTGATAGGTGACCTGTGCAGCAAGTCTCTTCGCTGCTGTGACATAGATGTGGTCGCTTACAATACGTCAAGGTCTTCAATTGAATAGAGCATATGATAGCAAGTAGAAGTAGATATCTTAAGGAATTTAGATCTTGGATTTAAACAAATAAAATCAACTTAAACAAGACCCTATAATCTCTCTCTCAAATCAACAAGGAGAGTAGTAAACAGTCGTGCAGCTCTTCATCTTGTACCGCTGAGTAATCCCCAATACCATCATATTGTCCTTAATCGCCGTACAGTACAAATGATTGAGTGCGACATGCTGCGGTACTGGTAGCGCGGCCGTATCCTGAAGCTGTGGAGGCTTGTTTAGTATGATATGCCGTAAGTGCGGTGGGAGGGGAGGTGGTTCCTTCGTATACTCATCAAGATCGGGCATCGAATGACCATATATCTCGCCATCAAGGTCGGCGATCCCCCCCGGACTTTTACTCGCACCCTTGCCGGCGGCCCCTCCACCGGCCTCGTGAGGTTTACCCCTTCCTCCCGCGCCACCGGAACTATTATCATCCAACTGATGATGATGTGGCGATATCGCAGAAGACGATGATTGTTCGCTACTGCTACTACTGCTACTTTTCGTCCGTCGTGCGATGGCCGCTGCTGCATTCTTCACTTTCGCGGCAGCCTCCGCGGCCGCCCGGCTGCAGTGTACGGCATGTCGTTCGTTCTCGAATTCAGTATCCCCGGTATATGCCTTAAAGTCGGTAACATCGATAAAGTTATTAATCCGTCCTTCGATGTCCGCCACGGTGGGCTGATCGGGCGCGAAACGCCATTCGTCGTCGACGATGAATTTAAATGCGTGCTTTCCCCGTCGTAAATTGTGAATGTAGGTGAAGTCATTTCCCGATCGGTGCATGGGTATCTGTCGACTCCATCCATTGAACGTGCCGGTAATGTACACATTCCGCCCTCCGTGTTCCCATCGAAAGACGGTCGGGACGGAGTCTTCCTCGGCGGCGGATAGGGATGCCAGGTCCAAGGGGACGTGGATGTGTCCCTGGGACACGCTTCCCCCGGGACCTCGATGGCGAGACGAGGGAGAGGAGTCGTGCGACGCGGAGGCGCCTCCGCCGCCCATGTCGGTCATGGAATGGTCCGACGTCGAACGTCGAACGCCACCACTAGGGGGACCGTACTGAGAGGCGTGACTTTGCATATATTCGGCCGGCGCCGAACCGCCCGGCGGAGGTTTGGAATTATTATTGTTGTTCGCTCCGGAAGTGGGATTGTTGGGACCGCCGCCGCCACTCCCACGTCGGGAGGCAGGGCGCATGGATGTGTCGGCGGCGGTGCCGTTTACCTGTTGATTCCCCATGGTGTATCACGAGAAATGGGAAAAAAGTGTCACAAAACCCGCCAAATCTTCGCGGATGGCCGCAACAACGGGTATCTAGAATATCATGCAGGGTATAACGCCAACGAGTGACCCTATTATCATACTGAGATCAACATTACGACAAGAGTATCCCGAAATCGATGAAATATACACCGACGAATACCTCGCTAATGTACTGTCTCAGTCATCGTCGGAAGGAATCAATTGTTCATCATGTTCATCATCGTTGGACGGTGGTAACAATGATAATAATTATATTGGTATTGCGACCAAGAAGATACGCGAATCATTGCGATGGAGACGCGATGTCAATGTTGATTTACTCACGTCTTCTGCATATGTTGTTTGTGACGACTACGTCAACGAGGGAGTCTTTCGCCCGACGGCATCATCAACAGCTGCAGCAGCAGCAGCGGGGGATGATGTCATCCCCCCAACAACGACTGAATTGGTCAACATTTGTCAATCTGGGGCATTCCGTTTTTTCGGATTTGACAATAAGGGTAAAGCGATATTACACGCACGTGCATCACTGCTAAATTGGCGTAAAATAAACGTCGATGATGGTATTAAGTATCATATATTGGTAATAGAGAATGCATTAAAGGCAATGGTAATGCGGAACAATAATGTCAAGAAAAAGGAGGCGAACAACGGGGTGACGCCACCACCATCATCGGCAAATAATGATATTGGTGTTTCATCGGAATCAATGATCTTGTACGTAGACACATCCAACATGGGATTATTGCCTCCGCCATTAGCGGCATTGACCGGATTGGCAATGTTGATGCAAACGGCTTACCCCTACAGGTTCGAACGTGCATATGTCGGACCAGTTAACATTCTCCTTCGGGGGCTTAATAAGGCAGTAAGCGCGTTCCTAACAGCTGGATCACGACAAAAGATTACAATGATGAAGAATGTACCGAGTAATGAAACTGTTGGCGAGCTACTTGAGGAAGGGAACGTACAGTCTACTTTGACATCATAACAATTGAATGGAAAATCGACAATCAACTCTACATGTTTGTTTGGGATGGTGTTAATTGTGGGGGGAGTCAAACAGAATGGTCAAATGCCAATAATATGTTCATTTTACGATTTAATCATTTGTAATTGAAACGCAGTAAATATGAATGCATCATCTCATTATTGCTTTGTCTCCGCAAAAGGTCTACGCCGTCTGTACAATATCTAGCATTTTTTTAACCTTTAACATTGCACATCAGCAGCAGCAGCGAGGCGCTAACGGATCCTCTTGCCAAGATCCGTGCAAGAAGTGCATTGGTACTCCTTACAAAGCGCCTCGAACCATGGTAATTCATGATGATTGCCATAGTCATCGGTAAATTCCTCTCCGGCCGCAATATCCCGCAAGGCATACGACCCCAAACTCTCGCCAGTATCGGGATGATTGCCGGTGTTGGGATTTGGCGAATGATTCCAAATCTTAGCATCATCGATGATCTCTACGCCCGCATCCCCCCAAACGTAAATATGTTCGAGTTTATCCCTCGCTTCGTCATTCGACAACGGAGCAAGATGCTTACGCAACTCAGCTTCGGTATGGTGTTCAATGACGGACTCGTTAACCACATATGCCCACACTAGAGTACCGCGTTTGACTGGTTCGGTTGCGAAGACGCCTCGACCGGCTATGGTCGATGATCGTACCTCGTACGGGACACGAAAGCCTGTCTTGGGCGTGGTGGAGATCATTGTGAGATTGCGGATCTGGGCGCGGCGGGCTCTTGTTCGCTTTTGGATTTTTCTCAACTTAGCACCACCGCCATGCTAAGATTACTATTGATTCTAGCTTGCTTCCACTCAGCTGTATCTTTTTCCGGTGTTCCATCCTCCTCGGCAGCAGCAGCAGCCTCCACCACCAAGGACACAGCCATCACTAGTAGCAGCAACAATAACGACGTCACCTCAGCAATGACGCTCGGATCAAGAATATTACGTACACTAGTCCAAGATGCATCATATGACAATCAAGTCCACTAATCCGCCGCGTGAAGATAATAAAAGGCAAGGAATATCTGCAACAATATTACGTCCAAGTGGACGTTCATTATCTTTGGTTACATGGGGAGGGGGGGTTAATCATAATGACAATGGTGGCGGTAGCCTTGGGGGAAGCAGTGGTGGTTGGAATACCGGTAGTCTGATGAACATTATTGGTGGAAACATTGGGGGGGGACCTATGATCCAACGTACAACAACAAAATCAACGGCAACCATCCATCATCAAAAGACTACAGCAACAAATAACATTGATGATCAATTATCTGTACAATCTACGAAACAAAATGAGTTAAATAATTATATGACATTAATGATCGATGCAGCTCATAATAAGTCATTGGGGGATCTTGATAAATTGCGCAATGTTATCAAAGAAAGAAAGGAGCGAATAGAGAATGATGCTATAACAGATCATAATACAAAGATTTCTTTACTAATGCCCCAGATTGATTCAGTCGACAACAACCAAATACTTTTGTGCCACAGTCTTAGGCAGAGCCAGGAGGCATTATCAATTCAAGTTAGAGAACAGAAGAAGCTTTTTGTAAATGAGCGATCTGCTCGTCAAAGTGACAATAATAAGGCAGTTCGTGTAATCAGAGAACTTCGTAGTAATATCAATTCACTCAATAACCAAATTGCTACATTGGAGCATCGTGTTGAAGAAGAGCGTCAGCATGCTGATCAAGTGAGAGCGGAGTGTAACGCATCACACTCAAAGGCAATGCAGCATGAAGAAACTGTGATTGAAACACTTCGTAGCACCATTGCTGTATTGGAGAAACAGCTTCAACATGCTGATCAAGTGAGAGTGGAGTGTAACGCATCACACTCAACGGCAATGCAGCATGGAGAAACTGTGATTGAAACACTTCGTAGCACCATTGCTGTATTGGAGAAACAGGCCGTAGATGAACGTGAGAGAGTAATCTATGAACGTGAAAACGCACAAAGACTTTTGGACAATGCCATGGCAGATAGAGACAAGGCTGAGACATACCTATCGACACTTCGTGACCAATCTCAGCGTCTTGAGAGTGAATGCGTTAATTATAAAGCAAATATTGCTGCACTTCATGATACGTCGAACGGGAAGGATTATGAGATTAATCGATTGAGAGAGCGTGTGTCCAAAGTCGAGTGTGATGCGTCGTCAAGACTTGCTGCACTGCAAGATATGTCGAACGAGAAGGATTATGAGATTAATCGATTGAGAGAGCGTGTGTCCGAAGTTGAGCTAGTCGAGCGTGATGCGTCGTCAAGACTTGCTGCACTGCAAGATATGTCGAACGAGAAGGATTATGAGATTAATCGATTGAGAGAGCGTTTGTCCGAAGCTGAGCGAGTCGAGCGTGATGCGTCGTCAAGTCTTGCTGCACTTCGTGATACGTCGAACGAGAAAGAGAATGAGATTAATCGATTGAAAGAGCGTTTGTCCGAAGCTGAGCTAGTCGAGCGTGATGCGTCGTCGAGACTTGATGCAAATACACCTGCCGACGAACACCAAGGTAATACTGGTGTCCTTAGCCATTGGAATATACCTGAAGAGGAGCGAACAGGTGAACTGAATAAAAAATGGAGTCAATGTGTGTTCTCCAGCATTCATCAAGAGATTCGACAAATCTTAGACGAGATTATTGGTACGAGTAATGAAGACTGCGCTGCAAAGGCATTGTTGAAAATTGCAGACAGAATCAAGAATCATATGGAGGAACAACACAAAGTCGCAGTCAAACTCGATGTAAAAGATACACCCGAATATTTAACCGAAGATTTGATAGAGGAGATACAAGGATGCAGCAGACTCACTGCAGCTCAAAAGATTATCGAGAAAGGTTATCTTTCTACGGTAGCTATCAATGTACTTTGGGATGTGCTGCAACTAGATCACATTACGCCTAGGATGATTATGTATTGGGATCCAAGACATAGTACTTATATTGAATTTATGCGTCAATCTCACCACACAAATTATCAGCTTTTACCAGGTAAAGTTAATGATATGAAAAGCGAAGCACTAACAATAGATATGAAGGAGGGATTTGATAAAGACGAAAAGTTTGTCGGATTTGTACCAGTTGCCAACAATAGCATACATATGAGAAGGGCATACAATGCTGTGTGTGATGAGGTGAGGAAAATATTCTCATCGTGGCAAGAAATAGGAATTGAAGAGTTGGCTGTTGCACATGCCAAGCGGTTATTCGCGAATAGGTATTTCCGCGACGCACCAGAAAATTCACACAACAACCTCAACAATAGTGTCGACATTGGTAATGATAATAGTGACAACATCAACAACAGTGACGATTTAGCTTTTGATAATAGTGTTATCATGGACGATGATAATAATGAATCTGTACAGCATATCGAGGATAATGATGTTCCAGGAGGTCCAGATAGTGAATTTAATCCGTCAGCGATAGCTCGCGCACAAGAAATGCATGCGGTATCTCACACTATGCCTCATCGTACCCGTCATCGTACCCGTCGACCTTCTCAAGTAACAGTTCATCGTGTCAAAATAGATGGACATAATTGGCGTGATTCGACATTGTCAGGATTTAAGGTGAGTCCGGTTGTTAACCTTGAATTCAGTAAAGAAGGCATACTATACAATGAGAGTTTACAAATAGGATCAAATGAAGTTAGCCGTACTAGTATTAATACACACGACGTAATATTTGGAGCGGAAACAAATATGATGTCTGCTGATTACAGGGCTTGGGATGATTTACTGAGAAAATATGTTGATACGTATATTCGTTATTATAAGCCACGTAAAACAGCCGAAAGACAGAATCCAAATGGAAATATGTTGACTACGACTCGGCTATGTATTATGATATGGTACATCTTTCGGAAACATTATTCTGGTAACGTATCTCGAATAATGAAAGCAATTCGTAAAACGATAAATGGAAAGCTAGTCATTGTATATGTCGAGTACACCGCACTTGCTGGATGTCAATTGATCGCAACAAGAATTAGAGAGCGTGCTAACCAAGTAATGAATAACAAATCATTTGCATATGATGTACGCTGGGCAGTTGAGGGAGAGAATGAGTCGACCAGTAGCAATGAGGGAGAGAATGAGTCGACCAATAGCAATGAGGGACATAATGGGTCTAGTGATTCGGAGGAAGGATTACAAGATGATCACGAGGATAGTCATGAATGGACTGATGTTGAGGATGATGACGATGATGATGATGATTCCGTGGTCGATGATGATGTTGAGGATGATGACGAAGATGATGATGATGACGAAGATGATGATGATGATGGTGATGATGGGGAAGATGATGATGCATAAAATGATGACGAGGATTGTGATTGACTATTTCATATCGAATTGATACACCATGGCTCGCGATTGATTCAATTGCCAAGTTTTATAAAACACTACTTGGATGTTACGTCGTTAGGACTCAACGACGAATAAGTACTCCTGATAATGATTACAACGCATTTGACGTAGATGTAGCTACTGTCTGTGTCGGTCCAGGAGTTCACTTAATCTTTGTAGAGAATGATGATGATGATGATGATGATGATGATGATGATAAATCTATCCCTGCACAACAAATAATGGATGGAATACATGTCTGTATTTACGTCCCCAACTTCCAATCAATGTACAACTCATTACAAGAACGAAATTTAATATGGACGAATCCTCGATTTACACATTTAGATAGTTGTAATACCTGGGAGGAGTGTTGGGCATCACGTACATTCCGATTTAAGGATATTGTTGATATAGATACGGGGGTTAAGGTAATTGAACTTGAACATGAGGTCCGACCATTGACTCATGGTCAATATATGAAAGTACCACCCTACCTACCGAGGTAAAAAAACCTTATATCTACATGCTGTCTGGAGGAGTAAGTGGAATGAAGAAGTGTATGTGTTTATGGGTTAAAATGGTTATCTAGGACGCAGTTTTTTCATATTATTCGTCCTCTCTCATTAAACCTGCCATACTTTTATACTGAGATGGAGACACGTCATTTTTATAGACGACGTTTTCATGTGAGCCAAAAGTCTCCTTCCGACGTTATTTGTCCTCACAGGTGAAGGTGTAGTACAGATCTTTGTTCTTAGCTTGCGCATTAAGATGGATGCGTCACCCCCATCCTGGGTCTGTACAGCTTCATTATTCCTTAAGAACCTTGCCATATTCAATATCCCCAGGCTCAGGTCCGGCAACCTTAGCAATCACCCCAATAAAGTTAACAATGTTGCTATCGGCATCTCTCAAGGCTGCAATGAATAGACTATTCCAGAACGGTTCGCCGTCACTCGTGTAATTCACAAGTACGACGCTGCAGTCCTCACCGGACTCTTCGGCATCACATATCGTCTTGACCTTACTTGCATGTGTTTCTGACCCCTGTAGGAATCGACAGTTCCTACCCAAAACGTCTGACTGAGTGTATCCCGTAAGAGATAAAAAGTCATCACTTGCATATACAATTGGATTGTCGTGCAAACTTGGATCTGTAATAATGAAGCAATGTTGAGAGTTTTGTATACTCCGAATTAATGAATAATCCTCTAGATCAAGCTTTGTGATTATTCCTCCTCCACCACCTCCCAACGATGATGACTTGGATTCATCACCGCCACTAGAGGAAGGAAACATTGATAATCCATCACCATCCTCACCACAACCAAGTAAGTCAATGACGGGCAAACGTTCATTGGCATCACACCCCTCCAATAATGTATTGGCATCGTCTGGTGGGAGTCGACTACGGACGATGCTCTTCAATGTGGCATTCTCTCGTTGTAAGTCAGACACATCCTTTTGTAAACTTTCAAAGAAGAACTTTTTACGTAACCGTGTCCGTCGGGCCAGGATGCGATTGCGTTCACGTCGACGATCCTGTGAGGCCTGAGACTTGGGACGGGTTGCATCGTGACTTGATACCGCTGTTTGGTGTGTTGCGGAGGAGAATATTGGTGGAACACCAACCCCACTGGGGCGTCCTACCCCACCAACCCCACCGCCAACCCCGAGAGAGCCGGGATGACGCTGGAAGGTGGAAGTTGATGCACTTGCGGCAGCGAAGGAGTAATGTCCAACAATCTTCATGGGCACAGCAATTGCCGGGGCGGCAGTTGACGCTACATCAACACGAGGTCGTTTGATGGGAGGTGGTTGCAACAACAATGGCGCAGAAGGTTCTTGCATGATGCGCTGTTGTTGTTGTTGTTGTTGTTGTTGTTGTTGATGCATCATCATGTGTTGTACCTGTTTCATTTCCCCCGTCAGGTGGTCCCCATTGGATAGACAAGAGTCGGCGGTAACGACACTGGGTGTACAGACACCCCCAGCGTTGTCGTTTGATGGAGTTTCCCACGTTTGCTGCGGCTGCTGTTGATGGAATAATTGTTGATCGTGCCGCGGCTTATTACTCGGTGCATTAAACGTCTCAGGACCGCTGTAATATGTGAGGAGAAAGTAAATCCAGCGCGTTGAGCAAGGGATTAATTATCGTACTAAATAAGTCCTCGTCCACCACGAATTAAGTAGAAGATGAACTCACCTAAAGTCAAAGCCACCGTCATTAATGTCCTCGAGTAAATACTCAGCCAGAAGATCGAAATCAAGGCCGTCATTATTCATGCTGTTCCACTCAGAACTAGTGCAGCCGCCAACACCGCCGCCGTCGCCAACGCACGATGATGAATTCTGGTAGTCTAGGGCGGTGGAGGACGGAGACATTATTTGTTGTAGCGCGTGAGGTTAGTTAGGTCGGCACCTTGGGTCGGCGGCTTAGAGATCTTCAACGTGATTGATGGCTTTGTTCCGCAGTGACGAGTTTCAGGTATCTACGTAGTCAAACTAAAGAGGGTACCAGATGCGCGGCGACGCCATGCCATCAAGGATTAAAACAATGCCGTTCGGCGATGCTGGTCGAGCTCGAAAGACGAGAGAAATCCTTTACGACGGCAACGATGATGATGATCCTGCCACCGTGGAGGAAGATGCCGCCATTAACAATAACAAGGAGGACGAACACAATGACATCCTCCTTTCATGTAGACAGATCGCTTCGGATCTCATCGATGCCATGTGTCACGCAATCCTTCGTCTAGGGAGTCAGAAAGAGAAGGACGAAGAATGTATTCCACCATTTAAATCGTACTTGACCCTGATGCAACGTCTTGATTACTACATTGACGACTTTTGTCGTCAGTCTTCGGGACGACCACTTGACAAAAAATCAATTGTTCATCGTCGTCTTCTCATGGCAAGAGTAATCATTGATATTTGTTCCAGGAGGACATACCCATGTCTGCCTCCGCATTCGGATGCAGGATTGGATAAACGTCTCGCACTTATTGATGCTCCCACATCATTCTGGCAGGATCAATGTGCTAAGTTGAGGGAATTACGATTCGGACCGGATATTACCGATGGAAATGGCCAGTATGAGGCGATAGATTGTCAAATGGTGGCATTGGAGGCATTATCTGAGCTACGTGCCGAACTTATCCGTGCAGAGGCCATTTCGAATACAGAGGGGGAGAACGTGGCAGCCCAAAAGCTCGTGGACGATGTTATCAATGACTATTTCACGAAGACTAGTGCCATTGACAAAAGACTCAAGAAGGTGGGAATGACTCACTACGCAGACCTATTTGTGCCCGAAAATACTCTCTTCGTCAATGACGGGGAGGCGGATGATGATTCCTCCCCGACGGATGGGATTGAGGGTATGATCCAACACAGAGTATTTCCTCTAAAGAATCTCCAAATTGAGATCCTACGACTATTTCGATTTTGGGAGAGTGAGTATTTGACACCCCCTGCTCTTTATGCTAACGATTATTTCAAGCATGATGAGGTAGCATTGCCATCCAAGAAGGCAGTAGCATTGCCATCCAAGAAGTCATCAGTAACATTGCCATCCAAGAGATCAAGAGCTCCATCTCCACCTAGGAAAGCAAAGACGACAACAACATTGAAATTTGATTCAGACAACGCGGAGACATTGTCCGACGACTACTCTCCAGCACCACGATCCAAAAAGATGAAGGGGAAAGGAAAGGTACGAGTGCCCTACTCGGACAAGGAGAAGAAGATGCTTATGGATGGTGTTGAGGCGTTTGGTGTTGGTCAATGGGCCAAGATATTGGAACACTATGATTTCACTGAAAACAATAGGACCAGTGTCAATCTCAAGGATTTGTATAGGACCCTAACGAAGAAGGCAAACAAGGGTTTGAATGATTAATAAATAAAGTCGTGTTTGAAGTAGTATTTTCTTATTGCATAGAATGAGTTTGATTACTCTTTAATAATGACTACCATTGAGGTGAACAGCATTGCTATATGAGATAGATTACAGGAGGAGAAAAGTGACAGAAGTAATTTAATACAATTTCTAATCTAATATGTCTAATATGTCTAAATAATTCAATCGTACCAATCCTTAGCCAAATAATGCGACTAGCTGCAACGTAACCTGAAGAGGTGTTTTCTATTGCTAAAAAATACTCAAAAGTCATTGGGTCCAGAATCGTCTGAGCCAAGTCACTCAGCACGATGCTGCATGATTGAAAGACCAACTTGCCTGTTCATTGTCGATGATAGTTGTAATATCATTTCCTGCTGTGCCTTCATTTGGTTCTGCAGGCGGGTTACAAACTGTAAATACTTCACAACTTCGATTGGTGTATCCGACATGATGGCGTGTTCTAATGCGCTCATCTCTTCATTGTCTTGTAAAGTTACTGCTGGTGGATATGCCTTTATGAGAGTGGAAAGCACTTCGTAAGTTGGTGGATCACGCTGGCAGTCTTCATCTCCTGCGAACAGTTTACATGTACTGTCACACGCTAGATGCAATGGAGTCATACCATCCAGGTCTTGAATGGAGCATGTGGAGGGAGACGCACTCGCGAGCAACTGAATAATCGACAAATCGGCACGAGTTCCTGCCGCAATGTGAAGAGGAGTACGGTTCATACAGTCAACCAGATTTGGTGATTCAGGCAGCAATTCAAGTAAGATTTGAACCACGTTCAATGGAGGGTTGAATCGAGAGCATGCGTGGAGACTTTGGGACATGAATATAGAAGACAATCGAACGTAGATCCCGTGATGTTTAAGCGGATTAGAAATGTATTACTACTAACGTGGTCAATGATCAAAACAGCAAAGCAGATATAGAGACACTTACATTGACATGCCGTTGAGATCCGGCGCTCTCGCGACTTTGCGTGCCAAGTGTTGAAATGTGGCAGGACTGCCGTCGATCGCACATTGAAGTGCTGCCCAGTTCTTTGACTCAATTATCGCAAGCAGAAGCGATAGGTAGTCAGCCTCGTTCTTATTCATGTCGAAGTCGGATACTAGTACCTAGGCTTGTGAAGTGGATTGGTATCTTGGTATGTCTATTTTACATTTCTACATCTAGAGTAGGTAGAGGAGTGATCATTTTAAGCCTTGCACTTTTGTGTGCCTGTATTCTCGAGAATGGACTGAAAGTGTATGCCAGTTCGGCTCACTTTGGCTCACCCCCAAACCTCTCCATAAGTATTTTTTGTCACATCTCATCAGAGTAAAAGAGTGGGAGAGGGTGGGACTGCGGAAAAAGTAGGCCGGTTTTCAGAATA
>Ga0247843_1008402_pt1 | contig 12078 bp, 14 predicted proteins | sample LaCruzMarch2017__FD_192420 | JGI IMG/M metagenome (GOLD analysis project Ga0247843, IMG submission 192420) | Freshwater microbial communities from meromictic Lake La Cruz, Castile-La Mancha, Spain - LaCruzMarch2017_8m | ecosystem: Environmental > Aquatic > Freshwater > Lake | place: Spain...
CTGGCGCGTTTTGTGGCGCTGAGCAAAACGCGTCGGCCTTTCGATTTCTTTTTGACCATACCCACCTCGTGCAGACGTCGAACATGCTCACAGGCCGTGGACAAAGTGACTTTGCAGCGGTGGGCGATGTCCTCGAGGCAGAGGTCGGGCTCCTGCCTGAGCAAACGAATGATCTCAATGCGGCGGTGGTTGCCCAAAGCAGCCGTCATTCGCGCTCTTCCCCGGTCCTGATTGGCCATACAATTCCTGATAGCACAATTCGATGATTTGCCAATTGTAGAATTGTATTCGGCGGCGCTAATGGGGGAGGGTGAACCTTGGATGGGAGGTGGATCTTTACTTCATAGCGGATGTTGCCTTGATGTCGCGGCAGGGCGATAATGATGAAAGAGCGTCGTGATCCGGCGCACCCAGCAACCCATGCCCCACTCGCCCGAACCGTCCGGCTTCCGCAGCCACTGGCAGCCTTACGCCGAGCTGCTTTCTTACATCAGGCCTTACAAAGGTCGCTTCTTCCTCGGCGTCGGGATGGGCGTCCTCTTTGCCCTTGTCAACGGTTCGATTCCCTTGATCGTCAAGCTTGTCGGCGATCGCATTTTCCCCGGAGGCGCGGACCAGCAAAAGATTGCCGAAGCTGCCACGTCCAGCACCGGCCCCGGGCTCGAGGCGGTCCTCTGGGTTTGCCTGCTCGTGCCGCTCGTCATGATTCTGCGCGGCTTCTTCTCCTACCTCAACGCTTACGAAATGTCGTGGGTCAGCCTTCGCGTGCTCAACGACATCCGCAGCAAACTCTTCGCCAGCATCGTCAATCAAAGCCAGGGCTTCTTTGACAAAGCCCAGACCGGCCGCCTCATGTCGCGCATCCTCAGCGATACCGGTGTGGCCCAAAGCACCCTCTCGCAGATCAGCGTCAACCTCTTCAAACAACCCATTGCCTTGATTGCCGGCATCGCGGCGGTCATGTGGATCGACTGGAAATTCAGCCTCGTGGCCCTTGTCCTCTTCCCGATCTGCATTGTGCCGGTGGCCATGTATGGCCGCAAAGTGCGCAAAGCGGGACGCGCCGAGCAGGAGCTGGCCGGCGAAATGAACGTTATCCTGCAGGAATCCTTTTCCGGCATCCGCGTGATCAAATCCTTCGGCCGCGAGAGGTTCATGATGCAGCTCTTCGACAATGCGGTCATGAATCAGTTCCGCAACTCGATGCGCGTGCTCAAAAACACGGAAATCACCACCCCGCTGGTCGAAGTGGTGGCCGCCTTCGGCGTCGGCCTGGCTCTCTTCTACGTCTTTGCCGCCGGGCTCACAGCCGCCAAGTTTCTCGCCCTCATGGCCGGCATCTTCCTGCTTTACGAGCCGGTAAAATCCCTCAGCCGCATTCACCTCATGCTCCAGCGCTGCCTCGCCGCCACGACGAATATTTTCGAACTCATGCGCGAACCGCGCGACATCAAGGATGCGCCCGACGCCACCACGATCACCTCCTGCCGCGGTGAGATTACCTTCGAGCACGTCAACTTTTCCTACGGCCCCGAAATCACCGCGCTGGAGGACATCTCCCTGCGCATCGCCCCCGGCCAACGCGTTGCCCTGGTCGGAGCCAGCGGAGCCGGCAAGAGCACCATGCTTTCCCTCATCCTCCGGTTCTACGATCCGCAGAGCGGCGCCATTCTCCTCGACGGACTCGACCTGCGCAGCATTACCCTCGACTCCCTGCGCGAGCAGGTCGGCATCGTCACCCAGGACACTTTTCTTTTCCACGACACCATCCTGAACAACATCCGCTTCGGCCGACCCGAAGCCACCCAGAATGATGTTGAAGAAGCCGCCCGCCAGGCCTATGCCCACGATTTTATTCTGGCCCAACCGCAAAGCTACGAATCCATCGTCGGCGACAAAGGCTGCAAACTTTCCGGCGGACAACAACAACGCCTCGCCATCGCCCGCGCCCTGTTAAAGAACGCCCCCGTCCTCCTCCTCGACGAAGCCACCTCCGCCCTCGATTCCGAGAGCGAGCGCATGATCCAGTCCGCCCTGGAAAAACTCTCCGCCGGCAAAACGGTCGTCGCCATCGCCCATCGGCTGTCGACTGTCCTCTCCTCCGACATGATCGTCGTGATGAGCCAAGGCCGCATCATCGACACCGGCACGCACGCCGAACTCCTCGAAAAATCGCCGGCCTACCGGAAACTTTACGAAATGCAGTTCAATCATGAACCCGCCACTCCCGGTTCGTAGAATTACGGACTCACAATTCGACGTTTTGCCAAAAGTCGAATTGTGGCCGGTATGCGCGGAGGGCTGACTCCGGCTGGAGCGAGTAATTCGTATGCTTAGGATTCTCTACATCGTCCGTCCGTTCGGGCCGCTTGGCGGGATGGAGCGCTACGTGTTCGAGACGGCGCGCGAGATGGTCAAGCGCGGTCATGAAGTCGCTGCCTTGTGCCGATCGGTCGACGAAGCATCGGTCGCCGGCAGTGGCGTGGAAGTTATCAAGCTGAATCCAAAACCCGCCAAGCGTGGCTGGCATGACCGCTACGTCTTCCGCGATGCAGTCACGGAATTTTTTGCCGATCCGGTGAACCGCGGGCGCTTCGATATGGTTCATTCCCACGAGAACACCATCGAACAGGATGTCACCACCGAGCACGGACCCTGCACGGCTTACGGGCTGCGTTTGAAGCCTTGGAAACGCCTCGACTTCAGTGCGCGCAAAAATCTCGCGATCGAAAAGCAAAAGTTTCACGGCCCGAATCTCAAAGCTCTCGTTTCCTGTGCGCAGCGCGTGCAGGACATTGCCCTCCGGGAATATCCGCACCTCGCGCAAAAGATCACCAAGGTCATCACCCCCGCTTACACGTATTTGCAACCGGTGGCCAAAGACCCCGCCCGGAAACCGTGCGTGCTCGGTTTCATGGGCCGCGACTGGAAACGAAAGGGCCTGCCCAAAGCGCTGGAAATTTTTCGCAGCCTTCGCCGCGCCGACCCCGCCTGGACCATGCTCATTGCCGGTTGTCCTCCTGAGTCCTTGCCCGGCAACTTGGTTTTGCAAGCGCTCGCCTTGGGTAGGGACGAGCGGCCCGCTCGTCCGTCATCAGAGCCTGCCGTCCAATTTCTCGGGCGCACCGACCCGCAGGAATTTTTCGGCCGCATCGATGTTCTTGTTCATCCGGCGACCGACGAACCCTTCGGCATGGTCATGTCCGAAGCCCTTACCTGCGGAGTCCCGGTGGTTTTTTCCGACCAATGCGGTGCCGCCAAACACCTTCGCTCTGATGGTCTACGTATTCTGCCCGTCGATGCGCCCGTAGCCGACTGGGCCCGCGCCTGCGCCGAAGCGGCCGGCCGAACATTCACACCCCTGGCTTCTCGCACCTGGTCGGACGTCGCCGCGGAGCATGAGGAACTCTACACCAACATTGCGACCCGGTGTTGACATGATGTCATTTCTCGCCATGATGACATCATGGTCAAAACGCAAGTTCAGTTGGAGGACTGGCAGTATGAAGCAGCGCGTCGGCGGGCGAATCAATTATCTCGCAGCATGTCCGACCTTGTCCGTGAGGGATTGACCTTGGTTCTGCGAAGATTGGAGAAAGCGCCCGCAGGTGATCTCGAGTCAATCGCCGGCAAGTATGAACCGCGCGAAACCAGCGACCTCAAAGACCATGATCGGTGGTTTGTTGAGTCGATCCGATGACAACTGTTTTCGTGGATACGAGCGGTTTTTACGCTTTTTTGGACAAGACTGATCCCTTCCATCGCGAGGCCAAGGAGCTCTTCCTGCGTGGTCGCGAAGAAAAATGGGGCCTGCTGACCTCAAGTTTGGTCGTGCAGGAGACGTGGGCGTTGATGCAGGCACGACTCGGATGGGAGGCGCTGGAAGACTGGCTATGTTCCCTGCTTCCCCTTTGCCAGGTGGTATGGATCGATGAGCGTCTTTACGAACTGGGTGCTGCGCGCGCGCGCCAAGCGAGGGAACGTCGACTGAGTTTGACCGACTGCGTTTCCTTCGAGGTCATGCTTGCTCATGGCTGCCGCGCGGCGATTGCCAACGACGAACACTTCCGCCGGAACGGTTTCCCCCTCCCTTAACCCCAACGGGGTCGGGCAGACCGGCGAGAAAGTCCCATCGCAAAGCCTGGGCTGATTGACTTTTCACCCGACCCTCACATCATCAGCAAAGATGACCGATCGGTTGCCCATCAGCGTGTCGATGACGGCGAGGAATGAAGGGCGCAATCTGCCGCGCAGTCTGGGCAGCGTTGCGGGTTGGGTCGAAGAAATCGTGGTGGTGATCAACGATTGCGAGGACAACACGGCTGAGGTGGCGCGAGGTTTCGGCGCGAAAGTCATCGAGCATCCATGGGAAGGTTACCGCGACCAGAAGAGATTCGCCTTGGCGCAGACGACCAGTGAATGGGTGCTGGCCTTGGATGCGGATGAAGAAGTGTCGGAGCAATTGCGGACGGACATTTCTAACTTTTTCCAAGGCGAGCACCGACGATTCAACGGCGCGCTATTTCCCCGCAAAGTCTGGTTTCTCGGAAGGTGGATCACCCACGGCGATTGGTATCCCGACCTGAGTCTCCGGCTTTTCCGGCGGGGCAAAGGGCAGTGGTCCGGCTCACCCGAGCACGACAAGATCGAGTTGGACGGCGAGGCCAAGCGTCTCACGGGCGACTTGCACCATTACTCGCATCCGACCTTGAACAGCTACACGGCCAAGATCGGGGTCTTCAGCGATTATTTTCTCGAGAGGCAGCTGGCTGCGGGCAACCGCTGGTCGTGGACCGATTGTCTGCTTCGCCCATGGTGGCGGTTTTTCCGCGCCTACATTTTGCGCTTGGGATTTCTGGATGGTTTCCCGGGCTACTACATCGCAAAAGCGACAGCGTTCAGCACGTTGGTGCGCTACAGCCGTCTGTATGAGCACGAGCGCGACACCAAAGCGCTTCGCTGAATTCACCAGAGAGGCGCGACGTTCGCACGCGCAGAAATCTCTTCATCGGAGAATCCGGCCGAGGCGCGCGTTCTCTTTTCAGCCAACGCCGCGTGCAAGTAAGCGAGGTTCTGCTCCAACGTCACTCGGCTTTCTTCTTTGTGCCATAAGTGGAGCACCGGAGCAGCAAAACGCAGGCTCTTGACCCGCACACCGGCGTTGATCATGCGCACCGCGATGTCCGAGTCATCCGGGCCCCATCCGAATAAGTTCTCCTCGAAACCACCGACACGCCAGATCTGCTTGGTCTCGACAGAAAAGTTGCATCCCCTCACCCACTCCCATTTGGTCGGCGATGATTTGCGCCATGCTCCGTCGGGCAGATGAATCAGCGGCAGCAAACGGTTGATATTTCCACGCATCCTTTGTCCCAACCACCAAAAGATGCTCCGGCCGAGGCACGACTCCGCTTCACTCTCGAGCTTTTGGGTCAGCGCGGCGCTGGCCAGCATGCGCGGACCGGCCAGGATGTGTCCGGCTTCGGCATAACCGACATGGTCGCGGACAAACCCCTCAAGCGGAACGCAATCGCCATCGGTGAAAATAGATAAGGGCTGGTTCACCATGCGCATGGCCTGGTTCATGATGATAGACTTGCGATAGCCGCGGTCCTTGTGCCAGCAGTGCTCCACCGGCAATCCCCGCGACTTCCAACTTTCAACGACATCACGGGTCTCTTCGGTGGAACCGTCGTCGCCGACAATGATTTGCCGCGCTTGGATTTTTTGTGTGAAGAGGCCCTGCAGGACAAGGTTGAGCGCCTTGGGGCGGTTGTAAGTGGAAACGACCACCGCGGCCGCAGAGCCCGTGAAGCCGGATTCGGGAAGCGGGGCGTTCATCGGCAATTTCGCGTTCTGTTTGGCATCGTCGTCATTCCACCACGTGAAGTATAAACATCACTGGTGACGGACAAGCTAACCAAAACCCAAGGATTTTACGAAGCAACCCGTAGTGCGCAGCGGGTCATGCTTCTGGACCTCGGATTCCTCGGTGACTCGATCCACCTGCTACCGGCACTCCGGGTTCTGCGGCAGGCCTACCCCGAGGCCGAATTGCATGTCATGGTTTCCGAGCACGTGACCAAAATCATGGAGGTCGCCCCGTGGGTCGACAAGGTCTGGGGCTATCCGCGCTTTCCTCGCGGACCAAAGTGGTATCAGGACTTCGGACGCATCCGCCGGCTCCGTGCAGCCAAGTTCGATGTGGTCATCAACCTCAACGGCTCCGATCGTTCGAGCATCCTCACGGGCTTGAGCGGAGCCAGTTGGCGACTCGGACGCCGCCCCGAAGATGGCGGCCCTGCTTTTTGGAACGCGATGTTCACACACATCGTGGAACATCCTTACAAAACGGAACTCATCTCGACCCAGCGCTGGCATTGTTTGAAGAAGGCAGGATTTCCGGGCGACCAACCCGAGGTCCATTCTGACATTCCGGAGGCGGCGCGCCTCAGCGCGCTGGAAAAAGCGGGCGGGGCGGGAGGCTGGATCCACATCAGCCCCTTCACCACCGAGGACTACAAAGAGCTGCCTCCGGGGCAAATCGCGGAAGTCTTGAGCCAACTCCACCGCCGTTTCCCCGAGAAAAAAATCATCCTCACCTGCAGTGGCCATGTCCGCGAAAAAACCAAGATGTCCGCCTTGCTGGCCGCATTGGATTTCAAACCCTGGCGGGTCTTCGCCGGTGAACTGGATCTGCTCGAACTGGCCGCCCTCCTGCAATCCAGCAGCCTCCACCTCGGGGGCGACTCCGGCGGCCTGCATGTCGCTTGGATGACCGGTGTTCCGACCGTCACTTGGTTCCGCCGCTACGACGGACTCCCCGATTGGCAACCGGTCGGCGCCCTCCACCGGTCGGTCGTTGGAGAACGAACTCCCGGGGGACTAACCGGCATCAGCACCCCCGAAATCATCGCTATGGCCCATGATTTGCTGAGCGACGGGTAGGGTAGCCAGGATGGACCCCAACCCACTTGCTCTCATGTTGCCGAGGCGCTTGGACCGATAAAACAACGTGACTTGACTCGCGTCAAAGGCGTGGGACTATCCCACCATGATCGTTACGGTGGATCAAAAAAGACGGGTCGTCCTGCCCAAGCCAGTTCAACCGGGTGATGCCTTGGATGTTTCCGTTTTGGGCCAGCGCATGATTCTCCAGATTCTAACCAAGCCTGTGGCAGTTCCCCCTGTGTCGGCACAGGCTTTGAAGCCATCATCGTTCGGCTCGGTCGATCTGGATGAGCCCGCCTTTGCCGCGCTTTCCGATGAGAGCCCTGCTTGATACCGGAGTTTGGTTCCGCCGTTACCATCGTCTGCCGATGAGTCGAGAGCTACGGCAATATTTGGACAGCGTGACCGAGTTCTACATCAGTCCCCTGAGCGTCGCGGAGATTTGCTACAAATGGTCGCGCGGAAAGCTGCCGCAGGTGCCTGATCCAGCTTCATGGGTGCCCGAGTCGTTGGAAAACTTCATCATGCTCGACCTGTCACCGCAAGCCGCACTGCAAGCCGGACGATGGCCTTGGGCGCATGGTGATCTGGTCGATCGTAGTTTAGCGGCCATGGCTGCCGACACCGGGATTACCCTCGTTCATACCGACAAAGTCCTGCGTGATTTGGAAGGTTTTCCCCAGAAATGGTTCAAGAATGTCGGGTCATGACCACGCCCCCGATCAAGTCTTCCTCGCTCCCACCTTTGGCCAGCCACACATTACTCACCGCCCCCACTATCATTGATCAATCCTGAACTGCTCCTCCGCATTGCCCTCACCGATCAAGTCCCTCTCAACACAACCCTCTTCCCTGCCCATGATCCAAGACCCACGTTTATTAACCTTCCTCTTCTTCCATTACGGCAAGTTGCCGCAGTATCTGCACAACGCCATCGAGCAGGTGAGGGTTTTCAATCCGGAGGCTGAGATCCTCCTGATCACAGAGGACGTTGAGGAGGTCCCGGAGCTGGGCCCGTTTAACATTGTCCACCGCCGGACCGCCGAGTTCGGATCGCCGGAGCTCGATCTGTTCAAGGAGCGCTACCGCCACATCTCCTGCTTCAAGGAGAAATACGAGCGCTTTGTGCTCGAGCGCTGGTTCATGACCGAAACAATCCGGCGGCAGCGCCCCGACCGCACTTACATCATGCAGGACAGCGATGTGGCTGTCTTCGGTGATGCCTCAAACCTGCTTCCGCTTCTACCCGATTGCCCGATCGCCATGAGCGGGCCGAACCCGCACTTCACTTTCATCCGCGGCAGCATCGATGAATTTTTGCAATTCATCCTCGACTACTACGCCGATGAAGAGCGGCTCGCGGCCGCCCAACGCTTGTTTGAAGCCCGGAAGAATTCGGACAACATCTACAACCTCGGGGAAATGACTCTCCTGTTCGAGTTCCTCGAGAAATCGTCATCAATGCAGATGTTCGAGACCGACACGCCACACGGCTACATCGACACCAACCTGCACATGCCCGAGGCCTTCGACTTCATGCAGCTCCGCCGACGGCCGCGCAAAAAAGTGCGGTGGAAGACCGAGGGCCGCCGCCTTATTCCGCACTTTCTCAAAAACGGCCAACCCCAGCGCGCCTTCCTTGTGCACTTTCAAGGTCCCGGAAAACGCGTGTTTTACCGGTTCAACCGGATCGGTCGGACGCCTGGGCGACTTTTTGTCGGGTGGCTCAACGCGCTGTATCAGAACAAAGCGCTGGCCAGCTTGAGCTGATCAAAAAGATTTCTTTGGACAGAAGGAAACGAAGTCAACAAAGACCAGACTCGGCGGCAGGTCGATCCGGACAAACAAAAAAACCGGAGCGCAGGCTCCGGTTTAGCAAGGGGCTATGAGATTCCGTGGAGCAATCACTCAGCCGACTTCGACGCGCCCGTGCGAGGAGTATGGCAACTGGCCAGCCCGGCAATCATGAAGCCGTAGAACGATGCGATCACCTTGTAGCTGAAAGGACCTTGAGTGAAGCCGAAGACCATAAAGGCCACGACAAAGCCGATCCCAATAACCGCCGCCGCATAAGCATCGCCCGAACCGCCCCTTAGCCGCATGAAGAAAACGACGAGCGGCACAAGCAGCAGCAGACTGATGGCAAGCAGCCCGAAAATACCGTTCATCAACCACTCGTGAAGGTATTGGTTGTGCTCGCCGGTGCCGCAGAGCGTGAATCGATGATACTCCGTGCTTTCGTAGGTAAATCCCTGCCGCGAGTAACGACTCGGATCCATCTGATAAACCGGCCCCCACAGATTGTGTTTGCTGGCATAGCCCTTGAGGGGATTGTCCTTAATCAGCTCCCACGAAATGGCCATGATGGTCAGTCGGCCTGATCCCCCCGCGGTGGCGTCGCCGGCGAACCACGCGGTCGTTTCGGAGTAGATCGAGGTCAGGCGGTCACGGAAGATTTGGTTCGTGGCCAGCACACCACCGATGGCGAGCAAAGCCACCAGCAGCAAGCCGAGAATCTTGGCTTTGTGGCCCTTGTACAAAAGAGCAGCGATGACGAGGAGCGGGGGCACAACTATCCAGCCGCCGCGCCCGCCGGCGGCGATGCCCATCTTTGCGGCCAAGAGAATGGCCACGATCGAGAGAGCCCATAGGACGCGCGAGCGCGGTGGATGAAAAATCAAAAAATAGAACTGCAGCAAGCCGAGCAGACAGATCTGCTGGCCAAAAGTGCAAAGATCGAGCAACGACGTCGTATACCGGTCGGGGACCCCCGGTTGCTGGGCTGTCGCAAAAAAGAACGTGATGATGATGCCCACGGCCAAGGCGACCGGCACCACATCGAGAAATCGCACTTTCCGATGGTTCATCCAGAGAAGCGCGATACCCGCGAGGAAGAGCCGGCCGGGGCCGTTGAGCAAATCCAGGTTTTGCTTCCAGAGCGACGGCTGGAGATCACCGCGGATCAGAATGGAGATAAAAACGGCAACGATCGGAAAGACCAAGGCGACGAACATCCACGCCGTGGCCGCATCGGGAAAAAAGGCCCTAAGCGGCAATCGCGACCTGAAGATTCCGTAGGCGCTAACCACCGCCAAAATCACCAACCAGGCCTCCGTCCAGTTTTTCAGCGTCAGGTAAAAGAGCGGAAGCAGCGCAACCGCCATCGCCAGCACAATCGTGTCCCAAGTCACCGGCGTGTGCGGAACCATAAACCGGACGGTTTCCGCGAGGCGCGAGCCGAGCATCTTTATGGACGATGGACTCTCCTCCGCGGGAGACTGTCGCGCTATATTTTGGCCATCCATTTTTCGAGATTATGGACAGTCTCACCCCAGGAGTAAATTGGGCAGTATTTCCCGCGGAGGGCTTCGCCCTCGACAAGAAGATCGCCCACACTCCTTTGCGCAATTCCCACCAGCGCCTGTGACAAAGCGCGCGGGTTTTCCGCATCATACCACGTCATCGCATCCCCGAACGCGTGCTTCAGCGTGGGAGTAATGGAGCTCAAGACCGGCCTTCCCAGCTGCATGTAGTCGAATATTTTGGAAGGAAAGTTGTTATCGTTGCCATAGCGGGGCGGCCTCGGGTTGACGAAGACGTGGCAACCTGACGCCCATCGCCCCAAGTCCGCGCGGTCGTTGAAAAAACCCATCCACTCAATTCGCGGGTCGGACGCCGCGTATTGCCGCAGTTCCTCAGTCTTTTCCCCTTCACCGGCAATGGATAATTTCAAAGGAAGATCGGTCTTGGTCTTGAATGCTTCAACCAACTCCCTAAGGCCGGCGTAATCCGCATGGGAGCCGAAATAACCGATTTGCTTCGTTCCTTCCGGTTCCGGGCTCAGCACTTTATCGAGTAATCCGTCTGCTTGTGCTCCACCGGGGAACCAGTGCCAAGGAATGCCCCGATCCTGACAAAACCTCTGTGATGACAGACTGGCGGCAGCCACACCGTGAAAGTAGGGCAGCATTTCTTCATCCCGCCAATGAAGCGGTTTGAATCTCAGCCTCAACCTCTTGAAAAGTTTGAGCTTTTTCCCGAAGTGTTTGCTGTCGAGAAACAGCAGCATGCGTTTGACGTCAGGGTCATATTTCGCCAAGAAGCGGGCAAAGGCATTCCCGACTGGATGGGAATTATAGACCACAAAGTGGTCGGGCTTCCAACCTTGGCGGCGCCAGTGGAGATACGTTTGGCGCAGCTTGAGAAAACTCGGATAGGACTGCAGATCTTTCCCGAATCGACCCTGCAAAAGTAAGTGGCCGGGGTTTTGCCTTTCGGCATCGACCAGATCCAGCTTCCGATCGACGACCGATGCGATGCGCAATTCGGATCCGTGGTTGAGACTTCGTAGCAGCCGACTTTCCCACAATTGACCCGCACCGTTTTGCTGCGGATATCGATGGACCAAAGATGGCGGCAACCAAAAGCCCAGATAAAAAATTTTCACGTAATTGGGTCCTGTGAGACAAGTCCTACCGGTAAATTCGTTCCTCCATAAAGCTAGTCATTGCGCCCGGCCAAAATGATGGGTCGGAAAAATAGAGTTTATAGTCCGAAGAACGCCTGTGATGCCGCGCGCGTGAGTGCCAAGAAAAGGGAAGCCAAAAAGACAATCAGCACGATCAATACAGAGTTCATGACTTTGGCCCCTGCATGGAACTCGTTTGGTGAAACATTTACGGAAGGCCACATAAACTTACCTGCGGGCATCATCGGAAAGAACCTCCAGTCGTAGTCTGAAGAGAAGGTCCCTCAGCAATCAGCTCCATTGGTCATATTTGGCGGTAGGCCGCAGGTCGGCGGCCTCTTCCAGCACTTCATTGCCAAGCAGTCGTAAGCTTCCGGCCTCCTCCACACAGCAAAGCAGGGACCCGAGAGTTCCGGGAACGGGGACCACTTTCTTGTCCACTTCGGAATGGGACTCGGTGCGGGAGGTTTCCCGAAGCGTCAACGGAGCGTGTGTTTCATTGATCACGGCGATTGTTTTCACTGTGAGATAGCTACACCACTGAACGCAGGAGAACGATCAACTTTTCCGTGTCCGCCATGTCAAAGCTCTGCAGACGCTGGTGCCAGCGGACATCGGGGTCAGTAGGCAAAGTAGATATCTTATTGGAAGACGCGAAC
>Ga0247843_1008407_pt1 | contig 12071 bp, 9 predicted proteins | sample LaCruzMarch2017__FD_192420 | JGI IMG/M metagenome (GOLD analysis project Ga0247843, IMG submission 192420) | Freshwater microbial communities from meromictic Lake La Cruz, Castile-La Mancha, Spain - LaCruzMarch2017_8m | ecosystem: Environmental > Aquatic > Freshwater > Lake | place: Spain...
GAACTCCAAACTGGCAAACATTGTGTTGGGCAATGCCTTTGAATGGATTGATTTGGTAGCTTATACCCTGGGAATATTAACTGTATTATTCTTTGAGTTCCTCTTTACCAACCCCCTTCATCGAAAAAGGTAGTGACCCAAACAATTCTTGCCTTATGGGGTAAGATTGTTTTAGACCACTAATAAAAAAGCCCTCCGGTTATAATTACCGAAGGGCTTTTTTTTAGTGTTTTACTTTATGAATTTATCGACTAATTAAAGATATATCTCAATCCTAATTGCACTTGCCATACACTGCTTAAGCTTGCATCTTTAATGGTTGCTGAAGTTGGTAAGTTATCACCAACATTCGTAAAGCGATAAATAGGCTCTTTTGTTACTGCATCATAGCTTCTAAACTGCAATGGAGCACTGTTTTGGAACACATCCGCTACACCCCATTTGTTGCTAAACAAATTGGCTATGTTATAAAAGTCGGCACGTAATTGGATTTTGTTGTCTTTCCCTTTTATTTTAGTAAACAGATCTTGTTGAATAGAAAAATCAAATAAGGTTAACCAAGGCATTACATAGCCATTTCTTTCTACGTGTTTTCCTCTGTTTTCCTTCAAATATTTATTGTTATCGATAAAGGCATCAAAAGCGGTTTGTTGCTCAAGCACTGTTACAACTCTGGCTTGACCAGAAGAATTAGTAAACGTGTATTCTTGAAATCTTAAATCAGATGCTTTGTTAGGTACAAATAGCAAATCATTTTGAACTAATTGATCTCCATTCAAATCACCATTAACCCTAAACGTTCCTCTTCCTTGATTATAGCTTTGGAAAAACAAACTAAAGTTAGTTCCAAAGTTTTTCAACCAGTTAAGACGGTAAGTAACAGCTCCTATCAAACGGTGTCTTTGATCAAATTCAGAATAAGCCAAATCGACATTGTTGTTTCCATTTACACTAAAATTATCCCTCCAAGAGCTAAATGCAATAGACCCTCCGGTAATAACATCTTTGGTTTGAGAATAATTGTAAGCCATCATAGCATACCAGTTCTTTCTGTATTGTTTCTCTAACTTAAGTGTTACACTATAGTTATACCCTTTATTGGTATTCTTTAAAATGATATTATCTGTAATTTTATCATTAACCCTTAATGCATTGTTCTGTGCTGCGCCTGTTAAACCCGCACCTGGAAATAAATCACGATTGTCGGGTCCTGCTAATTTGGCTTTAGCAGCTTCCTGATTGGCATTGATGTAATAAATTTGATTGATGTTTTTACTGAATATTCCTTCTACAGTAGCTACAATTTCAAATGGTAGTTGATAATCCATAGCTAAATTGTTTCTCCATAACTGAGGAAATCTAAAGTCAGGGTCGGTCATAGCCAAGTTGTAAGAACTTGGTAAGGTTGGGTTAGCAGGAATATACGCTTCAACATCTGGACTAAATGGATATTTCTTGGTGTTATCAACGCGAAGCGATCCTGTTAAAATTCCATTGTTGCTCAATTGATTGCTGATCCAAACATAAGGAGGACGACCGCTGAATAAACCTGTTCCACCTCTTAACTGCATCGTTTTTTTGCCTTTAACGGCGTAGTTAAATCCAATTCTTGGTGAAAATAGCGGATTAGAATTTGGCAATTTATCAGTGCTATATTTAACATCTTTAGAATTTTCGTCTTTAAACGTAAAATTTTCTACTTCAGCATTTTTAAGAGCTGTCTGATCAAATATTGGAACATCAACTCTTAAGCCAACTGTTAGTTTTAAATTGTCCTTCAACAATGAAATAACATCCTGAACGTAAACACCTGGCTGACTAACCTTGGTAATAGCGGTTGGTAATGCTTTATTTGGCAAAGCCGAATACGTTAAAGCATAACGGGCAGCGGTTACACTAGTATCCCCGTTGGCTGATCGATAGAAATCATTAAGGGAATTGTATACAAACTGACCATAGTAGGTAGGTGTAAAGGTGTTTTCGAACTTAAATTGCTCAAAATTGATACCTCCTGTTAAAATATGATTCTTCAGGTAATAGGTTACATTATCCTGAAACTGGATGGTATTTGTGTTTAGAATATTGTTGGGAGTAAAAGGCTCATAACCGAATGTGGTAAGGTTTCTTCCGCCTTCCAATATGTCTACCAATGGAAATACTCCGGCGCGGCTATCTCTATAATCACGGTTAGCCGTAAATCCTACCTGAAGTTGGTTGGTAAGTTTGGAACTAAATCGGCTGTTGATTTCCCCAATTACCGAATGGATATCATTATTTATGATATAATTTGAACTTTGAAAATTCAATGCAAATTTGTTCCCGCTTCTGTTATTAAAACTTCCTGAATTACTTGCAGGCACATCGCGCGATGAACGCAGGTAATTATAACGTACACTAATTTTATGTTTGTCGCTTAAGTTATAATCGATTTTTGCCAAAATTTTGTTACTCATGGTTTCCAAAGGAAAGTCTTCATATTGTCCTGGATCATAGTTGTATTTGCTTTTCAGGAAATTAGAAAGCGAATCCATGGCAGATGCTCTAACGCGTGTAACGTTAGGGGCATTTACATCCAAACCTGGTCGGTTAGCCAAATAAGTTGTAGCAGGATCATTTCTTCTTTCTGCTTCGGCGTTTATAAAATAAAACAATTTATTTTTAATAATTGGTCCACCCAATCTGAAACCGAACTGCTTTAAATCAAAATTGTTTTTTACGATATTAACGCCATCTGCTTTTTTACCTGAGTAATCTTGGTTTCGTCCGTTATAAAAAACAGACCCTTTAATTTCGTTTGTTCCCGAACGGGTTACTGCGTTGATACCAGCTCCAACAAATCCACCTTGTCTTACATCAAATGGTGCCACATTTACTTGAATTTCTTCAATGGCATCTAATGAAATAGGAGTGGAATTTGTTTGACCAGCCGGAGCTGATGCCAAACCAAAGCTATTGTTGAAAATTGAACCGTCGATAGTTAAATTATTAAAACGGCTATCTTGACCTGCAAACGATAAACCAGCTCCGGCTGTAGAGGCAACACTGGAAGGCTTGCTTTGAGGGGTTAACCGTACAAAATCGTTCATACTTCTGTTAAATGTAGGTAGCGTATTTATTACCTCTTCCTTAACATTGGTTGCGGCTCCTGTTCTTTGCGAGTTCATAATTTCGTTTTTTCTGGCACCAATAATTTCAATAGGTTTCATCTCAGAAGATGTTTCAATGAGATTAATGTCCAGACGTAAATTTTGACCCAAACTCAAAACGATGTTTTCCGTCGTGCTTTCTTTATAACCAACAAAAGTTACTTTTATACTATAAGGTCCACCAACGCGCATTCCCTCCAAATTGTATCGACCATCCTTACGTGTAGAAACCGCATAACGCGTACCCGAAGGGGTATGTGTTGCTGTTAAGTTAGCTCCTTCCAAAGCCTTACCTGAAGCATCTGATATCTTACCATTGATACCCGCTGTAGTAACCTGAGCTTTGCTGCTAATACTGAACAACAAAGCAGTTAAGAGAATAAGTTGTCTTATTTTTTTCATATATTATTATTTTTACAAAGATGATTTTAAGTATATTATGTAATAATTAAGCCATTGTTACATTGTAATGACCTTCGCTTCGTTCGAATGCTTCTTAAGCTAACTTTGATTGCCCGTAGACGTTTCCCCAATAGCAATCTTTATAAAGACTCCTATCATCTATTTATTCCTTGTCATTCCTAATCTTACCTCGGGATTGCTTTGATAGATAATCCTATGTATTATCTAAAACCAAATTAATCTGTTTCCTTTGTGGGGTATAACTCTTTACAATCAATTCATAGTTAAATCAAGTAATAGAGGGCTTCGACACTTTATTTTAGTACTTTTTTACGTTAAACTCTCTGTTTTTAACCTCACGGAAGGAAACAAAACATTAATAAACCCTTATGAAAAGGTATTACGACCTTACTTAACATTAATAAACCCTTACGAAAAGGTAATACGACCTTACAAAACATTAAAAAACCACTACGAAAGAGTATTACGACGGAACAAAACCTTAACTAAGGCAGAATTAAAGCCAAAACAGGCCTTTCTAAACCTGCTTCACCATTTAAATGCCCTAAACAACGCAATTGGTAATTGTTTTAAGGAAAACAATGCTAAAAAGTACCAAAGCCTAAAGATTTTTGAAAGTAAATCATAAATAGAAAAAACCGCCTTCCCTTATATTAATAATAATACCCTCGGTTGCTTATATTAAATATATGCACCCATCTTTCACTTTAAATAATTCAATAAACAGATTATATCGTCTAAAGAGGACTTTATACTAAAATAAGAGATGAATTCTTGTTTCAATTAACAAATTCAATACTTCCTGATTACTTGCTTGTTATTCTTAAACCATTACTTTTGTCTAAAATTTTTAATTATGAAAAAAATCCTATTCATTTTAGTACTAGTATTAACCCAGGTTTCTATATCCTATTCGCAAGTTACTCCCGAATATAAGGCTACTTTAAAGACAATGTTTGAAGTTTCCGGAACAGAAGAGACCTACAAAACAGCAATTAAACAATTGTTTGCCATGTTTAAGGAAGAGAAAAAAGAAGTACCGGATTCTATTTGGAATGAATTTGAAGGTGAATTTTTAAACACATCACTCACCGAAATTGTTGATATGTTTGCCCCGGTTTATATCAAATATATGGCCTTGGAAGATATCCAAAAACTAATTGAATTTTATAAAACACCAACAGGTGTAAAGTTTGCAAAAAGCACCCCTTTAATCATGCAAGAATCTATGATTATTGGCCAGGAATGGGGCAAAAAGCTGGGAGAAGATTTTGCTAAAAGGCTAAAGAAGAAAGGATATTAATGAAATCGAGGCGTTGAACCACTTTGTTAAATTATCTTTTCAAGTATGGTTCTAAAGGCAATTATTTTATCACCATACTTCTCCATCGTTTTTTGTTTTAATGCCGGACCAAAATCCCTGGCATATGATTCGTAATCTTCCATATTTTGGGCAATGTATTGAACAGAATAATTATGGCTATTATCCCCTGCTTCATGGTTCTTTATTTTATACATGGAAAACGATGTGAATTTACCTGAGGCCATTACTTCGGGCAAATGATCCTCTTTCATCCAAACTAACCATTCGTTTATTATTTCTTCTACTACATGGAGGGTAACGTTATACAATATCATAGTTATTTGCTTTTCATTCTTTTAATAGTTCGTGGATGAAATTCATCCACTACCTTTTTTAATTCAGATTTGTCTAAATGAGCATAAATTTCGGTGGTGGTAATGCTCTCATGACCCAGCATTACTTGCACTGATCTTAAATCCGCACCATTGGTTACCAATTCAGTTGCAAACGAATGCCTGAAGGTGTGTGGGCTAATCGTTTTATTAATTCCTGCTTTCTCTGCTAGATTCTTTACCATTTTAAAAATATATATTCTGGATAATCTTCCCCCGCTTCTATTCAAAAAAAGGATATCCTTATCTGCGATTTTTACTTTGGCCGTGTTTCTTATTTCTTCCAGATATTTTGAAATCAGTGTTAAGGCACTATCACTAATAGGTACAAGCCTTTGTTTATTTCCTTTGCCTGTTACTAATATGCATTCTTCTTTAAAATATATATTTCCTATTTCTAAATTAACCAGTTCGGAAACTCTTATTCCACAGGCAAACAGGAGTTCTAAAATAACCGTGTTTCTAGATACCTTGCCCTTTTCTAAAAGGTTGCTCTGAATCACCATTTCATTAATTTCATTTACTGTTAAAATATATGGCAATTTTCGGGAGAGTTTTGGAAAATCTATAAGTTCGGTTGGATTTTTCTGTATGTGTTTCTCCAGAACCAAATAATCATAAAACGACCGTATTCCCGATAGTATTCGGGCATGGGTAGATGAAGATTTACCCGATTGGACTATCCATTTAATAAAATTATGAAAGAATTCAGGTTCTGGTTCAATAGACACCTGGATAATATCCATTTCCGAACAATAACGTTCAAGCATGGATATATCTCTTAGATAAGCTTCTATTGTGTTTTGAGAAAGGTTTCTTTCTAGCTGAAGGTATTGTTTATATCCTTTATAAAAACCGGATAAATGCATTATTGTAAAGGAAGTTCGAACGCCTGAACAACTTCTTTACTTGAGTTATCAATATGGTTAACTATGATTGCAAAAGAGCAGTTTTGCTTTTTCCATTTGGATTTCAAGGTTACTTCAAAATCTTTTTCAAATACCCTTCCTGCCTCATAGTTTCCGATAGTTTGTGCATTTGTTTTTAAAGGAAAGGATGTAAGTGATCTTCTCAATACATGGTTGTGCTCATAATCATCCTTTTCGGTTCCATCTTCCAACTTTTGTTTAGAAAGTATTTTGCTTTCTGTTAAGAAAACCGAAAGGTCCAAAGCCTCTTTGTAGGCTTTAGCAAAAATAACTTTCACCTGAATCTTTGCAATCCGGGTTACATCGTCATAATTCATAACTTTGGCGGAAAGAACAATTGGAGATTCTTGAATTTTAACCAAATCGGCATATCCCGACCATTTGGTACTGCTCACATTAGTGGAAGTTTCTCCGGGAAACACCCGTCTGTTCACACCCCCGGCAGGAATGGCAGAAGGACTTCCATAAATGGTGTTAAAAATAACATCGGCGTCGATTGTATTTAATGTGTCGAAATTTTCCCAAGGAGCGGTCAAGGTACTAATAGAATAAGAATAAACCGCAACACCAATTACATTTCCTGGATTAGCCACTATAATATTATGGAGGCGTTCTGCCGCTTTTGGACAGTTATTGCATCTCACCCCTGTGAGATCTTCGATAAATATTTTAGTTTTTTCTTGTGCTGGAATAGCCCCTGTTACATAGGTAGTATCTCTTAGCTGGACACCAAAGTCGATTAAGGGAGGTAATTCACGGCATGAAATTAAGGAACAAAACAAAACAAAAAGAAAGGGAAAGCTAAGGTTGTTTTTCATCGGTATATTTTATTGAATTTAAAACCATTTGAACTTCATTAAATCTTAAAAAACGCCATTTACTTCTACGCAGTCCACCTTTGTCTAATCCGGCATACACAACGCGATCGAGTTTTTTCAAGCGGTAACCCAAATGTTCAAACATTCGATGTACTATCCTGTTTTTACCGCTGTGTATTTCTACACCAATCATGGATTTATCATTTTGGTCTACATAGGCAATTTCATCAACATTCATGGGGCCATCATCTAATACAACCCCTTCCACAAGTTTTTCGAAATGCTCTCTTTCCAAAGGCTTATCTAAAACCGCATAATACACCTTCTTCACTTCACTGGAAGGATGGGATAGTTTTTGAGCAAAATCACCATCATTCGTTAATAATATTACGCCTGTTGTATTTCTATCTAATCGCCCAATTGGAAATATTCTTTGATCGGTAGCTTTTTGAACCAGATCCATAACGGTAACTCTGTTTTCAGGATCGTTTGTGGTTGTAATAGTATCTTTTGGTTTGTTCAATAAAATATAGACGTGGTTTGCTTCTGTAATTCTTTTATTTTTATATTCAACAATATCTTTGGGTTTAATTTTATAACCCAATTCAGATATTACTTCACCATTCACTTTAATATCGCCTTTGGTAATTAACTCATCCGCTTCACGTCGGCTGCATACCCCTGCATTCGAAATAAATTTATTAAGACGTGTAAGTTCATTACCATCGTTGCTTTTGTTATGAACGGAGCTCGTGAAAGGGGCCTCTTTGCTTTTGCCTTCATATCGTTTGAAGAATTGATGGCTTAAGGAAGGGTTCTCTTCAAAATCTTTATTAAATCCTTTCTTAAAATCGGGGTTAAATCGTTTTGGGGCTCCACTGTTTCGGTTCGGATCAAATGGTTTCCTTTCGTTTCCTTTCGAATAGTTTGGGTTAAACGGTTTACGCCCTTCATTTCCTCTATTCTCATAGGGTTTAAAAGGTCGGGGGCTTTTATTATCAGAAGAAAAATTTGGGAACTGACTTGCCGGTTTAAAGTCTTTTGGACTATCTGGTTTATTTTCCACAGAATCACGTTTCACAACGATTCTTTTTCTTATCCTCTTCTCATTTTCATTGAGGTTGTCTTCCATCCACTTAGTTTATTACTCATACAAAATTAATTCCTTTTATTTTAAAACAGAGGATTATTAAATTTTTCAATGCCAAAACAGTAACAAAACGGGGCATCCTAGTGTCTTATTGCTCAAAACTTACCTAATACTGCCACCAAATGTGTTCCTTTGTTATTGTTTTGCGAAATTTTAACTTCAATACAACGTTTAAATATAAAATTGCTTCTGCATAAATAAATGATTCAGCGCCTTCTTATACTTTTTTTGTTATTTAAATCAGCTCTTTCTTTCGGTTTGGATAAAGCTCCCGAAATAAGAAGAGTTTGTATGGATAATAACACGTCCATGGCGACTATCTTTTGGCAAAAAACAATTGATAACTGTTCGTCCTTCAACCGATTCAATATTTATTACCAACAAAATAATTCGGGTTGGGTTTTGTTTAAAAAAGAAACTAATATCAATGTGATTTCTGCAGACTTCTTTGTTGCAGATAAGAACTCAACATGGACATTTAAAATTGTAGCTTATACAGGATGCAATGGTATTGATAGTTTCGCTTCAAATACCCTAGCGATAGATCAAACTCCTCCAGAAAACATGGGAATAGACTCTCTTAGCTTCGAAAGGTCTAGTCAAAAGTTGTTGGTTGGTTGGAAAAGCAACCCTTCTAAAGACACGAAAGGATATCGATTATATACTTATAATAACTCTGTGAACTCAAAAATAATTGATACATCTTCAACCGAAGCACTATTAAAAACATTCGACAAATCGAATCCTTCAGAACTAAGCATAGCAAGTTTCGATAGCTGTAATCTATTCACGCCTATTAGTGGTTCGCAAAAGGCAGTTTATTTAAATGGAAAAATTGATACGTGTGCAAAAACGATTTCATTATCATGGAACCTTTATATGGGTTGGCCAGCATCAAAACAGTATCTTGTTTTGGATTTGAATAACATAGGCTATAGAATATCTAAAGAATTAACCTTGGAAGAAACGAATCTTACTATTAACAACATCACTTTAGGAGATAACCTTTGCTACTATATTAGAACAGAACAAATTAATTCCAGGATAACTTCTTCATCAAACACCATTTGCTTTGCTACCAGAAAGCTAAAAGTTCCTAAATTCAATTATATATCAAATGTTACCGTCGATAATAATACAGCCATTAAAATCTCTTTGTTATCGGATTTAGATGCTGATACAGATTCAATACTTTTAGAGCGTGAAGTAAACGGACTGAATGGTTATAAACCATTGTTTAAGTATAAAGCCAATGAAATTTCAACTTCTTTTGATCAATATGATTATTCAGCAAATTTCAATTCATTCTATTACAGTTACAGGGTGAAAACTATTGATAAATGCCTAAATCAATCTTCCATTTCAAATATTGGTCGATCTATTTACTTGACTAATCCGTTTGTATTAAAGAATATTTGGCATTTCACGTGGAACACATATTCAGGTTGGGAGAAGGGTATAGAAACTCAAGAAATAGAAACTTCCGATAACCGTTTCACGTGGAACATTTTCAAAACTGAATCCCCCAATGTTGAAACATTGAAATATTCAGAAGAAAGTTTAACATCAGATTCACTTTGTTTTCGGGTTATAAATAAAGAAGAGCTTAATAACAACAACACCTCTTCAACATCTATTTCAAACATTCAATGTATTTATTCTATAAAAGATTTCTATTTCCCTGGTACTATTAACCCAAACAGTCACAACAACACATTTAGGATATACGGAATAGGCTTAGATAAAACTCGGGCTAAAATGGAAATTTTCAACCGCTGGGGTGAGAAAATTTTTGAAACCACCGATTTAGAAACAGGATGGGACACCAAGCTAAATGGTGAATTGGCAGACATGGGTAGCTATATATACAAGTCCACTTTTTATGATCTTCGGAACAAATATTATATTAAAACTGGTACAATCTTTATCATTAGATAATCGTGGATATAATCTTTGAAAACCCTACAAGCGTTGCAACTCGTATTCCTGAAGAAATAGGTAAGTACTTAAATGAAGAGCTAGAACTTAATATTGATTGTTTGTCTGTACATTTTCTCTCCGATGAGGCAATCCTTTCTATAAACAAACATTATCTTAATCATGACTATTATACCGATATAATTACGTTTGATCTAAGAGATGACCTAACCTCGGATGTGGAGTTATTTATAAGCGTTGAAAGGATTGAAGAAAATAGTGTTGCTAATAAAATTTCATTTATGGAAGAACTATCCAGAATCATTATTCATGGAATGCTTCATGTAAAAGGATACACGGACCAAACCTTAGAAGAGAAAACAGAAATGTCAAAGATGGAGAATTATTATTTAGATAAACTGTTTCACGTGAAACACACATGAGAAGTACCTACGATTTAATTGTTGTTGGCGCCGGACATGCAGGCTGTGAGGCAGCACATGCGGCCGCTAAATTAGGTTCTTCCGTATTACTTATAACAATGAATATGGAAACCATGGCCAAAATGAGTTGCAATCCTGCTATGGGTGGAATAGCCAAAGGCCAAATCGTTAGAGAAATTGATGCGTTGGGAGGGTTATCAGGAGTTATAACAGATAGCTCTACCGTTCAATTCAGGATTTTAAATAGATCTAAAGGCCCTGCCATGTGGAGTCCGCGCGCACAATGTGATCGAATGATCTTCAGTTGGAATTGGAGGTTAGCCTTAGAAAAAAATATAAATATAGATTTTTGGCAAGACAATGTTTCGGAAATTCTTGTTGAGAATGATACTGTTTCTGGCGTAAAAACTTCTTTAGGCTTAGTTTTCAATTGCAGGTCAGTTGTTGTAACAAGTGGAACATTTTTGAATGGTAAAATTCACATTGGTAAAAAGAATTTTGGAGGCGGAAGAGCTGCAGAATCCTCATCGATTGGTATTACTAGTTGCTTAAGCCAATTTGGGTTTGAGCATGGACGCATGAAAACCGGTACACCCCCACGAATAGATGGTAGAAGTCTTAATTACGATCTTATGGAAAAACAATTTGGCGACGACGAACCGGGTAAATTTTCCTTTTGGGGTGAAACTAGCACGGATCACCAATTACCCTGTTATATAACCTATACCAATCAAAACGTACATTCAATACTTCGGGAAGGATTTTTTGATTCGCCCATGTTTAACGGTACAATTCAAGGAGTAGGTCCAAGATATTGTCCTTCTATAGAAGATAAGATAAACCGTTTTGCAGAAAGAGAAAGACATCAAATATTTGTAGAACCAGAAGGAAGACATACTGTTGAAATATATGTAAATGGTTTCTCTACTTCCCTTCCAGAAGACATCCAACAAAGGGCCCTACAACAAATACCAGGGTTTGAAAATGCTAAAATGTTCCGACCTGGTTATGCTATTGAATATGATTACTTTCCTCCAACACAATTAAAAACAACCCTTGAAACCAAACTGGTAAATCATCTCTATTTCGCTGGACAAATCAATGGTACAACAGGCTATGAGGAAGCCGCCTGCCAGGGATTAATGGCTGGTATTAATGCTCACCTCCATATAAATAATAAAGAACCTTTTATCCTTTCCAGATCTGAAGCCTATATAGGTGTCTTGATTGATGATCTTATTAATAAGGGAACTGATGAACCTTATAGAATGTTTACCTCAAGAGCTGAATTCAGAATTCTCCTCCGACAAGATAATGCAGATCAACGTTTATGTGAAAAAGGGTATAATCTTGGATTATTAGATGAAGTCAACTTTAAGAAGTATGAAGATAAAATATCAAAGGTCAATTCACTAATACACTATACAAAAATAACTAAACCAGAGCCAGTAGAAATCAACCCTGTTCTTGAGGAACACAACAGTTCAATAATCATAGAGAAAGTAACTCTATACAAACTTTTATCACGCCCAAATATTACATTTAGAAGT
>Ga0247843_1008409_pt1 | contig 12069 bp, 8 predicted proteins | sample LaCruzMarch2017__FD_192420 | JGI IMG/M metagenome (GOLD analysis project Ga0247843, IMG submission 192420) | Freshwater microbial communities from meromictic Lake La Cruz, Castile-La Mancha, Spain - LaCruzMarch2017_8m | ecosystem: Environmental > Aquatic > Freshwater > Lake | place: Spain...
TCATACTCCAATGGCTTAATCGAAGAGACTTAGTACTAATACCATCCAATATATCAATATAGCTGGTTTTATAAACAGTTTTGGCTTTATTAAGGTCTTCTATGGTAAATTGTTTCGTATCAAATTCGGCCAAAACTTCTCTCATTTTAGTTTCTACCTGTTTCACTGTAAGCCCTCCATAGTTGGCTACCGTATTCATGGAAAAGAATCCTGCTAATTCCAGAGCTGCATTTGAGGCAGATACCTGGTAGGCATCTTCTGTTTTTACAAGTTTTTGGTATAATGGAGAACTGTTGTTCCCTCCTAAGATATAACCCAATAAATCAAGTGCTTTTTCGTCTTTATGAAATTCTGGCACTGTTGGCCATACCATCAATGTAAGAGGAAGATAAATATTGTCGGGAATCTCCACATATTGATCGTAAGGCAAAATAGGGGCTGCAAGTTTCATTTTACGCACCGGCTTTCCCTTTTTTATTGTTCCATAATATTTGTTTACCCAGGTTTTAACCTCTTCTGGGTTAACATCACCCGAAACAACCAATACGGCATTATTGGGCTTATACCATCGTAAGAAGAATTTTTGAAGATCCTCAAACGAAGCTATATCGAGGTCATCGGTAAATCCAATAGGAGTCCATTCGTAGGTTTGATTTGGAAACAAATTTTTAAATAACACCTCATTTACCATACCATAAGGCTGATTATCGTTGCGTTGTTTCTTCTCATTCTTTACGGCATTTCGTTGATTTTCAAATTTAGCCTGGGTAAACCCTTCCAAATGCGTCGACATTCTATCGGCTTCCATCCAAAGGAGTGTTTCTGTAAAGTTGCTTGGGGCATTATTATGATACACGGTTTCATCAAATGCAGTAAAGGCATTGCAGGTTCCACCTGCTGATGATATCAATTTAAAATGCTCTTCATCGGCAATGTTTTTGGAACCCTGAAACATCATATGCTCAAAGAAATGGGCGAATCCACTGATACGACCAGTTTCACGTGCCGACCCAACATGGTATCCAACTTCTACGTGAACAATAGGATCGGAATGATCTTCGTGAATAATGAGTGTAAGGTCATTACTTAGGAGTTTATACTTTTCATAAGCAATTATTGGCTTACCGGGCTGAGGTTCTACTTTTTCAATAAGTTCAAACTGTCCGAAGACACTAGAAGCCATTACGAAAAAGATGAATAAGAGGCTAATTTTTAGGTTGTTCATTTTTAATAGAATTTTATATGGTCGCAAATTAAATAGGAAAGGATTAATATCCTTTAAAAGGTTTCGATAAACGTGAATATTTAATGGTATTAAAGCGAAGTGATTAACTTCAGTATCGCATCTTGTTAATAGAGATTATTATCTCCGCAATTTTAAGTGTGAAAACCGCTCAAGGCTTATAAAATGTGGTTTTCCAAACTGGAGTAACATCTTTTTATTGTTTTGAATCGCTTTATTGATGTTTGTAACCTCTTATTGATGTTTTGTATCGTTTAGTTTGGGTTAAATATCGTCTTTTTACCTTAATCTATCCTTTGATTAGGTTTTTGCAGAGCTTAGTACGCTAAATGAAATGATTTTAATACGCCTAAGCTTGATAACAGGTCAAAAATCAATATCCACGAATTACAATACAGAATTAAGCCACGAAGAAATAAAAAACCGTGTTTTTCAGAAGCTAATTTGCTGTTTTCGGAACTTTATACAGGCCACCTTAAAAAAATGGGAAGCGAATTTGATATGATTTAAGTGAGGTAAATGTTGGGATTAATAAAAGGCAATCCAGGCTTGCTTGGTCCCATTCTCAGTAACTCTTTCTAAAAGTTTTACTGCCTCCGCCTTATCCGTACCCGAATAAATAGCGGTTCTGAAAAAACCATTGGGTTGAGAAATAACCTTCACATTTGGATATTTAGCCCTTATTTTTTTAGCTTCGGCAACGGCAAATAATTCGTTCATAGCCGAAATGGTAACTATATAGTACGAGTTGGTTTTTTCCTTTACAATTTCTATCTCATCTCCCGTATTGTCAGGTGTTTTTTCTTCATCATTATCCTTTTCTTTCGGAGTATCCGCTTTATTCTCACGAGGTGTTTCTGTTACGTCTTTCTCTTTTGCATAGGGTTGACCAGCGGTTTCACTTTTATATTTATTTAAGGAAATGATGTCCTCATTCAACTGTTCCATCCGTGTTTTAATGGATAATAATAATCCTTCCATGGAGTCGAGTTTAGCAATTTTACCGGCCCTTTCTTCTAAATATCCTTCCGGGCATCCGAAATTAATGGCTAAGCCGGCCATGGTGGGGCATTGGTCGTCGATATCTGCTAAGCCATCCATATCATAATCGTTGGGCTTGGAATCGGGCCGATTATTTTTAGAACCTTCATCCTTGCTCAAATCAATTACCTGTGTAAACCCCAGGCGATGAATGAAATGGGTATTGAAATTAGATCCTAATTGTTGATTGATTGTACTTTGAACCTGAAGGGATGAGCGTTTCCAAAAATTCAGATTTATTCCAAGGCCATATTGAATGGAAAAATCGACAGGACTTAAGCCGAGCCGTTTCAAATTTTTGATGTAATAGTATTGATAACCTACCGAAAAATAGGGTGAAAATGGAGCGTTTGTTCTGAATATCTTCCCATTGTTAGTCAAAAACATGGCTGTAGCATCTATCCCCACGGCATAATTTTTACTGGTAAATGTGCTTTCAACCTGATCATTCCATAAAAATCCATTGGATAACCCTACCGAAAACTGAACCGACCGGAAAGCTAAGTGGTTGTATCCAATGCGGAAGGTTTGGGATAAACTACTGTCAAAATTGAATAGTTTTCCATCGAGGAGGTTTACCCCATAATCATGAAAATCCTGCTGAAAAGATAAGGAACGCTTATTGGTTTCCTGAGCAGAAAGAAAGATTGGAACTAAAATAAATATAAAAGGTAGCTTGTATCTCATCTCAAAGTATGAAACACAAAACTATGTGCAAAAAGTGTGGATTAAATCACAGAAAGTAATTTCTTACAACCAAGTGATTAAAAAAAAAGACAGTTTTACTTTACCATCACCGAAATGGTCCGGCTCCATCGGGGGCCGTAAGAGGCATGCACTCCATTGCCAAATTGAAGCGTAAGTGTATGTGCACCTGGTGCTAACTTTAGCTCTGCTTCCGTTTGCCCCAAACCGTAATGCAAATGTGTATCATCTAAAATAATGGGCTCAGTCTCCGGTACGGCCGTTCCGTCTACCACAATATGGTGGTGCCCTTTCAATCCATTAATTGGACCGGCTTTCTCAACCTCCATGCCTTCAACCTTCATTTTAACGATAAACGGGCTTTTCACTTCTTGCCCATCCTTTAATTCGGCAAAGAAAACACCTTTACCGCCCGCAGTATCTAAGGCATCAACTGGCCCGGATTGAATGGGTGAATTTAGGGTGTCGGTTTCGGACGATTTGTTTTCGGGGTTGGAATTACAAGAGAATAAAATACTAATAATGGCTAAAAACGTGAGTGCTTTCATCTTTGTTGAGGGATTTAAAAGGAGGAATAAAGAGTTGTTAAATGCATTTATATATTGATAAAACTAAAGAAACGAATACCTTGGATTATCTAAGCACAATATTACTGACTTTCGCCAAGATTTGGACGTTATGTTTATATAAAGAAAGAGATGAAAGTCCAATAAAACCAAACATGTTGCACGTTCGCAAACAAGTAACTATTCCGATTAAGGTTTCAAACCATTTAAAAGATTGGAGTTTGAAAAGATTTTATAGGCTCGTGCTTAATATAATTATCAAAGAAAGAATGTTTGATAAAATTAAGTGAAAAAGAATAAGGGTGAAAGACGGGGCTCGAACCCGCGACCTCTTGAACCACAATCAAGCGCTCTAACCGACTGAGCTACAATCACCATAATAGCACCGGAGTGCTTCCATACTGCAAAAGTAGTAATATTACACTTGAACTCAAATTCTTTTTTTAGTTTTGTCGGGTAGTGATAAAAAGCCTGATTACTAAATTAAAAGATCGATTTTCCAATAACGAAGGGCTTGGATATCTTCAAATTTACAACTTGCAAAAAACGGCTGTCATTGTTGTTATCTCTATCATTTATGCCAAATTTATTAAAGACCCATTTCTCATTAACACTTGGGAAACCTTAATGTTGTTAGGCACAGGCTACACCTTTTTTTATGTTTCGGGACTGGGGTATACTTTGGTGAGTTTTATTAAATCTTATCATAAAAACGTTTGGCCCATAGTATTCCGAAACACGTTTATTCTATTATTTCTATTCAGTTGTGTTTCTTGCCTTGGAATAATAATAACAGGGTTGCTCTACCAAACCTTGGCTTTCCCCTTTCAAACTGTTTTATTATTCTGTATTTATATTATTGGCACGGTCTGCAGCACGGTTGTTGAGTATATCTATTTTTTAAACCGTGCCTTCAAAAAATTAATGCTATGGGGTGTGCTAAATTTTGTATTACTTATCATCACCCCAACCTTACCCCTGTTAATGGGATACAGTTTTATTTACGCCTTGTATGCTATGGCCGCCTTTGGAATAATTAGACTTCTCTTCGCCTTAGGCGCAATTAACGAGCCGTTTAATCTAAAGGAACTACAGTATATTCAACCGTTGCTTAAATTCAACTGGCCGATAATAATTTCCTTGCTATTAGGCACAGGCTATGTTTACATTGCCAATTTTATTGTTAAATCACAGGTCAACGTTGTTGATTTTAACCTTTTCAGATATGGGATACGAGAATTTCCCGTCTTTCTTGTTTTGGCCAATTCTTACAGCATTGTTTTAAGCGGCATAACCTTGGAACAGCATGGAACTCAAAACTTTTGGACGGATACAAGAAAATCTCATCTTCGATTGATGCATCAGATATTCCCGTTGGCATGTTTTTTTATGGTTAGTTCAAGGTTTATATACCACTATGTGTTTTCGGTCGATTTCATTCTCTCGCATTATATATTTAATATTCTCCTATTTATTCTTGTGGCCCGGGTGATGTTTCCCCAATCGTTACTCATGGGCAAAGGGAAAACACGGTATAGCTTTTATTCATCCTTGATAGAGTTTGTGGCAGGTATTGGTCTTGTTATCGTGTTAACTCACTATTATGGAATAATCGGCACCGCTTGGGCCATCGCTTTGGCTTATATTATAGAGAAAATTGTATTGATAGGGTTTTGTTACCGCGAAAAAATAGAATTCCATAAAAGCATCGATTGGAAATGGTATATAGGTTATATAATGATTTTAATCTCCAGTTTTATTTTGAGTAGTTATTATTGATCTTATTTTTAAAGAGGCTTTATAAGATTAATTTTAATGTAATCCTTTGCGTATACAAATCTTTGCAGCCTGAATCCACTATATTTGTTTAGCATTCAAGTACATCTTTTTGGAATAAGTATCCTCGATATGAAAAAATCAATCGCTACTATTTTATTATCAGTTATCCTTTTCCCAACCATGGTCATGAGTCAGATGTTCTTTGAACAAGACACCAAATATGTGGTGTGGAGATATGTGAGTGAAGGAACATCATATTACACCTACCAGGAAGTATTTGATGATTCCATTGTAGATGGAACCGAATATTATCAGGTTGTAAAGTGGGTAGGAGAAAGCAAAACAAAAGTTTTGTATAAAGTGAAAGACAGAAAAGTTTATGTTATTTATCCTATATTTAAAACGAATACCGATTCATATCATTTGATCTACGATTTTAATTTGAATGCTGGGGATAGTTTAAAAGTAGATGAATTGTTGGGATCGGGGAAATATAAAAATATATATACATCTACAATAGATTCCACAAAAACAATTTTGATAAATGGAAAATCAAAAAAAATACAATTTGTTACCACTAAATTACCCCCTTATAAGAAACATTCTTATATATTTATTGAAGGAATAGGTTGCCTAGAAACAGGTCTGATCTATTTTGAAGAAGGCGGTTGGTTCGAGTCTGACCGATGGAGTTGTAAGAGAATCTGCATGAATGATTCCGCTTATTTACCTAAACTTAAAGACAATACCCTGAACTATCTAACAGCACCTTGCATGAATGACAGCATGAGGAATATAGTGAATGTGGATGAGCTTATATCTAATAATAAAATACTGGTTTACCCAAACCCGGTCACAAATCAATTGACTGTAAAAAACGTTACCGGTAATCTCCAGTTGTTTGATGTACGGGGTACACTTATCCGAGAAGAATACTTAACTGGGCAGAACATTATGGACATAGGTTACCTGCCAAAAGGAATTTATTTTCTTAAGATGGATTCTGCAGAGGGTATTAAAGTTCAAAGGATATTAAAATTGTAAGTAAAATAAATCCACCATAAAGTAGTGAAACTAATAAGCATTTGGGCAATTCAATCATTCAACTATTTAACTTTGCAACTTTCGCATAATGGATAATTCAGTAAATAGTGTCGAGATCCAAAATTTTAAATCTATTAAAAATTTAACGTTTGAGGCCAAACGAATTAATGTCTTTATTGGTAAACCAAACGTTGGCAAATCAAATATTTTAGAAGCTTTGACTTTGTTGGGTCCTGGATATTCAAGCATGAAGGACCCGAATTATTTGAAGGATTTTTTACGGTTTGAGGAAACCTCAAACCTTTATTATGATGATGATATAAACAAAGATATTTTGGTAAGCGCCGGTGATTATTTTGCATGTTTAAAACATTTCAATGAAGCAAGTGATTCATATTTTCTGGTCAATACACGTGAAAGGGAATTGTTAAATATTTTAAAAAACAGTAATAATTCTCGTTTAATTCACGACAAATTTTACGAGAGCATTAACAGTGACTCTCCTTCAGAATATGAAAGATTATATATTCTTCCAAATTCTGTTTCCTCCTTTAATATTCTATCGAGTTATAATTCTCCATTTAAGAAATATGATTTTAAAAATTTAAAAAGTATTAACCATAAGTATTCAAAATACTTAGTTCCCCCTGACGGGAACAACCTGTTTTGGATTGTATATCACAACCCTTCCTTAACTGAAGAAATAGGATTCATTCTGGATTCCTACGGTTTACAATTTACTCTTTATCAGAAAGAGGGAAGGTTTGAAATTGAAAAAAAGGTCGGCTTTAAGACTTATAAGTATCCTTATTCAAGCCTTGCAGATACCCTTCAAAGGCTTATTTTTTACTATGCTGCTATCGATTCAAATGAAAATTCCATTTTAATACTGGAAGAACCAGAAGTACATGCCTTTCCGCCTTACACACGCAGTTTGGGTTCCAGAATTGTTAACGATAAAAAAAATCAGTATTTCATTACTACCCATAGTCCTTACCTTTTGGAATCGTTAATGGAAAACCCTGAAAAAGATGAAATGAACATATTTCTAACGTATTACGAGAATTATGAAACGAAACTTAAATTATTATCTACAGAAGAACTAAATGAATTAACCAAGTTTGGGTATGATATTTATTTCAATCTCGATCAACTTCAGGAATCAAATATTAGTTAATGTACAGAATAGTTCCTGAATGCCACGCAGATACCTACTTGGTGGAGGTTCTATTAAAAAAAGGCAAGCCTAAACACCAAAAAAATATTCATAAAGTTAAAAAAACGGTTGAATTACTTGCCCAAGAGTATCCTGCACTTTCCTTTGCAGCCGTTATTGATCATGACAAAAATCAAAAAGATTTTTTCGAGTCCCTTCAAGAGGTGAGTAATCAACACGATGTTCTTCATAAAAGAAGAAGTAATATTCACTACTTTATCATTAAACCAGCACTTGAACAATTTATATTTAACTGTTGCCAAATTTCAAACATCAATTTACAGGAATTCCAATTAGGTAATAATGTTACCGACTTAAGGAAATTTTTCAAATCACCCGCCATAGAGGGAAATCATAAGTTTAAAGGCTTAATTAACGAACTCGTTGAAAAGAAATCTCCAGGAATACTGAGACTTCAGTCGTTGCTGTTAGATATTATTGCAGCTCCTATATAATTCTATTCAATTATTTATTGTACAGATAAGCAGAATACCCACAAATTCTGTTTAGAATTATTTCATTACTCCATTACACTTAACCTCTAAATTTGCCGTTTAATCTTCAAACATGCGTAAGTTCCTCATATTGGTTTTTGTGATAATGGCAGGTGTGTCGCACGCTCAAAAAACCCAAATCTATTCCAACCCGGATTACTATTACAATTATGCATTAGAACTTTATTCAAAAGAACTTTATGGGCCCGCCATTGCCCAATTCAATACATACATTTCGCTAACAGACGATAAAATAAAAAAAACGAATGCCAGAATTTATTCTGAAATAGCCCATCTTAAATCGGGACATGAGAATGCAGAAGCAACTCTCGTTGACATGATTGAAAAGCAACCCGAGAATGCCCTCAATAATCTGGCTTACTTTGAACTGGGTAATTATTATTTTGATATAAATAAATTCAAACGGGCGGCAGCTTACTATGCCCTTACAGATATTTCCGGATTAAATGAATCCAGTAAAAATGAGATGGACTTTAAGATGGGGTATTCTTTTTTTAAAGCCAACAAGCCCGAACAGGCTAAGATTCACTTTGAAAGCTTGCGCAATCAACCCGGAGAGTATTACGCCAGAGCAAATTATTACTACGGGTATATATGCTATACCGAAAAACAATACGATTGCGCTTTAAAAAGTTTTGAAAAAATTAAAGATGAAGGATTTGAATCAATTCCCATTTTTATAGCTCAAATGTATTATGCCAAAGGTGAATATCAAAAAGCCATTGATTATAGCAACAAAATAACGCTAGAGAAATACGCCAATGACTTAAACCTCATTAAGGGCAAATCCAATTTTCAATTGGGTAAATATAATGAAGCCAATAAATATTTTAGTCTTTGTGATTTCACCAACTTAAAGCCAACCGATGAGGAGCGTTACGAAATTGGATATACTGCCTATTTACAAAAAGAGTATGATGATGCCAATGTACAATTTGTAAAACTATCCGGCTTGGAGTCGCCCCTAGGACAAATCTCCAATTTCTATTTAGGACAATCGTTTTTAAAACTCAATAAAAGGCAAAATGCATACAATGCTTTTGGGGTAGCCCAACGCATGAAACACAACAAAGAGGTCAAGGAATCGGCCCATTTCAATTACGCCAAGCTTGCCGTGGAATTAGGCTATTCAAATATTGCATTAAAGGCCATTCAGGATTTTATTACTGAGTTTCCAAAATCGGAATACAATGATGATGCACGGGGATTGCTGGCCGAACTGTTTTTGCAAACCAAGAATTACAAGCAAGCCTGTGAAATACTCTCGGAATTAAAAACTTATAATGCTCAAAGTAAAATGGCGTATCAGAGCGTCCATTTCCACAGAGGGGAAGAATTATACCTCAACCAGGAATACACTGAAGCCGAGGTTTATTTCAAAAGATCATTGAAATATGTATCCGATAAAAAGCTTGAAGGGGAAGCGTGGTATTGGTTGGGAGAGATTTCTTATAAAAGTGCAAAATATCAAGAGGCCATTAACAACTATAATCGGTTTATCAATATTAGCGAAGGCAATAAAAGTGCCTTGTACACCAATTCGTATTATAATATTGGTTATAGTTATTATATGGAAAAGAACTACAGCCAAGCACTTAATTTCTTCAAGAAATACAAAGATGAAAGCAGTTATGTTCCTTCCAATGCCGAGCGGTATTTGGACAATATGCTTCGACTTGCTGATTCTTACTTTATTTCGGGCCAATATGATAAAGCCGCAGAAACTTATGGATTTGTGAGTAGTAAAAAAGTTAACACCAGCGATTATGCTACCTTCCAACAGGGAATTATTTATGGTTTATTAGATAAAAGAAGTCTAAAGATAGCCACCTTAAGAAATATTCCTCAATTCTATCCAAAAAGTATTTACATAGATGATGCCCTTTACGAATTAGGTGCTGAATACCTGGAAGAAGAAAATTATGCCACTGCAGAAAGTTTCTTCAAAAAACTGTTAACCGAACATGTTACCAGTCCTCATATTGCCAATACCTATCTAAAATTGGGATTGTTAGCCTATAATCAAAAGAATGAAAAACAGGCTATAATCTATTATCAGGAAGTAATCAAGCGGTTTCCTAAAACAACAGAGTCGGAAGTGGCTTTGGATGCACTTGAAATTATTTATGTGCAAAGTGGCAAAGGAGACGAATACATTGAGATGATAGGAAAAATTCCCGGGGCAAAGGTGCGGTTATCGTATCAGGATTCCATATTATACGAATCGGCACTTACCAGTTATAGGGAAGGGAATTGTGCCAAGGCTGTTACCGGTTTTAAAAATTATCTGGCCAAATTCAAGCTCAATGCTTTCTTTTATATTCAGGCCAATTATATGAAAGGCGATTGCGAATACAAGGAAAAAAAATACGACGATGCCTTACCCAACCTTAAAATAGTGGCGGATGCCGGTAGAAATCAATATACAGAAATAGCCGCCTTTAGGGTTGCTTATATTTACTATAAAAAGGCGGATTGCAAATCGGCATTGGTGTATTATGAAACCTTAAAAAACAACGCTACCTCTAAAGAAAATACGATAGAATCGTTGGTGGGGTTAATGCGTTGCAATTATCAAAACGGCGACTACGCTCAATCAAAGAAGTATGCTTTAGAAATATTACCGCTTTCGAATGTACCTAAAAATATATTAGTAGAAACGAATATGAACCTCGGTCGTATCTCGATGATGGATAAGAACTGGAGAACAGCTCAATTTCATTTTAATTATGTATTAAAGGAAAACAAAGCGAGCCTGGCGGCTGAGGCTTTGTACAATAAGGCTGAAATAGCTTACTTTTTAAACAAGAAAGATTCATGTAAAAACATGGTGTTTAAGCTAAATGATGATTTCGCTTCATACGAAGACTGGGTGGTTAAAGGTTTTATTCTGTTGAGTGATGTTTATCGCGATGAGAAAGACTATTTTCAAGCAAGATCAACCTTACAAAGTATAATTGACGGCTATGAAGGTGCTGAATTATTGGCTATTGCCAAAAGGAAATTAGAAGAAATTAATGCATTAGATAAGGCACCTGCTGAAGGCATTAAGCCGGATGAGGAGGAAGAATAGTGCTCCTTTATCCTCTTCATCAAAAAAGACAAGAAAAAATATTTTATCCTTAGATTTGTTTCAAATCTTTAAACGTGAATGAAAAATAATTTTCGATGTATTCTCCTATTACTATTTTTCAACTTTCTTTTTATTAATTCCGCCATCTCAGGAATTAAAGTAGTAAAAATTCCTACTTCTGGCACGCTCGAACTCTTAAGTGATCAGTTTCCAAGTGAGTTAATAAAGTATAATCCTTCAAAAATTTACGTTGGGTATTCCAAATCTTGTAATCTTCAATTCGTTAAACACGATACCATTACCAATTTAAATGGTTTCATAGATTCAAGTAATTGTAAACCCGACTTATTTTACCGCCTTATTTTTAAAGGCAAATCAGGGAATATTGATAGTGTATGGCAGTTTGATATAAAATATAGGGTTACTAATAAAGCCTACCCTCTTGGGCGTGATTTATTAACTATCCTTGAATACGATACCTTATCAAGAGTTACGGATAAATTTATTTTCAATTATGGTCGTAAACTGAAAGAAGTTTATGGGGTTACTAAAAGTGTACCCTTAGATTTATTTATGAGGGTTTATGATGTTTACAACTCATCTGATAGAAATAAGTATGCGGTTGGGTCGGTGTGGATGCTTTCCATTGGGATTGATGATTATGGAACAGAGAAATATAACAACAGCAGAACAGACGCCTCGTCATACGTTAATTTTTTTGAGCACCAATTTCTTGAACAATTCAAGTTGGTTAAATCAGAAGAAACTCAAACACGTGGGGCATTCAAACAAATTAATCCAACAGAAAAGGATTCCATGTTGTATGGTGGCCCTCAGCTAAATACGTATGAAAATACCGAGAATTATAAGTTTTTGTTTCACCTTAT
>Ga0247843_1008410_pt1 | contig 12069 bp, 12 predicted proteins | sample LaCruzMarch2017__FD_192420 | JGI IMG/M metagenome (GOLD analysis project Ga0247843, IMG submission 192420) | Freshwater microbial communities from meromictic Lake La Cruz, Castile-La Mancha, Spain - LaCruzMarch2017_8m | ecosystem: Environmental > Aquatic > Freshwater > Lake | place: Spain...
AACATCAGAATCATCTGACAAAATATAATCTATTTTATTCGCGGCGCTTAATTTTGCCAATATAAAATCAGCCTCTTCATTTTCACGGATAACTGGAATACCGAGCAATTCAAAAAAATATAGAATGTCTTGCACTGTCTTCTGCGAAAAAACTACACATCGCCGCTCCAATTTCGTAATTTCGGAGTTTATGCGTGAGCTAGTAGTCGGGCTATTATTATCCGCCTGTTTCTCCAATAAATCAGCAATATTATCGTATAATTTCTTTCTTTTATTTGCCCTTTTATCCAATGTCATCTGCTTTTCTAGGGGAGCTTCGCCATCAATTACATAGACAGGCAATATTTTATAGCGGAAAAACATATGAACCTGTCGTAAAAAACACTCTATTGGATTATTTTTATTATAAACAAACCTGTAAAGGAATAATGAAAAATCTACACCAATTATTGAGCCCCTCAATTTATCAAAAGTAGTCTTTTTCATTGATTCCTTTATTACTAAATTCAAATTTTTTATTCCCATTTTGTAATAATCGGAATAAAAATCTATTTTTCGTGATAATTATATGGCTAATATCATTTTTTTTCCACTAGAAACATCCATATGTTGCATTATTTCCCGGGCAAATGCTTTATTTTTTATAATATCTAAGAGTAAATATTGATAATACACTCCAATTCTTCCCGAAAATCCAATCGCAATGAAATCATCTAAACACTTTAAGCGGTCAGTATGTCCTTTTGTTTTATCCTTGCATTTTGTCAAGAGACTCCATAATAGTCCAGTTCGCAAAATAATGTAACTAAATGCCGCAGCTTCTTGACGATAGCCTTCCAAATTCTGAAGGTCATTTATCATTTTTATACCATTTATTTTCAATAATTTTGCGGAATTTTTAAGTGAATGCTCCAAATCCTTCAATAATAGAGCTCGCAACTTTTTACGATTTGCACCAATTTTTGCTTTTGGCGACAATTTCAAAATATTATATATATAAATCGCACCTAATTCAGTATATGCCTCGTTAATATTCAAACGATTAAATCCATTCTTCTCTAATGCTCGCAATTCGGGAATAACATGTTGATTTATAATATCCAAATCATAATGCACACTATGGAGAGCTTCATGAATTAGGACTTTTTCAATGTCATCTTTACGCCAAAGATAAATATCCCCATCGTAATTATTGGTGTGAATATGGGTTGATGCACTATTCATCTCATGGATGCCCATATTTTTCACGAATTTTTTAGATTCAGCAATTGGAAAAATATAAATTGCAGGATTGGAATTAAATAGAATAGGTGGATTAGCTGGAAGTTTCATCCGCAAATAAACAACAAATAAATAATACCGCATAAGTTTCTTAATTTTTTGCTTTGATAAACAAGATATAAAATGAAAATACACTTTTCCCTGTCGGTCTAATTCCAATTGAACTACATAGTCATAAATCCGCGAAGTTTGAATTAGCCCCGCTAATTTTTTTCCTAGTTCAGGTGATAAAAAAGGCGAAGATAAATACCGCTGAAGAATCGTCTTCTTCTCACTCTCATTAATAATAGAATTTTGAGCGCCAATTTTTATATTTTGCCAAAAATTTTTGTATAAATCTAACATATTTATATTAAACTATAGATAATATTTTATCAATGTTTAATTCAACTTTCTCAAATTCCAAAAATCCTTCTTTTGGTAAATCAACTGGTTTCAATCCCTTTAATACTTCTTGTGAATCTAATATAAACAAATAAATATGCAAGTTAGCAGTCTCATATAAATATATTCCATATTCACTCTGGATATGAAATATCCAATTATAAACCCGGATATACTCGAATCCTTTTGTTTTTTTTAAGGAAATTGGGATAAATAAATTTTTTGAATAAGGATTATATTTCACGATATTATTATAGATTTGTATGCGAACAATGAGGTCCCCTGGCTCCTTATATTTATGATGGATGTGCCCTTGATTTGGAAAATTATAAACTAATTTGTCTAAATCAGGTTCCAAATGGAATGTCATTTTTTCCTCTAATTGTTCAAATGTTGTAGATTCTTTAGTTTTATTATAGCGCCCAATTTTAATCTTCTTTGCCTTTGCCCCCAATATATCTTCCACTGCCACCATAATTTTTTTCTCTATGTTCTCATATTTGGCATATGATTTAATTATTTTTGTTTCTATTTTTGGCTGACACTTTTGAGGTGGTGGATGCTGTAAAACATCCGATAATTTTGTCTTTGTTTGCTGTAGAATATCAAAAAAATTAATATTTTTCGACATATCCGGTATTTTATCCATATTTGGCATTGCAGCAAAACTATGGATGGAAAATTTTATATCAGCTCCTCCCAATATATCATCAAATGACCCCATAAAAGGATTATTACCCTGTGAAGAAAAAAAACCATTAATAAATGAATCCATGTCTGTGTTCTGGAAAAACTGGTTAAATATAGAAAATGGATCTATATGGCTCATTCCCTCTGGAACACCCATATCATAATTTCGACGTTTTCCTGCATCCGAAAGAATTGCATATGCACCTGCAATTGACTTGAATTTTTCCTCTGCCCCAGGTTCTTTATTTTTATCAGGATGATACTTAATGGCGAGTTTATGGTAAGCCTTTTTTATTTCATCTTCACTTGCAGTGCTACTAACACCTAATATATCATAGTAGTTCATTATATTAAAATAATAAAAATTTTTTAAGCTTTCTCCGCCGAATGATATATATTCATGCAATTATAAATAAATGCCTCCAAATGGATTACTTGTTTATTACCTTTATTACTAGTATTACCAAATAAACATGCTTTTTTCAAAATAAGTCGTTTTTTATCATCACTAATGGCGGAATCATTTGCAACAAATTCAATAAAAACATAAACAATTTCATCATATGTAAAATGATAAACATATAAATCATATAAAATTGTTCGTAATTCTTCAATAAAAGTGTCAGTAATTTTATTCTTCATGGTAATTTTTCTATAAATATCTCGTATAAATTCTTTAAGAGGATTTTTATATTCCAATTCACGATTAAAATTGGACATAACACCCACATATTTTAGAAAAGAATTAAAACTATAGTCATTTAGTCCCAATTTAAGTTCATTAAGAATTGTATTTTGGTCTAGATTTGGATAAAATTTTGTAAAAAATTCAGAATAAAAATTTCTGTTTGGATTTATAATATTAATTTCATTCAAAGTAGATAAAATAGATTTATCTATTTTATTGGAATTTGAGGAAATACAAATAAAATTGGCATAGTCTTCATTCTTCTTAACTACATAATGCAAAGAATCAAATGCAATAACACCCAACTTGTCAATATTCCAGACAATAATATTCTTCTTATTGCCAGTAATAATATTGGGAGCATTACTAATTTCTTCAATATATTCACCTACAATATTGCGGTCATTAATTCCATATTCCGAGGGATTAACTTCGATGTGATTTTTAGACATTTTTACATTGAAAGAAATATTTTTATTATTGAGTAATTTATGTTCATAATTAGCTGTTATTGTTTTTTCATTCGTAAAAATATAATTCATTATTTTTTCAATGAAAAGATTGGATAAATAGGAATTCTGACAAGTTACAAGAATTGGAGAATAATTTTTTGTTTTTGTAGATTCTGGATTCATAATAACAAATTTATCAAATACATTACGTAAAAGCTTATCATAAAAAAAATCTTTGCATTCTTCAGAAATTGTGACTTCCATATAGTATTTAATGTGAATATTTTTAAGCTGATTTTCCACAGTATTTTTCCATAAATAAATTATATAATTTCATCTGATATTTTTTAGTGTTAATTTTATTGATATGCTCCTGATTTTCTAGATAGTTTGGATTTGAATTTTGGTCAGTTATAACATTTATTTTTGTATATAATTTTCGTAAATTATTAGAAAGAATTGATTTAAGATTTGTGCCATTATCTTCAATCCATTCATCACCATTCCAAAAATAGGAGTCATTTTTTTTATCTCTTTTGAGTGGGTAATCCTCTTTCTGTATATCATCAAAATAATATTTACCAAGTAATTCACAATCAGACTCTATTTCTTTGTAAGACAAAAATCTAGCTACAATATCAGTATCCATTTGTATTTTTTCATTTTTAATTGCTCGATTTGGATTAATATTTTTATAAACAATAAGTGCCATTTTTTTATCTTGATTTTCTGCAGATTCCTGGGATTGTTCAGCTTTTTTTTCTATTTGAGCTGTTGATACTTTAGATAGTGCTTCTTCTAGATTAGAAATACGGTCATGCATTGAATTAATTTGGGCTAAAAGTAGCTCAGTTGTTATACGTGAATGTTTATAATCAATTGAAATTATTTTTTTTATACAATCATTCATGCGAATATGTTTATCAAAATAAGATTTCTTATAATAAAATTTATTGCATTTTGGACAAAACATATCTAATAAAATATAATATTTTTTATATTTAAAAAAAACCTACTTAGATAATATATAAAATGGATAGAAATTGGAATCGAGGTGGTGCAAATAGTGGAAGTAATAACGGATATAAAGCATATTCAGGAGGACAACATAATCAATATCGTAAGAAAAATGATTTTAGTGGTCCAGAATATTACAGTAAAGTAGCAAAACCAGTAACTCAACCATTGAAAAAAGAATCATTACAAGTTGAATTAGTAGAAGATGAATTAATGGATGAAAAATTTTCATGGATTAAAAATGGGGGAACACAAATTCAATCAAAATAATTATTATGCGTCCTTCTAAGGGCAATTTTTTATTTGCAATATCATAGATGTCATATGATATTTCAAAAATAATTTATGTAAATGAAGAACCAATTGGCACCGATAATATTGCATCTTTTGTAATTGACACAAATAATTGGAAACAACCACAAACGGATGAAGAAATTGTTAAAATAACTACATTTATTGCCAATGTTGCTACTCAAACACTTCTTAAATCTCAAAAAAATGGTGTCAATAAATTCGATGTTGTAGTGTATATGGATAAATTTAAAGTTGGAAATTTAAACTATAAATTTGTGAAGTATTTAGCAGATATATTGAAATCTCTTTTTCCAGAGAAATTGAGAAAAGCCACAATTATTGACCCACCTAAATTTTTTATAACAAGTTATGAAATTGTCAAGACATTTTTAGACAAACCAACCCGCAAAAAAGTAGAGCTTATATCTACAAAAGATAATAGACCAATATATATTGATTATCTTGATGATTAATTACCAATCCACCAAGTTTGGTCCAAATTTTGGGATGCTGAACAAGGGCTCAATTTTAATTGGGAAACTGTTCCATTATTTGAATCCCTTTTTTCAGTCAAATTATCTAAATCGAAGCTATTATTTGAATTGCTGGTATTTCTAGCAAAATTATCAACTGTTACACAGTAATTCTGTTTAGCAGATGATGATAACTGCATATTAGGACCCCAACTAAATTTTTGATTCATTGGCACTGGATTTCTACATGTATCACTATATACTGTTCCTAAATTATCAGTTGTCATACAATTTCCTGTGAATTTATTTACTACTGATACAGTCCTATCTGGATTATTACGCATTGTCCAGTATTGTATTGGTGTATATCGTCGATTATCTAAATAGATTATTGAATATGGACTTGTTCCTACAGTTGGCGTAGCAACTTTTTTTTGACCTACACATAGTAATGGTCCTGCTCCGGCATGAACACCACCAGTGGGACCAGGAGGACCCTGAATTCCAGGAGGTCCTTGGTCTCCACGTTTCATATTGTTTGCAGCTATTTGATTTGCGGAATTAGCATTATTTTGATTATTCATATTTTTTTTTTCTGATTCAGCAATTTGAGCTTCCATGGCTCTCATTTTTCCATCATTCACCATTTGCATACTAAATGCGGCGAGACCAAGAATAGCCATTATTACAATTACACCAAGAAAAATATAAAAACCAATTTTACTATTTGATTGTGCAGAAGGTGCATTTTTTGTTAAATTTTCAATCATATTATAAGTAATATAGAAAAAAATGATTTTTTATTACCTAAAACTTGAAGAATCTAAAAAAATAGGAAAATGAAGAAAACCATTGCCAAGAAAAAATCAGAGCCTGAGCCTAAACAAGAATATGAAGAATCAATTGATAAAATTGGCGCCCAGATTGAAAAAATAGCTGTAAATGTAGAGATGCAACCTGCTTTTCTGGATTTCCCACAACAATTACTGGAAATGGAGGAAAAAAAGATTCCAACAGATGACGATGAAATTTTGTGTGATTTTGAGCCTCATGATTCAGAAAAAGAATACAAAGATATTATTTATTATCATGACCTTTTGTCAGGACTTGTCCAATATTTGAAGTGTGTAAATCGTCTTAAATTGAGCTCTCTACAACAGGAAAAGATTAATAATTTGATTGAACGATTGTATGAAAAGATGGTTATATATCAAAAACACATTGATTTGGCGCCAACTAATCCAGTAAATGCGGACTTAGATGAGGCACATAAGGAGAAAATACGTATTATTGGCACAATGATTAATAAATTGCGCGACATAACTGCGAAAATGAGAACCAAAAAATCTTTCCTTAAGAAGGATTTATTGCCAATATTGAATCATTCGAAATTTCTTTTTAATGAGATTATCGAGTACATACACAGCCCCTAGCCAGCCCCTTTTTGAAAGGGGCTGGCTAGCTGCTCAGTGTTTGGGGGTAATGAATCACTTGTGATTCATTAGTGTAAGCCCCTTTTTGAAAGGGGCTGCTGACTTTCTAGCTTTAACAAATTATAATATTTTTTCGTGAATTACTTGGCTTGAACTTTTGGATGTCATGTGATATATAAGAAATACTTTAATATTATATTATATAATGATGAATGAAAAAATAATTGCGATTACTATTGCATTTATTATTTTAGCTATTGGAATAATTGCAGCTTTTATTACTCCAAAAAATATAAATCTTAGAAAATTTCATACTTCAATTTCAGTTATATTTATACTTATAATAATTCTTGGTATTCCAGTGCATTTTCAAAGATTAATTGATAAATCTTCTTATAATTTTATAACATGGTTGCACTTTCTAATTTTTAGTTATTTACTATATATAAGTATATTAGCATTTAAGAGATGGAATTTTCCCATAAAAGAGCCAATGGAGACAAAAGAATCAAATAAATTTATTGTTTATTATAAAAATAATAAATATGATATAACAGACTTTATACCAAAACATCCAGGAGGTTCTATTATAAATAATGCAAAAAATAAAAATTTAGATGAAGTATGGGATAAGTATAATGTAAGTTGGCATAAAACAAATCCAAAAGTTCAAAATATACTAGAAAAATATAAAATGAATTAAGCAGACCCTAGCCCCTTTCAAAAGGGGCTAACCCCCAAACACTGAACCAATTTCCCTAAAAATATAAGAGGTGATAATGGTGGAACAAATAAAAACTATTAGAGTTTTTATAGCTTAATTCATGTCAGCTTTTACTATGCCATATTTAAATTCATCAATAATATTCACATATGTTATGCTTTTTATAATTATCTTTATATTTTTAGTAGTGTTCCACATATAAGAATAATCTTTTTTAACCATCATTTCTTTACATTTATCAATTTCAATAAAATAAAAAAGTGGTGTATTCCTATCAATTTCAAGAAAATTATTATTATTTTTCTTTATATAATTAAAACAAAAACCATCAGATAATTTTTCTTCAAGATATAAATATTTATTATTTGTGAATATTTTTATATTTTTTGGTAAATCTATTATAATTTTAGGTGTATTCTTTTGTATTTTTTTAAATATTTTATCATAAAAATACACATATGTCCAGCATTTTTTTGGATGTATTTTTTCATAGATATTAGACATATACTCTGCTGGGTATTTTTGAGTTTGAGGTAATAAATTCCATTTTTGAAAAGATTTTTTAGCAATCTTTATCATCCATTTACATTCATCAATTTTACATTCTTTATAATGATGTTTATACTTTTTTATTTCCTTTTTTCCTGGAATTCTACTAGGTAATATTTCATCTGATCCTTCAATAATTCTATCTTTTGGCGGTATCTGATGCACTAATTCTAATGTTATAAAATATTTATTCTTATATATTTTTTTTGATTTTATTAAATAAACACAATCTCTTGGTAAAACAATTTCATATTCATTCAGTCCATAATCACTATCCTTTATCATAAAATTTCCAATACTTATGTAATAACATTTTGTGTCTTTTGGTAAAATAATTGTTAAATAAACTGCTTTCTGAATAGAATAAGAATCGGAATAATCGTCATAATATCCCCATTGGTGTATATCAAATATCTTAAAAGGATTTATAGTTGTACTATATATTCCCAATTCACGGTAAAAATCTCCATCTTTTAAACCTAATAATAAATTATCTTTATTTAATGTAAAAATTCTAAAAGTAACAGTGTCAAATGGTAATTTAGGGCAAACCTCGAAAACATTATCTAATATATTTATAGTTTGTATTGTTAAATTACATAATTCATCTGATGATGTTTTATTTTTATTGTTGAATGTATTAAGCATTTACTGATTAACAATTATACATTTACCAGTATATAATCGTATATTGATAATACCACTATAAAAATCATGAAATTTCTCATTTTGTATATTTTTATAGAATTCAATTGCATTTTTCATATAAATATACGCGTCATTGTTATATATTTTTTTCCAGAAATTGTAGTAATAATTTTCTAATTCAATTGATGTTTTCAAAAATTTTTTAACAATATCCATAATTTATTATATATTATTTTTCAACTCGAACAACTCTCGCATTGGACCGCCTTGGGCTCAATCGTGAATTGCTGGGCTTGAACCTTTGGACGAGAGCGTATATAATAGGCTCCCGTTTTCAGACCCCTCCTCCATCCATAAATAAGGGCGCTCCCTAGTGTCGTATTCTTGGGCTCCTCGAAAAACAGATTCAAACTCTGAGTCTGGCAAACAAATGGGGTTCGGTCAGCGGAAAGGTCAATTAGCGCTTTCTGCTTTATTTCCCAAACAGTTTTATACAATTCCTTCTCTTCTTTTGTCAAACACTCTAAATTCTGCACGCTCCCGTTCGCAGCAATTATCCAGTCCTTGATTTCGCGGGACCAAGCCCCCCGCGTCATTAAATCCCGAACTAAATACTGATTCACAACCACAAAATCCCCCGCCAATGTTCGCCTTGTGTAAATATTACTGGTGTTCGGCTCAAAACACTCTGTATTCCCCAGAATTTGGCTTGTAGAAGCAGTTGGCATTAGAGCCACCAAAAGACTATTGCGAATACCATGGAGAAGTATTCTTTCACGAAGATGATTCCATTTTTCTTTAAGAATAGTATCATTCATGGACACCCCCATGGACTCAAATTGAAAGACCCCCTTACTTAGCGGACTTCCTTTAAAAGTTGCATAAGCTCCTATATAATCAGTAAGGTCCATCTCTTCCTCCGTAAATTCAAAATGTCCCCAAACATAAGTATCCCCCACTTTTTCGAATTGGGCACGATATTGGAGCATTACATTCTCCCTTTCTTCCGCGAGATCACAGCTCGCCTCCAAACAATAAAATTGGATTAGCTCAAATAGCATTTTGTTTGCATATTTTGCCTCTTCGCTCTCAAATGAGATTCGCATTTTAAAGAAGAAATCCGCCAGCCCTTGGACTCCAATTCCCAGTGGTCTATGGCGAAAATTGGAGCGCCTGGTTTCCTCAACTGGATAATAATTCACATCAATTACGCGGTTTAAATTACGTACAATAGTGTGACATACATTCCTTAGGCGTTCAGTATTTATAGTTGGGCGCAAATATCTAACAAGGTCCGTGTATCCTCCAGTATGTTCTTTGTCAAAAAATATTTGGGGGACTGTTTTGTAGTCGTGTTCCATTACTTTTTCATATTTGATATTATGCTTATCCAATAATTGATATGCTAATTCGCAATAAATACAATCAGGTTTTGAATAAATAGTAACATTAATATTTTCATCAAACTGTTGGCATGCCACCATTTCACCAAGAGATATGCTAGAAAGCGAACAACATGCATATTCCTTGTCGCTGGAATACTCTACAATTTCAGCGCACAAATTGGATGACCTGATTGTTCCAATATTCTTTTGATTACTATGGTTATTAATGCGATCCTTGTACAAGATATATGGTGTCCCAGTCTCAATCTGACTGCTTAGAATTTTTTTCCAGAGTTTGACGATATCAACCTTTTCTTTGTAATAGCCCTTGGCTTCGTACGTAGTATAAAGCTTTTCAAACGCCGCACCATATGTTATCTCTAATGCGGGACATTTGTCGGGGTCAAAAAGGCACCATTCAAATATTTCCGCTGGGCTCCCCAAGGCAACCTCTAATTTTCGCATGAATAAGTCCGGAATCATAAGTGCCGTCATTAGGTCCCTAGTCCTCGCATCTTCATTCCCACTATTTTTACGAACATCCAAGAAATCCATAATATCGGGGTGGTGTGGCTCCAAATAGACGGCAATGCTGCCTTTTCTTTTCCCCGCTTGGTCAATGTGCCGCGCGGTTGCATTATAAACACGCATCATTGGAATAATCCCACTACTCTCTCCATTACTGCCCCTAATATATGAGCCCCTGGACCGAATATTGGAAATATGCACACCAATTCCACCAGCCCATTTGCTAATTCGGGCACAATCAGATATGGTTTTATACATTCCATCTACGCTGTCTTCTGTTCCAAGTAGAAAGCAAGATAAACATTGTGGATTAGGTGTTCCACTATGATATAAAGTTGGTGTGGCATGGGTGAAATACTTTTGGGATAGGAATTGATAAGATATAAATGCACTATTAAGGTCAGACTTGTGCAATCCAATGCTAACACGCATAAACATGTGCTGGATGCGCTCGACGGGGCGCCCATTGGAATGAATAAGGTAAGATTTCTGAAGAGTTTTGAAGCCAAAATAGTCAAATAGGTAGTCTCGCTTGTAGTCAATTTGTTCCTCTATTTTTTGATGATTGGCACGAGTAATTCCAATAAGCTCTTTACTAATAAGTGGATTTACGCTTCCATTAGAGTCCTTATTGGCATATAAACTTTCCATGGCTTCCAGGAACGTCGCTGGAGTATTTTGATGATAATTGGAGATTTCCAATCGGGAGGCGAGTGTGTTGTAGTCAGGATTTTCTGTGGAAAAAGACACACATATTTGAGACATTAATTCTGTAAGCTCTTGTGGACTTATCCCATCATTTACTTGTGATGTGACCCTGTCAGTTATCATTTGGATATCTACATTTAAATCGTAATTAACCGCACCCAATTTTTCCAAAATATTGGCACTCATCCTAGTGTTTTGTATTGTTATGAACGAATATTTTTTTAAGTTCTAAACTTATTTTTTCTATGTAAATAACATGGAATTATTCATTATTTTTGTCATATTTGTTTTTATATTTATTGTATTATTTATCATTAGTCAATGCTATAAAAAATCCGGGGAAAAATTCGGTGTTAATGATATAAAATGCTACAATGATCCACTTACACTAGCAAAATGTCATATAACAAAAGAGAACCCATGTCCTGACAAAAATGGTAGCTTTATGCAATGCACCAATAATTTCAAAAGAGAGGTGAATATTGCGGATTGTTTAGAACGCTCCTATTATTATAGCCGAGCAAATGAACGATTAAGTGAGAAGTGTGTTTATAAAAATGTATTTCCTTTTGCTGTGAAAACCCCAGCGGAGAGCATGAGCAAACCGACTATTTTCCCAAGGGTGAATATTTTTCGGAATAAGGAGCTCCCCCTGATTATGTAATATCCCAATATTTTTTTCATACTTAATAATAAAAGAATGAGTTTTCCTTGCAAATGTCCGCCAATTGGCAAACAGCCGACACAATATCAGGCGTATACATGTCAGCCGGATTCTATTTATATAAATTATATTATGTCGCTTCTTCTTCTTC
>Ga0247843_1008413_pt1 | contig 12064 bp, 8 predicted proteins | sample LaCruzMarch2017__FD_192420 | JGI IMG/M metagenome (GOLD analysis project Ga0247843, IMG submission 192420) | Freshwater microbial communities from meromictic Lake La Cruz, Castile-La Mancha, Spain - LaCruzMarch2017_8m | ecosystem: Environmental > Aquatic > Freshwater > Lake | place: Spain...
CACGCTGGATGGCGGCCCGGCGGATGACACGCTCAGCGGCCTTGGCGGCGACGATCTGATCGGGCTCGGCGCCGGCACGGACAGCCTGGATGGCGGGATTGGCGCCGACACGCTCTCGACCGGCGCGGATGCGGCTGGCATTGTCGACCTGGCGGTTGCCACCGCGGGGACCGATACGGTTTCTGGCTTCGAGGCGGTGCTGGGCTCGCCCTTCGCCGACAGCCTGGCCGGCACGACCGGCAATGAGACCCTGGATGGCGCCGAGGGCAATGACACGCTGTCCGGGCGCGGCGGCAATGACCTGCTGGCGGGCGGCGGCGGCACCGACCGCGCCGTGCTTGGCGGCAACCGTGCCGATTACGAAGTCACGGCCATCACCGGTGGCTTCCGCATCGCCGATCTGCGCAGCGGCGCGCCGGATGGCGCGGATACGCTGACCGGCATCGAGCAGGTGCTGTTCGCCGATACGCTGGCCGCGCCGGCCGATCTGGTGAGCGGGGCGCAGTTGCTGACCGGCACGGCCGGGCCGGATGCGCTGACCGGCGCGGGCTTCGCCGACACCATCCTGGGCCTGGGCGGCGCCGATACGCTGCTGGGCCTGGCCGGCGCCGATACGATCAATGGCGGCGAGGGGCCTGACAGCCTGGATGGCGGTGCCGATGCCGACACGCTCTCGGGCGGCGAAGGGGCCGATACGCTGCTGGGCACCAGCGGCAACGACCATCTCGGGGGCGATGCGGGCAATGACATCTTCTTCGTCGACAGCCAGGATGATCTGACCTTCGAGGGCGCGGGCGGCGGCACCGACCTGGTGGTCAGCTCGGCCAGCGTCATCCTCTATCCCTTCGTCGAGAACCTGACCCTGACCGGCACCGCGGCGAGCGGCACCGGCAACAGCGAAGCCAACCTGATCATCGGCAATGACGCGGCCAACCTGCTCAGCGGGCTCGACGGCGCCGACAGCCTGGATGGCGCGGCCGGCGCCGACACGCTGCTGGGCGGCGCGGGCAATGACTATGCGGTGGGTGGCCTGAATGGCGACATTCTGCGCGGCGAGGCCGGCGATGATCAGCTCGATGGCGGCGGTGGGCTGGACAGCCTGGATGGCGGCGCGGGCGCCGACTATCTGTTCGGCGCGGCCAGCAACGACACGCTGGATGGCGGCGAGGCGGCCGATAGCCTCGATGGCGGCGATGACGATGACAGCCTGGTCGGCGGCGCGGGCAATGATGTGCTGCTGGGCGGGCTTGGCGCCGACACGCTGCAGGGCGGCGCGGGCAATGACCAGATCACCGGCGGCGATGGCAATGACCGGGTGATCCTGTCCGGCAATCGGGCGGATTACGGCGTCACGACCATCACCGGGGGCTTCGAGGTTACCGATCTGCGGCCGGGCGCGGCCGATGGCGTGGATCTGCTGCTCGGCATCGAGTTCGTGCAATTCGCCGACGGGCTGGTCGATGCCGCCGCGCTGCTGGCCGCCGAACGGCTGCTGATCGGCACGGATGGCGCCGAGAGCCTGGCCGGTGCCGACGGTGCCGATACCATCTTCGGGCTCGGCGGCGCCGATACCATCGCCGGGCAGGCCGGCGCCGACACGATCGATGCCGGCGCCGGCAATGACGCCGTGGTGGCTGGCGCCGGGGCCGATACCGTCTCCGGCGGGGCCGGCGCCGACCAGCTGGTGGGTGGCGACGGCAATGACAGGCTGCTCGGCGGCGCCGATGGCGACGCGCTCAGCGGTGACCTGGGCGATGACCGGCTGTTCGGCGAGGATGGCAATGACCTGATCGTCGGCGGCGAGGGCAATGACTTCCTCGATGGCGGCGCCGGCGCCGATACGCTTTCCTTCGCGGGCGAGACCTATGGCGAGGCCAACCTCGCCACGGGCCGCACGCTGTTCGACACGATCACCGGCTTCGAGGCGGTGCTGGGCACCGACTTCTCCGACCTGATCCGCGGCGATGACCTGGCCAATACGCTGGATGGCGCGGCGGGCGCCGACCGGCTGATCGGCGGCGCCGGCAATGACCTGCTCATCGGGCGCGCCGGCTTCGGCGACCTGGAGGGCGAGGATGGGGCGGATACGCTGCTCGGCGGCGCGGATACCGACTCGCTGGAAGGCGGCGCCGGCAATGACAGCCTGGAGGGCGGCGGCGCCACGGACCGGCTGAGCGGCGGCGCCGGCAATGACACCCTGTCCGGCGGCGGCGAATTCGACACCGCGATCATGTCCGGCAACCGCGCCGACTATTCGGTGGTGGCCGTGGGCGAGGGCTATCGGATCACCGACCTGCGCGCCGGATCGCCCGATGGCACGGACATGCTGCTCGGCATCGCGCAGGTGGAATTTGGCGACACGATCGCGGATATCGACGATCTGCGCGACATCGGCCTGTTCATCGAGGGCAACGCCGGGGCGGATAGCCTGTCGGGCGGCGCCTTCGGCGATACGCTCCTCGGCCTCGGCGGCGCGGATACCCTGCTTGGCCTTGCCGGCGGCGATCGGCTCGACGGTGGCGAGGGGGGGGATGTGCTGGTCGGCGCGGCCGGCGATGACAGCCTCTCCGGTGGTGCCGGGGCGGACAGCATCGGCGGCAGCGAAGGCGCCGACACGATCCTGGGCGGCGCCGATGGCGACCTGCTGGCCGGCGCCGAGGGCGCCGACCTGATCCTGGCCGGCGATGGCAATGACACGCTGGATGGCGGCGCCGAGGGCGACACGCTGCGCGGTGAAGCCGGCGCCGACTTCATCGCCGTCGGCGCGGGTCCGGACAGTCTGGATGGCGGGCTCGGCGCCGACACGCTCTCGCTGGCGGGGGAAGCGGGCAGCCTGCTCAACCTCGGCGCCGCCACGGCGGGCCTCGACACGATCGCGGGCTTCGAGGCGGTGCTCGGCTCTGCCTTCGCGGATCAGCTGATCGGGGATGGCGGCGACAATACGCTGGATGGCGCGGACGGCGCCGACCAGCTGGCCGGCGGCGGCGGGCAGGATGTGCTGCGCGGCGCTGGCGGCAACGACATTATCGAGGGCGGCGACGACCGCGATGATGTGGGCGGCGGCGCGGGGGACGATCTGCTCTCGGGCGGTGCCGGCAACGATGTCATCGCGGGCGATGCCGGGGCCGATACGCTGGTGGCCGGCGCGGGCGATGACCAGCTGACGGGCGGCGAGGGCATCGACCGCGTGCTGCTGTTCGGCAACCGTGCCGACTATGTGGTGACGGCGATCACCGGCGGCGTGCGGATCGCCGACCAGCGCGCGGGCGCGCCGGATGGCGCGGACAGCCTGTTCGGCGTGGAGCAGGTGCAGTTCGCCGACACGATCATCGCCACCGAAGACCTTGGCCTTGGCGGCGGCATCGTGACCATCGGCGGCGCCGCGGCGGACAGCCTCTCGGGGGGCGAGCTGGCGGACACCATCTCCGGCCTTGGCGGTGCCGATACCATCCTGGGTCTCGGCGGCGCCGATACGCTGAGCGGCGGCGATGGCGATGACCGTGTCGAAGGTGGCGCGGGGGCCGACAGCATCTCGGCCGGGCTCGGCGCCGACAGCATCTTCGGCGGCACCGGCAATGACCATCTCAACGGCGATGCCGGCAACGATGTCTATTTCGTCGACAGCCAGGATGATCTGACCTTCGAGGCGATGGGTGCGGGCGTCGACCAGGTGATCAGCACCGCCAACGTCTATCTCTGGCCCTTCGTCGAGAATCTGGCGCTGTCCGGCAACGCCACCTTCGGCGGCGGCAATGCCGAGGCCAACATCATGGTCGGCAATGCCGAGGCGAATCTGCTGATCGGCTTCGGCGGCAATGACAGCCTGGATGGTGGCATCGGCGCCGACAGCGTCTTTGGCGTGGATGGGAACGACTATCTCATCGGCGGCCTGGGTGACGATCAGCTGGCGGGTGGCGTCGGCAATGACCAGCTGGATGGCGGGCTCGATGCCGACGTCCTGTATGGCGAGGCGGGCAACGACTATCTGTTCGGCGGCACCGGTGCGACCGGCGACCTGCTGGTCGCTGGCGAGGGCAATGACACGCTGGATGGCGGCGGCGGTGCCGACGCGCTGTATGGCGGCACGGGGAACGATCTGTTCCTGGCCGACCAGCAAACCGACGTGGTCTTCGAACTGGCGGGCGAGGGCGCGGACACGGTCATCGCCGACACGCCAGACGCCTTCTACCTTTATGAGAATGTCGAGGATCTGCTGTTGGCCGGCGCGGCCATCTACGGCATTGGCAATGCCGGGGACAACAAGGTCACCGGCAATGCCGGCGGCAACGTGCTGATCGGCGGTGCCGGCGACGACACGATCGATGGCGGGCTTGGCGGCGACGTGCTGTATGGCGAGGCCGGGCGCGACGATTTCGTGGTCGTCGTCGGCCAGGGCAACACCCTGATCGCCGACTTCAGCCCGACCGAGGATGACCTCATCCTGTCGGGCAGCGGCTTCGCCAGCCTGGCGCAGGTGAAGGCGGCGATGGTGCAGAACGGGACCGACGTGGCGCTGGCGCTGCCCGGCGGTGAATTGCTGATCATCCGCAACGTCACCATCGACGATTTCGATATCGGCAATCTCAGCCTGGTCTGATCACCGCCGGTTGCACAGCGTGATGCCGGCGCCGATCAGCAGGACGGCGCCGGCCAGCGGCCAGGTCAGGGGCTCGCCCAGGATCAGGCCGCCGAAGATCAGGCCAAAGACCGGCGTCAGGAACAGGAAGGGCGCCAGCAGGCTGGCCTTGTAGCGGGCCACCAGCCAGAACCAGGCCGCGTAGCCGGCGAAGGCGACGCCCACCACCTGATAGGCAAGCCAGGCCCAGCTGGTAGCGCTGGCCGTGCCGCTGATCCGCTCGCCCAGCGCCAGGCCCAAGGGCAGCAGCAGGGCGGATGCGGCCAGCTGGTACAAAAGCGTGCGTTCGGGCGCGATCAGCGTCAGCTTCGTGGCCTTGATCGTCACCAGGGTCGCGCCCCACAGCGCGCCGGCCAGCACTGCCAGAAGGTCGCCCGCCAGTTCCGCGCCCGACGCATCCAGCCGATCCGCGAAGGCCAGCAGCACCCCGGCGAAGGCCAGCAACATGCCGCCCACCTTGCGGGCACTCATCCGGTCGCCGGGCACCAGCCAATGGGCGCCCAGCATCGCGAAGAAGGGGGCGGTGTAGAGCAGCGCCGTGGCGCGCGACGCCGCCGTCAGGTTGAGCGCGGCGAACAGCGCCCAGAATTCGAGCGCGAACAGCGCCCCCGCCAGCGCGCCGGGGCCAAGCGTGCCGTCGCGCCGCAGCACCACCACCCCCCGCCAGGCGCACCAGGCCAGCAGCAGCGGGATGGCCAGCGCCGAGCGGAGCCCGGCCTGGATCAGCGGCGGGATCGCCTCGCCGGCGATCTTCATGCCCACCTGTGCCAGCGCCCAACTGGCACACAGCAGCGCGGTGAGCGCGATGGCACTTGGGGGCATGGATCAGAAGGCGATCTGCACCTTCATCGCGGCGCGTCGGTTGCTGGCCAGGTCGAAGGCGCGCCGTGCCTCGGCCACCGGGATCACCTCGGTCAGCATGGGCGCGGGCGCGATGCCGCCATTGGCCAGCAGCGCCAGCGCGTGGCTGAATTCCGCGTGGAAGCGGAAACTGCCGACCAGCCGGACCTCTCGCGCCACCAGCGCAGACAGGGGCAGCGCGATCTCGGCGCCAAGGCCAAGCTGCACGATGGTGCCGCCCGGCCGCGTGCAGGCCAGCGCCGCCGCCAGCGCCGGTGCGGCGCCGGAGGCTTCGAACACCAGGTCGAACACGCCCTTGTCACGCGCATAGGCGGCCATCGGGTCGCCGCCCTCGGCCAGCGCATGGGTTTCGGTGGCGCCCATGGCGGTGGCGATGGCGAGCGGCTCGGGGTGCAGGTCCGTCACCACGATCTGCCGCGCGCCGCCGGCGCGGGCCACCGCCACGGCCAGCACGCCGATCGGCCCCGATCCCGTCACCAGCACCCGCGCGCCGAGCAGCGGCCCGGCCTGCCCCGCCGCGTGCAGCACCACCGACAGCGGTTCCGCGAAGGCGGCGACCTCCACGCTGAGCCCGGCCGGCAGCTTCACCGCGCGCGCCGCCGCCGTGGTGAAATGGGCGCGGAAGGCGCCGCCCTCATGCGGGGTGCGCATGGCGCTGCCGAGGAAGCGCATGTCGAGGCAATGGTTCGGCCGGCCCGCCAGGCATTGCGCACAGGCGCCGCAGGGCAGGGAGGGGTTGATCGCCACCGCATCGCCCGGCGCCACATGGGCGACACCCGGCCCGATGGCGGCCACGATGCCCGCCGCCTCATGCCCCAGCACCATCGGCGCCTTCACGCGCACCGCGCCGAAGCCGCCCGCATGGTAGTAGTGCAGGTCGCTGCCGCAGATGCCGCCGCGCCCGACCGCGATCGTGACTTCCCCGGCGCCGGGCGGGGGTGCTTCCAGCGCCTCGACGCGCAGATCATGCGCGGCGTGGATGATGACGGCGCTCATGCCCGCACCTCGGTGGGTAGCGGCTGTCCGTCCAGCATTGCCTCAAGATTGGCGCGCATCAGCTCGCCCATGGCGCGGCGCGTTTCCACCGTGCCGGAGGCCGCGTGCGGCTGCAGCACCACGCTCGGGAAGGAGAGGAATTCGGGATCGATGTCCGGCTCGTTCAGGAACACGTCGAGGCCCGCCGCCGCGATCCGCCCGTCGCGCAGCGCGGCCAGCAGCGCGGCCTCATCCACCACGCTGCCGCGCGAGACGTTCACGAACATGGCACCCGTCGGCAGGGCGGCGAAGGTCGCGGCATCCACCAGGCCGCGCGTGCCGGCGCCGCCGGCGGCGCTGACCATCAGGATGTCGAGATGGGGCGCCATGGCGGCGGGGGTCGCGTAATGGGTGTAGGGGGCGCCCGCCTTGGGCGCGCGCGCCGAATAGGCGATGTCCATCCCGAAGGCGGCCGCGCGATGCGCGATGGCCGCGCCGATCCGCCCGAGGCCCACAATGCCCAGCCGTTTGCCGAACACGCGCCGCGTGAGCGGAAAGCCACCGCGCTTCGACCAGGCGCCGGTGCGCACCCAGGCATCGCCCTGCGGGATGCGGCGGGCGGCGGCCAGCATCAGGCCGATGGCCATGTCCGCCACTTCCTCGGTCAGCACGTCGGGCGTGTTGGTCACCGGGATGCCGCGCGCACGCGCCGCCGGCAGGTCGATCGCATCGATGCCGACGCCGTAGCAGGCGATGATCTTGAGGCCGGGCAGCGCATCCATCAGCGCCGCGTCCGCGCCCACCTCGCCCTTCGTCGCGATCGCCACGATGTCACGCGCCACGCGCGCCAGCATCGCGGGCTTGTCGGTGGCGGCATAGTAGAGGTGGGGCGTGAAGCGGGCGTGCAGCGCCTGCATGTCCCAATCGGGCAATTCGCCGACCACCAGCAATCCAGGCTTGTGCTCGGGCATCTTGTCGGTCACGCGGCTTCTCCTCCACTCTCGCCCCGCAGCAAAGGCAGGAAACGTCCATGGCGCAAGCGCTCTTCGATCTGACAGGCCGGTTGGCCCTGGTGACGGGATCGAGCAAGGGGATCGGGCTGGCGCTGGCGCGTGGGCTGGCGGGGGCTGGGGCTCGCGTGGTGCTGAACGGGCGCGACGCGGCTTCGGTGCAGCGCGCCGTCGATGCGCTGCGCGCCGAGGGGCTGCAGGCCGAGTCGGCCCCCTTCGACGTGACCGATCCCGCATCGGTGGAAGCCGCCGTCGCGGCCATCGAGGCCACGCACGGCCCGGTCGGCATCCTGGTGAACAATGCCGGCATCAATCGCCGCGTCCCGGCCGTCGACGTCACCGAGGCGACCTGGCGCGAGGTGATGGCGACCAATGTCGATGCGGTGTTCTTCATGGCGCAGGCGGTGGCGCGCCGCATGATCCCGCGCGGTGAGGGCAAGATCATCAATATCGCCAGCGTGCAGAGCGAATTGGGCCGCGCCACCATCGCCCCCTATGCGGCCAGCAAGGGCGCCGTGCGCATGCTGACGCGCACGCTCTGCGCCGAATGGGCGAAGCACGGCTTGCAGGTGAATGCCGTGGCGCCCGGCTATTACGACACCGAGCTGACCCAGGCGCTGGTGCAGGATGCGGCCTTCACCGACTGGCTGTGCAAGCGCGTGCCGGCCGGCCGCTGGGGCCGCGTGGAGGAGCTGGTGGGGGCGGCGATCTTCCTGGCCGCGCCGGCCAGCAACTTCGTCAATGGCCATCTTCTGTATGTCGATGGCGGCATGACGGCGGTGGTGTAGCGCCGCCGGTCAGCGCGCGGTCAGGTCACGCCGCATCAGCGTCACGGGCTGCCCGCGCCAGCTTTCGGCCCCGAGCCCGAGCCAGCCGCGCTTCGCATAGAAGGCGGCCTGGTCGCTGGTGAACAGGAACAGCTCGGCGTAACCAAGCGCGCGCGCCCGCGCGACGATCGCGGCCACCAGCGCGCTGGCCACCCCCTGGCCCCGCGCCGCGGGCGTGACCAGCACGCTGGCCATCCAGGGCGCGAGGTCAGGCCGGGCGGGCAGGTCATCGATATCGAGCGTCGCGGTGCCGAGCGGGCGCCCCCCGGCCTCGGCCACCAGCGTCAGCGGCGCGGCCGGGCCCCGCGCGGCGGCCAGGAAGGCGCGGGTGGCCGGCAGGTCATGGCCATCCGCCGCCCACCATTGCGCGTGCAGCCAGCCGGCGACGGCCTCCAGGTGCGGCGTCTCGGCCAGGATGGCGATGCGCAGCGCCATGCGGGGGTCAGCCCGCGGCCAGCATCCGGCCGAACAGGTCGGCCGCCGCCGCCAGCGACGCCGTCGCCACCCACTCGTCGGGCGCATGGGCCTGCCCGATATCGCCCGGCCCCAGCACGATGCAGGGGGCAATCGCCTGCAAGGCGGTGGCATCCGTCCCATAGGCGGCCGTGGTGGCGCTGAGGCCGGAGATCCGCTCGGCCAGGGCGACGAAGGGATGGTCGGGCGGCAGTTCCGGCGGCACGCCGTCCGCCACGGCGGTCAGGGCGATGCCGGCGGCCCTGGCGGCGGCCTCGACCGCGGCCTGGATCGGGGCAGGGTCCACCCGCGCGCTGTGGCGGAACTTGATGCGCGCGGTGGCGCGCGCCACGGTCACATTGACGGCCGACCCGTGATTGTCCAGCACCAGGTTGAAGTCGCTGAAGGGTGGGTCGTAGGCCGGGTCCTGGAAGGCCGGGTCATGGCGCAGCCGTTCGAAGATTGGCGGCAGTGCCGCCAGGAAGGGCAAGAGCTGCCAGTTCGCATTCTGGCCGCGACCGGTCGCCGAATGCGCCTGCACGCCTTCGGCCGTGGCCGTGAACTGGATGTTGGCCCGGTGCCCGCGCACGGGCCTGAGCCCAGTGGGCTCCGCCACGATGATGCCCTCGAGGCCGAGGCGGCGGACCAGTGCGCTGTCCCGCGCGATCCGTCGCGCGCCTTCCTTGGTGGTTTCCTCATCGGTGGTGATCAGCAGCGTGGCCGGCACGCCGTGCGGGGCATGGCGGGCGGCCAGGATGCAGGCGGCGAGCGGCCCCTTCATGTCCACGGCGCCCAGCCCGTGCAGCCGGCCATCCTGGTCCAGGCGCGGCGCCCAGGGGTCGGTCTGCCAGCCCGTGTCCGGCACCGTATCCATATGGCCGGACAGGGCAAAACCACCCGGCGGGCCGCGATGGGCAACCAGCGCCCGCTTCGGCACGCCGGCGGCATCGATCCAGTCGATCGGCTCCAGCTCGAAACCGGTCAGCTCCTGGGCGATCCGCTCGGCCAGCGGCAGGTTGCTGACGGCGGACCGGCTATCGATCGCGATCAGGTCGGTGGCGAGTTTCAGGACGGGGCTCATGCGCCGAGCCTCGCTTGCGGTCGCCGCGCGTGCAAGCGAAGCTTCGGCGCATGCAACGCTATCTCGATCCGCGCACCGGTCGCACCTGGCCCCTTGAAGAACCGCGCTGGTGCGGCGAGGGGCAGGCCCCCCTGCTGCTCACGCCCCGCATCGGCCTGACGCGGGCGCAGATTGCCACCGGCACGCGCAGCCTCTGGCGCTACGCCGCCGCCCTGCCCTGGCAGCCGGGCGCGCCGATCACGATGGGGGAGGGCTGCACGCCGCTGGTGGCGCGCCCGCTTGCCGGCGGCACCGCGCTGCTGAAGTGCGAATGGTTCATGCCGACGGGCAGCTTCAAGGATCGCGGGGCGTCGGTGATGCTGTCGCTGCTGCGCGACCAGGGCATCGAGGCCGTGCTGGAGGATTCCTCGGGCAATGGCGGGGCGGCGATCAGCGCCTATGCGGCGGCGGGCGGCATGGCGGCCAGCATCTATGTGCCGGCCAGCACCAGCCCGGCCAAAACGGTGCAGTCCCGCGCGGCCGGCGCCGAGATCACGCTGGTGCCGGGCAGCCGCCAGGATTGCGCCGATGCCGCGCTGGCCGCGGCGTCCCGCATTTTCTACGCGAGCCACAATTGGCACCCCTTCTTCCTGGAGGGCACCAAGACCCTGGCCTATGAGCTGTGGGAGGATCTGGGCTTCCGGGCGCCGGACAATGTGATCATGCCCTGCGGCGCGGGTTCCAACCTGCTGGGCTGCTGGCTGGGCTTCGGCGAATTGCTGCGGGCCGGCGCCATCGACCGGCTGCCGCGACTGTTCGCCGCCCAGCCCGAGGCCTGCGGGCCCATCGCGCGCGCGGCGCTCGGCCTGCCGGCCATGCCAGCGCGGCCGACCATTGCCGAGGGCACCGCCATCGCCGTGCCGCTCCGCCTGCCGGAATGCCTGGCGGCGCTGGCGGAGACCAAGGGCGGCGCGGTGTTGCTGAGCGAGGCCGAGATCGGCGCCGCGGCGCTGCGGCTGGCGCGCCAGGGCATCTATGTCGAGCCGACCTGCGCCCAGGCGGCGGCTGCCTTCGACCGGCTGATGGAAGACGGGCAGATCGCGCCGGGCGAGACCAGCGTGGTGGTGCTGACCGGCACCGGCCTCAAGGCGACCCCGGCCTATGCCGGGCTTCTCGGCCTCAGCGTGTAGCGCGCAGCTTCAGGCGCTTTGCCGCGCCGCGGTGCTGCGCATCAGGGCACGCGCATTATCCGCCGGCATCGGCTTGCCGAACAGCCAGCCCTGGCCGTGGGTGCAGCCCAGCGTCAGCAGCAGCCGCGCCTGGTCCTCGGTCTCGACCCCCTCGGCCACCACCTGCATGCCGAGCGTGCTGCCGAGACCGACGATGGTGGCGACGATCGCCGACAGGCGGGGATCCTCGCCCAGTTCCTTCACGAAGGCCCGGTCGATCTTCAGCTTGCCGAAGGGCAGGCGCCAGAGATGGCCCAGGCTGGACCAGCCGGTGCCGAAATCATCCATCGCGATCCGCACGCCAAGCTGCCCGAGATCGGCCAGCAGCGCGGCAGCCTGCGCGGTATCGCGCTCCAGCAGGCTTTCCGTCACTTCCAGCTCCAGCCGTTCCGGTGCCAGGCCCGATGCGGCCAGGGCCGCGGCGACGGTGGCCTGCAGCGCGGGATCCTCCAGCTGGCGGGGGGAGATGTTGACGGCGGCCGAGAGCGGCTTCGGCCAGCTTGCCGCCTCGATGCAGGCCTGCTGCAGGACCCAGGCGCCGAGCGGCACGATCAGGCCGGTTTCCTCGGCGATGGGGATGAATTCGGCGGGGCTGATCATGCCACGCTCAGGATGCGGCCAGCGCAGCAGCGCCTCGAACCCGAGCAGTTCGCGCGTGGCCATGCAGCGTTGCGGCTGCCAGTGCAGCATCAGCCGTTCCTCGGCGATGGCGCGGCGCAGATCGGCGGCGAGTTCACGCCGACGCGCCGCCTCGGCATCCTGCGCGAAGCCGAACAGCTGGATGGCGGGACGCGCCTGTCGGCGCGCCGCGGCCAGCGCGGTTTCGGCGCGGGCCAGAAGATCCTCGGGCGTCGTGCCATGGTCGGGCGCCAGCGCAATGCCGACATCTAGAGCCTAATCCCACCAGTCTGGATCATACCCCGCCGCTGTGAACATGTTCTGGCACTCTCGCGGCGTGACGATGTCGAGGATACGCCCGATGGCGGCCCACAGCGCATCGATGGTGCGCGCGG
>Ga0247843_1008414_pt1 | contig 12061 bp, 13 predicted proteins | sample LaCruzMarch2017__FD_192420 | JGI IMG/M metagenome (GOLD analysis project Ga0247843, IMG submission 192420) | Freshwater microbial communities from meromictic Lake La Cruz, Castile-La Mancha, Spain - LaCruzMarch2017_8m | ecosystem: Environmental > Aquatic > Freshwater > Lake | place: Spain...
GCTTGTCTTCCCGAAGCAATAGCAATGGCGCAGGGACTGCGAGAAAAAGCGATACAGACCCGTGTGCTGCGAATCCAGACGAAAGACTGGGGCCATGCGGTCTGCGTTTACCTATACCCAACTGGAGAAGCCTTAAAAACAAATACAATTGCTTATAATTTATTTTATTTAATTTTAAATTAGCTAATTTGTAAAGCCATTGTTGTATTTTAATTTTTATAAAAAATAATTAACGCTATCGATTGGATAAGGTGTAATAGTTCTTACTATGGATCATTTTCTTATACAAACAAAACTTCTTTTAACTGGCGAACAAGCTCCATTTACTGGTGAATCTGTGAATATCGCGCGAGCAAGAAATGTTGGATTTACTGCTTATGCAAGTGGTGCTGGATCTGTCACTCTACAATATAAAAGCCCATTTTTCGAAAATAGTTGGGTTAGTTTTTATAGCTTTACTGGTCTTACCACAGGCTATGCGGAACCTACTTATTTGACTACCCCTATGGTTGAGGTTAGAGCTGTTTCGAGTGGAAATGGACAATTTTGGGCTGGATTAACTGCGCAAAATTAATATAAAAAAATGATTAATAAATCCATACTTAGCATTGAAAGAAACCTTGCCACTGAAGTAGGTAGTATTTCAATAACAGAATTTTTATTACAAACGGTTTATAATGGATCTGATGTAACCATAAATAAAGGTGAAGTTGTTTATGTAGCTGGGGCTCAAGGGAATGCTATAGTCGTTGGCGAAGCTATAGCCTCTTTGCCTCATGATTCTGAAGTAATTGGAGTAGCGTTAGAAAATATAATCAATGGTGGATATGGAAGTATAGTTATTCATGGTATAATAGATGGTTTAAATACTGATAGTTTTTCAGAAGGTGACAGATTGTATTTGTCTGCCGCCTCTTATGGACAAATAACGAATGTGAAGCCTTCGGCTCCGAATCATGCTGTTTTAATTGGTTATTGTGTAAAAAAAGATATTCTAGATGGAGCTATTTATGTTAATGTAAATACTGGAGAACATTTAAAAGAATTACACGATGTAAATGTGGATTCCGCAATTGGCGGGCAATATCTTTTTCTTGATAACGACCAAATTTGGAAAAATAAAACAATAGAATATACTGATGTATCGGGTTTAAGCGGGGTCCTATCTGGATTCTATCCAGCAAGTAATCCAAGCGGTTTCATTACTGGCGTAAATCTTGCGAATTATATTACGACCTCGCAAACTGGTGCATTTTATGCTGCTTCAAATCCAAGCGGTTTCATTACTGGTATAGAAAACTTGGTTTATACGACTGGTGACCAGTCCATAAGTGGAGGCAAAATTTTCGAAAATTTGCTGCGGGTAGGCGCACTTGAAGTTGGATTAGGAACTCAGACGCCAACGCTCTATATGGAAGAAGGACGCGTTGGTATAAATAACGAGAATCCTACTTCCGCATTAGACGTTAGCGGGCTTACAAAATTTAGCGAAAGACCATTTGTAAATGGAAGTGGCGTAGTTTTAAGTGGTGAAATAGACACTTCTATGTTCTATCCTAGGGATAATCCTAGCGGCTTCATTACCGGAATTGAGAATTTAGTCTATACTACAGGTGATCAAACAATTAGCGGGATTAAAGCTTTTGCAAATAACGTCACCATACTTGGGAATTTTGCAGTTTCTGGCACAACCTTTATAAATGAAGTAATTGATGTTACAACCACGGGCGTCATTAGTGGTGTAACAGGCGTTTTTCAATATCTTGAGGCGGACAATATAGTATATAGCGAAACTACTTCTTCTGTTGTTGTCCAGCCTGGAGATGATATATTGGCAAAATATACAGCAGCGAAAGCACTAACGCCAAACGGATCGGCTTTATCAGCAACAAATCGCGCAAGTTTAATTATCTTGCCTGGAACTTACACTTTATCTGCTGAACTTGCTATTGATGAGCAATTTATTGATGTAATTGGTCTGGGAGCGCAAACGCAAAAACCTGTTGTTTTAATTAGTGGAAATACTCTAAGTGTTACTGCGGACGATGTTCGCATTAGCGGAATTTCCGTTGGAACACAAAGGTTTTATATCGCTGGAAATAAACCACTTCAAGTTTTTGAAAATTGTGTTGGAGGGGAATCTAGTTTTAATGTTGGACATGAAGAACAAATAAGCGGGACTTTTATCAGTTGTATAGCAGGCGATGGTAGTTTTAATGCTGGTGTTTATGGGAGTGTAAATGGGGTATTTACGGGCTGTATAGCCGGAAATTACAGTTTTGCTGGACTGAGTTATGGTCTTGCAAATGGGACATTTACTAACTGCACTGGGGGCAATTACTGTTTTGGTGGAAGTTTTGCAACGGGAACATTTACGGGCTGTGTAGCCGGAAATACCAGCTTCGGAGCGTGGGCTGACTATGGGGGAGCGCTCGGAATATTTACGAACTGCACGGCAGGGAATTATAGCTTCGCGGGTCAATACGGCAGCGCAGCAAGCGGAACTTTTATGAACTGCACTGCAGGAGGGGCTAGTTTTGCTGGCTACTTCGGTGTAGCAAGTGGAAAATTCCTAAACTGCGTGGCAGGAGCAGGTAGTTTTGGGGGGCTTTACAGTTTGGCGAGTGGGACTTTTATGAACTGCACGGCGGGAGCGGTCAGCTTCGGTCTTGATAACTCATCAGCAAATGGCGTTTTTTTCAACTGCCGAGTTACCGAAGGAGAATTTCCTACCCCTTCCGTTCGAGTATTCCCTCCTTCCTTTTTTCCGCGCCCAAGCCCAGCGATAATGGTGAACTGCATGGATGGAAACGGGAACATTATAGAAGGGGAAGACGCCGAAACATGAAAAACCTAAAACTAATAAACAACGAGTGGAAACAGGTAGTTGCGGTTAATATCACAGAAGAGGAGCGTGCTTTACTCTCTGGGCGCAATGAGAGCGACAGGGAAGAACGAAAAGCTCTTGCTGACCATATCGCCAGCCAGTCACTTGTTTCTGCCGATATTGCAGACGCCGAAGTAGCACAAACTATCTACGACCAGCACAAGATCGAAGGCGCAGAATTTATTTCTGTAGACGTTTTGCTGCCAAACAAAATTGGTATAATTAATTGTCGCCTAAATGGTGAACACAAACAAATTAGATTCTAAATATGTACAAAAAATTTAATGGAATTACAGTAGAAATGAATGGCGTCCGCGCGATTTCTGGCGGCGGAACCAATGCTGATTCTGCAACTGGGGCGTTGGCTAATTTAGGCGGTTATCCAATAAGTAACCCGAGCGGTTTCATCACTGGCGTTGACACTTCGAATTTCTACACGAATAATAATCCAAGCGGTTATATTACGGGTATTCAAAATTTGGTTTATACCACTGGTGATCAAACAATTAGTGGGATAAAAACTTTCGAACAAGGTTTAGAAGTTGGATCGATGCTAGATCTTTCCACTTTGTATGTATTGTCTGGCGCAGTGGGTATAAATAATGAAAATCCTCAGGCGGCGCTTGATGTTTCTGGTTCGGCGCGATTTAGTGAAAGACCATTTGTCAATGGAACTGGGATTCTATTAGAAGGCGAAGTTCAAAATAATACAATAATTAGCGGGGTTCTTTATTCGGCTCAAGTAAACATAAAAAATAATCATACTGGAACGCTTTATAAAGGTCAGCCAGTTTATATCAATGGTGCGGCTGGTGGCAATATTTTAGTAGGTTTAGCTTCTAATGTCGCAGAATCAACTTCTTCAAAAACTTTAGGCTTGATATATCAAGATAGTTTAGCAGTTGATGCTTTTGGCACAGTTATTACCGATGGTTTGCTTTCTAATTTTAATGTTGGTTCCGCCGCTGCTGGAGATCCAATATGGCTTGGTCCAACTGGTAATTTGATTTATGGATTAACTAATAAACCAGTTGCTCCGAATCATTTAGTTTATCTTGGGGTTGTGACTAAAACAAATAACAATGGTGAAGTTTTTGTTAAGGTTCAAAATGGTTATGAGCTTGATGAATTGCATGATGTTGCTGTAAAAAATTCACCTACTGGTCAATTCTTATTTAAAAATATTGAAAGCCTGTGGTCTGGAAAATATTTGCAAATTTCTGACGTTTCTGGTCTAGAATCTTCGCTTAATCAAAAACAAACAGCTGGAGACTATTATCTTAATAGTAATCCAAGTGGATTTATTTCTTCTAATATTGTAGGTTTAAGTGGAGCAACTCAACTTGTAAATATAGTGCAAATAACTCAGTCTGGTTATAATACTATAGTTTCTCCAGCAACTGGCACACTTTACATTATTGTAGGATGAAATTAACTGATTCCAGTGCGGCAAATGTTGGAGCAACTGCGGTGACCGCAATTGCTTCTTCAACAGCATTGTTTCGTCATTTTATGGTTTATGCTGCTACAACCCTTTCTTCGGTAATATCTGGAATGATTGGGCTTGTAAAAAACGGGAATGGCACTCTCACGTTAAACGCAGCCAATACTTTTACTGGAGCAGTGGTGGTTAATGCAGGCACACTGGCAACTGGATCAGCGGGACTCTTGGCAGATACCGCCAATGTCACCATCAATAGCGGCGGCAACTACACAGTCGGAGCCGTGGATACTATAGCCTCCATTAGTGGTTCAGGAAGTCTCACACTCGGTGCTAACCTCACGATAGGCAACAGCACTTTCAACGGAAATATTTTAGGAACAAGCAAAATCGTCACCAGCGGAACGCTCACTTTTTCTGGTAACAACTCCAGTTGGACTGGGGGCATGAGTGTTTTAAATGGCGCAATTTTAATTGCTGGTTCAGACAATGCGTTTGGAACTGGAATTTTGGCTGGAGGCAATTCGTTTGTCGCGACAATTCGTAGCTCCGATGCAACCGCTCGCACATTAGGTAATACCATTTCAAGGACTGCCAGTGCTGGAGGAACCCTTACATTTGGGTCAGTTGGAACTGGAAATTTAACATTCCAAGGAGGCTATTTTAATAGTGTTGGAATTTTGTCTACCATTGCAGTTTTAAACGCACAGACTCAATTAAATGGTGGCATAAGTAGCACCAGCACAGAAGTCTTCACGAAAACTGGCTCTGGCAAACTCATTCTTAATGCCAACAACACTTATATCGCATCTACTTTTATTGTCGAAGGAACTTTGGAAATCGGTGCGTCAGGGAGACTCGGAAGCGGAAACTACACAGGACAAATAGCGATCACGGGTCTTACCAGTAGATTCATTTATAGCGGCACGAACAACCAAACCCTCTCTGGCATTATCAGCGGCACAGGTGCGCTCACGAAAAACGGAACTGGAACGCTCACGCTAACTGGCGCGAATACTTATACTGGAGCGACATCAATTTCTGCTGGAAGCATTATAGTTCAAAAAACAATTGGAGCATCAACGGCAACAGCCACATTTTCTGCAACTCTTTCCGTTTCATTCAATGTTTCCCCTCCATCTGGAACAACAACATTCCGATTCTTTTCGGGGGCAACAACTAATTCATACGCATCAGTGACTTTGGTGGGTGTGCCAGTTGGAACAACAGCAACATACGCTTCCGCAACCTCAACACTTTCAGTTACAGTCCCATGATAATTTTGCCAAACGAAAAGGGTTGGTCATACGATGACTCTACAGGCAACTGGAAATTGGTTTATGCCGATAAGCTAATTGTCTTGTATGAGCAGACAGACCAATCAATTGCAACTCAAAGCGTGTTGTTTGTAGGAACTGAACAAGAATGTGAGAACCAAATTAAAAGACTCAATTTGAATAGTACAATAGATGATCAAACATAAATAAAAACGTAATTTAGAAAAAATTTGTGTATTAAATAGTATGAAAGCTGAAGAAGAAAATTTTAACTACAAGTCGAAAATTAAAGATGTTGATTTTGTTAAATATTTCGATATTGGCTTAAAATTATTGACAGTTTTTGCACTTTTGTCAGTTGCTTTTCTTGGTACAAAATTTGTTTCGCGCGATGAATTTAAAGAAGCTAATGACGTTCTCAGTGGGAGAATCAGCAAAATAGAGGAGGTCTTGATCCGAATGGAAGCCAACTACGAAACAGACAAGAGACACGATATGCTATTGGCAGACCATGAGTCTAGAATTAGAATAATAGAAAAAGCCAGATCAAATTAGCTGTTTCAAAATGAATGTTAATTTTGTAGTATTTTTTTTAATTTTTATTTTTTCAGGTTGCACGGTTTATACTGAAAAACAGTCGGAGGCGTTGTCCAGAGTTGTATATGCCACCAAAGATTCTTTAGAGTCTGCCAGGATAGATTTAGCGGATAAGTATTCCACGGAATCAACAAGATTGTTAAAGCCACCAAAAAATAGAATAGACGTAAAAGCCGTTTATAGGAAGAATATAGACAATATTACTAGTAGTAGTAAAGCGACTCCAACTGTTATTAATAAACAAAGAGTTATAGTTGTGCCCGAGAAGTATAAAAATGATACTTTAGTGGTTGTTAGCTCTGAAGAATATCAACAATTATTAAAAGACAAAGAAACTTTTGCGCAAATTGAAAAAGACAACGCGCAATTAATAGCGGCAAGAGGAGTTGTGGATCAAGAACTTATTCGCCAAATGGAGTATAATGATAAGATGGTTCGTGATTTGAACGCAACGCAAAGGAAACTTGTTGAAAAAGATTTGGCTATCCTTCAAAGAAATATTGTTATCATCGCTTTATTGATTTCAATTGCGGCTGGTATTTATCTTAGAATAAAGGGAATTCTTTAATATGTTGTCTCAGATTTTAGGGAATATAAAACACGCAACTTGGTTTCTCCGCAGCGGAATTGCTCCAAAAAATGCTGAAAAACACCAGCTTTCCAAATTAAAAGATGTTAATCATATGGCGTCTAAAAAATTTGCAATGACAATGGTTGCTGTTGGAATTATAGCGTTCATGTATTTTTCCTCATTGATTTTCCTTTTCTTTTTCAATTCCGATCCTCATGTTTCCGCGATAGTTAGTATGTACAAAGATATGATAGTCGCTATTGCGAGCATAGTGGCCACCTTAGTTGGAATTCAAGGATTGGTGGACTGGAAATATGATTCGTCTTCTGCTTCATCCAATTCGTCGGAAACATATAACGAAAATTCTAATCAAACATTAACAAGCAATGCAAAAGAAGATGACTATACGACAACCATCTCCTAAAGCTTTAAAGTTGATCCTTAATCACGAAGTTGGTGGGGGCAAGAAATATTACGATAAGTTTTTATCGTCTTTTACCTGGCCTGGTGGAGCAAGTGGCGCAACTATTGCCATTGGAGTTGATTGCGGATATTACACGCCGACAGAATTGCGTTCTATTTTTGATTTTTTAAGCGAGGATCAAATACTTTTAATTTGCACCGCTTCTGGAAAAACTGCTCAAGCTGGCAGGGAATATACCAAAAAACTAAAAGAAGCTAAAATAATTGTTGATTGGGAAAATGCTGTTGAAATATTTAATAATTTAACTTGGCCGAAGTTTTCTAAGTTGGCGGAAAGGGCATTTCCTGGATTAGCTGATCTTTGCGATGATGCTTATGGCGCAATTGTTTCTATTGTTTTTAATCGTGGCACAAATATGAAGGGCGACTCTCGTATTGAAATGAGAAATGTAAGAGATTTAATTAATAAAAAAGATTATAAAAAAATCGCCGCAGAAATTAGAAAAATGAAAAGACTCTGGGTTGGGAAAGGTCTTGATGGATTAATTCAAAGGCGCGAAGATGAGGCTCTTCTTGTGGAGTCTTGCATTTAATATAAAATACATTAACACATTTAATTTAAATCTGTGTAAAAAGCTATTACAATAAATTAATAATTAAAAATGCCTAAATTTGAAAATCTATATATTTTAATCAATGAGGAATATGTTCCTTCCTTGAAAATTAATTTTCCATTCGAAACCGTTTTTGCTTCTGATCCTGTTAGGGTATTTTTACCAGAAGATAATGATATCAATATTGCAAAAGCCGGAATTGATTCATTAAAACCATTCTTGGATTCTTCTATTGATTTGGAAAAAAATTATGACTTGGTTGGAGTTGCTTTCAATGCATTTGTTGTTAATAGAGCAAATAAAAACGGTCAAGTTATTTCTACCGATGTCGCCCTTTCCTCTGTTGAAAATTTTAAATTTAAGCCAATGAATATTGAGCATAAAAGAAAAAATGTTGCAGGCTTAATTACCGGATATGGCTTTAGCGAATACGGAACAGATAAACCATTGACAGTTGAAGAGGTTAAGGATAAAAAAGATCCATTCAATGTTGTGTTGAGCGGCTTTGTTTGGAGAGTAGTTAATGATGAGTTTGCTGCAAAGTTAGAAGAATCATCTGATCCGTCTTCTGAATCTTATTTATCAATTTCCACAAGCTGGGAAATGGGTTTTAAAAATTTTAATATTGCAAAGGGTTCTTTAAATTTATCTGATGCTACTATTTTTTCTGATGAAGAGAATATTACGGCTATGAAAGATAAGCTTGTCCACTTTGGAGGAAATGGAGTTGATGAAGACGGATCGCCATTATATATAAATTTAATTGGAGAAGTTTTACCACTTGGAATTGGATTTACAATGAATCCGGCGGCTGATGTTAAAGGCGTAAAGGTCTTTGGCTCAGATGATTCTGAAACAGGGGGAGAAAATAAAACAGAGGAATCTCCAGAAAGCGCAGATGAAACTGAGGCTGAAAAAATATTACAAAGTTCCCAAATATCTGAAAAATATGTAGAAACAAATATAATTTCAAATAAATTAGATTCTGAAAATTTATCGGCGCCTACTGAAATTGAAAAAGAAAAAAACAAAAAGGAAAAAAATAAAATGCTTATCAAATCTATTGAAGATTTAACCGACGAGTCCTTAAAGCAAATTTGCGCAACAGATATCCGCGCATTGTTTGAGGAAGAAATCAAAAAGGCTAGTGAGAAATTCGCCGAAGAAAAAGAAATTCAAGAGAGTGCTGTTGCAGAAGCTGAAAAAACAAAAGCTGAGCTTGAGTTGCAACTTGAGGAACTTAAGAATGTTGGTGAACAACTTAAAGCTGAACTTGAAAAGATCAAGATTGAAGCCGAGGCTCGCGAACAGCAAGAAACTTTCCAAAATAGAATGATTACACTTGATGAGGAATTTTCTTTGGACGACGAAGAGCGTCAAGTTATAGGTGAACAAATCAAGGAACTTGATCAAGAAGCATTTGAGAAATGGTTTAAAGCTTTTAATGTTTTTGCAAAGGGCAAAAATAAAAAAATGATGGAAGAGAAGATGAAAATGGAAAAAGAAAAAGTGGCTAAGGATAAGGTGTCCGGGTCCGGCTCTGCATCTTCTGAAGAAGTCGAAAAATCTGCTGAAGTAATTGCTTCCGAACAAGATGAAAAACAAAATGAAGCCGCTGAGGTTTTAGACGAAGTCGAAGCCGAGGATGCTGAAGTTCCAAATGGTGCGGTAGCAGAAGACTCGCTTAGGCAAAGGTATGCCAAGGCATTCAACAGTGAAACAATTAAAATTGAATTAACAAGATAAAATTAATAAAAATTTGAGACAGGAAGTTTATTTCTGTGTAAAAATCAACAATAAAAATCAACAATAAAAATCAACAATAAAAATCAACAAAAAAATAAATAAAATAAAAATATGACAATTAGACCCTTTAGAGATTATAGTGAGCACGAGGTTATCAACCTCTTCGCTCTTCAAGGTGAAAGTAATAAAGGAACTTTCGTTACAGCTGAAGCCAGCGGTTTCGATCTTTCTGCAGCATCTTCTTTTTCAGATGATAGCTTCATTGACAACACCATTTCGGCGCGTTTTAGCGTTCCTAATAAACTAGTCGCAGCTCCATCTGGAACTCTTGCTTCTATGGTTCTTGGAATGACATTGAAAGATGTTAAGAGCCTTGATGAGAATGGTTATCCATTAAAATTTGAACCACGCAAGGCTGCTGAGCGCGACGTGGTTATCAGCGGTGAGGCTGTGCCAGTTGTTAAACGCGGCGTGTTCCTTTACAGTGGTGTGGTTGGAACTCCAGCTTTCGGAAGCGGTCTTGCCGTTGCTGACGCTGGTGATGGATCACTTAAAGTTGTTGCCGCTGGCGGAACGAACGTTGTTGCCAAAGCGCTTGGACCAAAAGATTCAAACGGTTTCGTGCTTATCGACATCAAGCTTTGATATTAACAAGAAATTTTTAAAAAATACAAAAGTAAAAAAATATGAAAATTAAATTTGAAAAAACACCCGAGCAAGTTGAGTTAGTGAAGGCAATGGGCTCAAGCAATAAGATACAGGCAATCGAGGCTCAAGAAGCATTTGCTGCTTTTATCGCTCCAGTTATCCAGGAAGTTCTTCTCCAGGCTGGTACTGCTTCAGCTATTTATGAAGACATGACTTATGATGAAGATGATTCTCCATCTATTCCTGTTGATCTTTATTATGGCGAGCCAGAGGGTACATTCGCAGTTTGGCAGCAAACTGTTGCTGGTGGTCTCCCTACTCAGCAAATCGGCAGCTTCCAAGAGATTAAGGTTTCTACCTACCCTCTTGATTCTGCAATCAGCTTTGACAAGCGTTATGTGCGCAAATGCCGCCTTGACGTTGTCGCCAGAGGTCTTGAGAGGCTTTCTAACGACGTGCTTATCAAGCAAGAAAGAAACGCTTGGTATGTTGTGTTGAAGATGCTTGCTGACGCAGAAACAAAAGGCGTTAAGCATGTTTTCCGCTCACAAGTCGCTGACACTTTCCAAGTTGATGATATCAACAAGGCGATTACGCTCCTCAAAAGATTGAATTCTGCCTACAATGGCACAACTCCAGTTGGAAATGAAGGTCGCGGTTTAACTGATCTTTATGTTTCTCCTGAGATCATGGAAACAATTCGCGGATTCGCTTATAATCCAGTGAATAGCAAATTGGGTCTCTCTGGTGCCACTACTGGTATTCCTCTCACTGATTCGGTGCGTGAAAGAATCTTCAGTGCTGCTGGTATGTCAGATATCTGGGGCGTTACGCTTCATGAGCTTCTTGAGCTTGGCGTTGGTGCTAAATATAATGTTCTTTTCAAAGAGCTTTCCGCTGGCAAAACATATGCTATCCCTGGTGGTTCTGGAACAGCGTTTGATGCCGCTGGAGCTGGTACTGACCAAGTTCTTATTGGTATTGATCGCTCACGCAGATCATTCATCCGCACATTGGCTGTTAACGCAGAAACCGGTGGAAGCTTTAATCTTCGTCCTGATGACCAATTCTTGGCTCGTTCTGGCAAAGTTGGTTTCTACGGTGGACTCGAAGAGGGTCGCGTTGCCCTTGATGCGAAAGCTGTTGCTGGCATCATTGTGTAAGTCGAATCAAATAATAAACCAAGAAAGCCCCGACGAAAGTCGGGGTTTTTTTTTAATATTTATTTTTTTAATTTCGTTGAGAGTTTTTCCATGTAAAAGTGTAACTTTATTAAAGCTTATTGTTTTGCTTTTATTATAAATATATATGACGCCAGCTAATTATAATTTACCAGATGCTTATAGGGGGGATAGTTATGGTCCAATTAATTTAAAAGTTAAAGATCAGGCTGGTAATTATATAAATTTTGACGATGCTAAAATTGTCGAATTGCATGTAAAAAATAGAAAGAATTATGCGATTGTTCTACGTTGGTCGTTGAGTAATAATACAGTTGCAATTAATGGAGAAACAATCAGTTTTTTGGTTGTCGATGGCGAGAAAATGAAAATGCCAAAAGGTGTTTACGACTATGATTTGCAAGTTGTTGATGATTATTCTAGTAGATCATATTTGCGCGGCACTCTTTCGGTTTTTGGAGATATTACATATATCTCCGATCCCGATATTGTAAATTATACACCAACTCCTACCGCGACGGCAACTCCTACTGCGACCGCAACCCCTACTGCGACCGCAACCCCTACTGCGACCGCAACCCCTACTGCGACCGCAACTCCTACCGCGACCGCAACTCCTACCGCGACGGCAACGCCTACACCAACTTCAACAGATTCGTGCAGCCTTGGTAATATT
>Ga0247843_1008415_pt1 | contig 12060 bp, 9 predicted proteins | sample LaCruzMarch2017__FD_192420 | JGI IMG/M metagenome (GOLD analysis project Ga0247843, IMG submission 192420) | Freshwater microbial communities from meromictic Lake La Cruz, Castile-La Mancha, Spain - LaCruzMarch2017_8m | ecosystem: Environmental > Aquatic > Freshwater > Lake | place: Spain...
GTGAGGTGATGTTTTATTCATAATGTGATACGTATTTACGTAATATAAATTAATCACACAAAAACCAATATTGCACGTTCTGGCTATGGTTTTTTCCTCTTTACGTAATTATCAAGCGGAGTTAGGGATTAAAAAATGACTACTTCCTGTACAAGTCTAAAAAATTATACCCGCTGTTGATTGAAACCAAGGAAATTCAGGGTACAGACAGAAGCTATGTCAAAACGATACTTTTATTTCAGGATATCATTCACGGTTTAGTCAAACCGGAATGTCCTGATATTCTCTATCAAGGTCAGCAAATTAAGGAAAGTGAATTAATCAGGGTGGTAAAATCATACAATGAGTGCATAAAATCACCTTATGAGATGAACATCATCTCGAAAAAACGTAATTCAATGCACTTTTATCTGCAAGGAGGTTATCAACAAATGAAGATGCAGTTGCCTACCTACAACCAAAAAGTTGAGCCATCAGGGGTACAATACAATGAACCGGGGATCAATACAACTGTACCGGTCAATTATCATCTTTTCTTACCTACTCTTGGTGTAGAATGGCATTTAACAAGCCTATCAGATAAGCTGGCTCTCAGTATGGAAGTCAGTCAATTTAAAGTCAGCAACACACTCAGCTTTCATTTTGATAATTACAACTACCAAAAGGATTTTGATGACGGAACGATCTCGCACGAATACAGACTGTTCAGAATCAGCCCTGCCGTTAAATTTTATCTCAATAACAGTTCCCGTCGTCCCTACTTAAAATTAGGGTTGGCCTTTTATTCCGTTCAAAATGAAAAAAGCTACTTAGCAGTGCGGAGTGAAGTCACTATAAGCTTATTCGCTTTTGGGATAGACATTCCCGTTTTTCAAAAATTGAAAGCCTTTGCAGAACTCAAAGCGGAAAATATGTAAGCGTATAGTTTTTTGAAAAAAGCCAACAATTCAGTTGATTTTAATAATTCATTGGTGGCTTTGTCCTTTCATTTAGGGATACGGATTTAGAGGTGCGCCCCTACCCAGGCCACGAAACCAATCGAATTCATTAACGACACCCCAATAGTCGGTTAGAAACGGGGACTCGTCGGTAAGTTACTGTTTTTTGTCTATTGTCTCCATTTGATACAAACCGTTACACGTATTTTTGAATTGATTCTTTCTATTTTTACTAAGAAAATTACCAAAATTCAATTCTCGTATGCACTTTTCTCCCCCCTTCCTTCGTATATCAGCGTTTTTGTTGAGTACATTGGGAATCGTGGCCTCCTCCTATGGCCAATCTACCCCACCCGAAGAAAATCGTTTTACCAAAAGCATCTTAACCGAAAAGTTGGATGAGCCCATGGAAATGACATTTCTTCCCGACAAACGCGTTTTGTTTGTCGAACGCAAGGGAAACCTAAAAGCATACGACCCTAAAACCAGGGAAGTGAGCGTATTGGCCGCTATTCCCGTCAATACAAAATATACCAACCGTCAGGGACAGGTACGTGAAGCGGAAGAAGGGCTCATGGGTCTGATTGCCGATCCAAACTATGCGCAAAATCACTGGATTTACATGTACTATGCCGATCCGGCCGAGAAAAAACACGTGTTGGCACGCTGGGAATTGAAAGGTGATGAATTGGTGGAAGCTTCCAAAAAAACGATTATCGAAGTACCTACCCAACGCGAAGAATGTTGCCATACCGGCGGTGGAATGGTGTTTGACAAAGCAGGAAATTTATACCTAACTACGGGTAATAACACCAGCAACAGTAATTCAGACGGTTATGCCAACTTGGATGAACGACCCAACCAAAGTACATGGGACGATCAGCGCGGCGCAGCAAGTACCGATGATTTGCGCGGTAAAATTTTGCGTATTACCCCCCAACCTAACGGCTCGTACAAGATTCCAAAAGGCAATTTATTCCCCGCGGGAACTCCAAAAACCCGTCCTGAAATCTACACCATGGGCCATCGTAACCCTTGGCGGCCTTCTATTGACAGCAAAACGGGCTTTTTGTATTGGGGCGAAGTAGGGCCGGATGCCTCACAGGACTCCGAACGCGGCCCTCGCGGTTATGATGAATTCAATCAGGCCAAAAAAGCAGGTAATTTCGGTTGGCCCTATTTCATTGGCAACAACAAAGTGTATGCAGATTGGGATTTTGAAACCAACAAAGTCAAAGCAAATTCTAAATTTGACCCCGCCAAGCCTATCAATGATTCTCCCAACAATACCGGTTTGAAAGAATTACCTCCTGCCCAAAAAGCCTTTGTGTGGTATCCTTATGCCAACTCACCGGAATTCCCTTTGGTGGGCAGTTCGGGCCGCAGCGCAACGGGTGGCCCTGTTTTCAGAAAAGCCGACTTCAAAAATGCCCCACGCTCTTTTCCTGATTATTACGAAGGCAAATGGTTGGCCGTAGAATTTATGCGCGGTTGGATTATGTCCATGACAATGGACGAAAACGGCGACTATAAATCTATGGAGCGTTTTATGCCAAGCGAAAACTTCAGCAGCGCCATTGATATGGATTTCAGCCCCGACGGCGATTTGTATGTCTTAGAATACGGCAGTGCGTGGTTTAGAGGAAATGACAATGCCCGTTTGGTAAAAATCGAATACAACGCCGGCAACCGCAAGCCAATCGTACAAGCCACTTCCGACAAAAAAGCAGGGGCTGTTCCTTTCAAAGTTGCTTTTTCTTCCGAAGGAACGCAGGACTTTGACCAGGATGAGCTTAAATACGAGTGGAAAATCACTTCTAAAGCAGGTATTTTCAAAACGCTGACTCAGGCAAACCCTACTGTTACGTTCGATAAACCGGGCACCTACAAAGCAATTTTAACGGTCACTGACCCGAAAGGTGCCAAAAACAGCCGCACGCTCGAAATCAAAGCAGGAAATGAAGCACCTGAAGTGGCATTTGAAGTAACAAAAGGGAATAAATCTTTCTTTTTTCCTAATCAAACAATTGAATACAAAGTCAAAGTAACCGACAAAGAAGACGGAAGTCTGGAAAACGGAAAAATCGCCTCAGGTCAGGTAGCTGTCAACATTGATTACATGCCCGATAGCTTTGACCCGATTGAAATTGCTTCCAACTATCAAGGTACTGACGCGTCAGTTCGTTTCAATACCGGTCATAAACTGATCAGCGCAAGCGATTGTAAATCCTGCCACATCGTGGATAAAAAATCGGTAGGTCCCAGCTACAAAGACATTGCTCAAAAATACAAAGGTGATGCAACAGCCCCTGAAAACTTAGCAAAAAAAATCATCGCAGGCGGCGGGGGTGTATGGGGCGACCACGCCATGAGCGCCCACCCGCAAATTTCGCCCAACGACGCGGCTACGATGGTAAAATACATTTTGAGTTTGGGAGAAAAACCCCTGCAGGCTCAATCCTTCCCCACCGAAGGTGCCTACACCGCTAAAGTTCCTGCAGGAGAAAACGGACGCGGCAGCTACGTATTACGGGCCGCTTATACCGACAGAGGCACCAAATTGCTTTCACCATTGATGTCTGAAAACATCCTGCATTTACGTAACCCCTCCCTCGACCCTGCCAAAGCCGAAAAAAGCAAAGGTTCGGAGTTGTTGATTACTCCTTCTAAATCATTCAATCTAATTGGCAACGATTCGTACATCGGTTACAATCAGTTGGATTTGACCGGCATTAAGCAAATCGAAATTATGGCACAAGCTACCACCCGAGTTGGTGCTTCTGGAGGCGTAGTGGAAGTTCGGTTGGGCTCACCTACGGGTAAATTAATCGGTACTACTTCACCCGTGGTGGTGAAGGATCCTGTTTTTGGCCCACCTCCTGCCGCTGCTACTACTGCCCCTGCTAATGGCAGCAAACCGGCAACACCTCCTGCGGCAGCTGGGGGCGGTCAACGAAGACAGATGGGACAACAGGCCGTTGCCAAAATTGAAGCAACGGAAGGTTTTCACGATGTGTATTTTGTTTTCAAAAACCCTAATGCCCAACCAAATCAGATTTTGATGTCGGTCAGTACGATACAGTTTCAGAATACCACCCCTAACCTATAACCCTTAATTACACGTTGATAAGGCCTCAAAATCTTATCAACGTTCATTGTATTTACTGGCTTTGGGCGTAACAATACGCTCCCTAAAATCTATCAATAAGAATGCAAAATCGCAGAAACTTCCTTAAAAACTCCGGTGCTTTGGCATTAGGCAGTTTAGCTATACCTTCTTTTGCCAATAACCTATTTGCTCCTGAAGCTTTTCCTCGTCCCGGCTTACAGTTGTTTACGCTGTTCAGAGCCATGTCTGACGACGCCAAAGGTTCTTTAGAAAAAGTAGCTGCCATTGGTTACAAAGAAATTGAGTCAGCATTCAGCATGAAAGATGGCTATTACGGCTATACCCCCAAAGAGTTTAAGAAAATAGTGGAAGACTTGGGAATGACATGGCGTGCTCACCACGTAGGCGGTGCACCTTTCCGTCCGCGTCCTGCTCAAGCAGGAGCCGCCGGTACACCACCTGCTGGCGTACCGCCGCAGGGAGCGGCTGGAGCAGGCGGCCAACCTCCTCGCCCAATGCCGGCGAATATGCCCAAACGATTGAATCTTTTGGAAAATTACCAACAAATCGTGGATGAAGCGGCCGAAGGCGGTCTTACCTACTTGGTCTGTGCTTCTACGCCTGTGGGCACATTGGATGAAATCAAAAAATCAATTGAGGTATTTGTAAAAACCGGAGAAGCTTGCAAAAAAGCGGGAATCAGTTTTGCGTATCACAATCATGCGACCGAATTTGATAAAGTAGAAGGCAAAACTCCTTACGAATTGATTCTTTCCCAAACCAGCCCTGACCTTGTTACAATGGAAATGGACATGGCATGGGTAGTAAAAGCCGGCTACGACCCCGTCGAATTATTCAAACAACAACCCGGGCGTTTTCCACTTTGGCACACCAAAGACATCAATCAGGATTTGAAAACCCCGACGGAAATCGGCAACGGGGTCGTGGATTTCAAAAAGATTTTTGCCAATGCCAAAATCGCTGGTTTGAAATATTATTTCGTAGAACAGGACATGGCTCCCAATCCTTTTGAAAGTATAGCGACGAGTTTTACCAATTTAAAGAAAATCACCTTATAATTAGCTCACTAAGAAACACTTTCACTTACTTAGTGTTGTATTACACATCCATTATCAACTCTCGTAAGTCACAAAACAATCAAACTTTTAAATCATCACTACTATGAAAAAGACGTTATTATCATTGACCGCAGCAGTTTCTGCCGTGCTGTTGGTAGCCTACACAAATCGCACAACAAGCGTATTGAGCGGTTTTGAGACGGGCACACCTGAAGTAAAGTCGATAAGTGCGCTTGCCTTTGGCCCGGAAGGTGTCTTGTTTATAGGAGATTCTAAAAGTGCATCGGTATTTGCCATCGATACCAAAGATGCCGAGACAGTTGCCACGGCTAAAGCGGTTGAAATAAAGAACATTGACCAAAAAATCGCGGCCTTATTGGGTACTGAAGCCAAAAACATTACCATTCAGGATTTGGTGGTCAATCCGCTTTCTAAAAAAGTGTATTGCGCTGTGCAATCTGGTAGCGGAGCACCTGTTTTATTAAAAATAGACGGTGACAATATCCAACCGGTAAGCTTGAAAGATATCAAGTTTTCGATGGTGGCGCTCAACAACGCCCCAGCAGAAGATGCCAAAGACCAACGCGGTCGGCCGATGCGGGTATGGGCTATTTCTGACCTCAATTATGCTGATGGCAAAGTGATGGTCAGTGGATTATCCAATCAGGAATTTGGTTCCACTTTCCGCAGCATTGCATTTCCGTTTACCAATAGCCAAAATCAATCTTCGTTGGAAATTTATCATGCGGCACACGGTCAGTACGAAACTAATTCCCCCATTAAGACTTTCACTACAGCAGAGTTAAACGGCAAGAAATTTTTGGTAGCCAGTTATACCTGCACTCCTTTAGTACTTTTCCCAATCGAAGATTTGAAAACAGGAACTCACGTAAAAGGACGTACGGTAGGTGAATTTGGCGCAGGAAACAGTCCTTTGGATATTATTACCATGAAAAAAGGAGATGAATCTTTCCTCATCATGGCAAATTCTGATCGTCCGGTTATGAAAGTTAAATTCAAAGACATTGAAACCTACCAAGGGTCACTTACTCAGCCTATCAAAGAGAATTACAGTACCGCAGGGGTACCTTACGTATCTTTCCCGATGGTAAATGTGCTGCAATTGGACAAATTGGACGATACTCAATTTATTTTCCTCCAACGCAGAGCCAACGGAGACCTTGACGTTCGGACATCCAATAACCGTTCGTTGTAAATTATGAACAAAGAAGTACGAATCAGTTTGCGCAACTCGTGCAAACTGATTCTTTTTTGTTTAGTCCTGTTCTTCGGTTGTGCCCAACGACAGGAAACTTCCAAAGCCAACCTATCCATTCACTGGAAAAATGGTCAGGCAACGGGATTATTGATACCGCTTTCCCTGCTCAATTCCATTAGCAGGGACGAAATCTCCCACTTAGTAAAAGTACAACTGGCAAGGCCAGGCATAAAAACCGCTATTCTGGGCGATTACAAAATCAGCAAAGACACCTTGATTTTTGAGCCGCTTATACCATTCACCAGAGGATTACGCTACGAAGTTGTTTTAGAAAAAGAGCTGCTCGCCGAAATTGAAATTCCTAAATCAACGGATATTCCTACCCTATCGGGCATTTATCCCAGCCAAGATACTTTACCCGAAAACCTGCTGAAGTTCTATTTTGTTTTTTCCCGCCCAATGGTGGAAGGGCATTCTTTGCACTATATTTCATTACTCAATCAGCAAGGCGACACGTTGCCCCGTATTTTTCTGAATTTACAACCCGAACTGTGGAACGCCGAGAAAACCATTTTAACCCTTTGGCTTGATCCGGGCAGAATTAAACGTGATTTACAACCCAACAAACTTCAGGGAGCGCCATTAACCCAAGGTCAACGCTACAAATTGGTGATTTCCAATCAATGGCCCGATGAACTAGGCACTGTCTTGGAGCAGAGTTACACCAAGAATTTTGTGGTCACAACCCGCGATATGACTTCGCCCTCTACCAACGAATGGCAGGTAAAAGCTCCGCTGAAGGGCACACTTCAACCACTTGAGGTGAATGTGAAAGAAACTCTGGACTATATTTTATTGCAAAATGCGGTTCAGGTGGTGGATAGCCAAGGTCAGCCGATTGAGGGCTCCATTCAGCTCTCCGATGAAGAAAAAAAGTGGCAATTTATTCCATTGAAGCCTTGGTCTATTGGCGAATACGCTCTTCAAATCGAATCTCGCCTGGAAGACCCTGCGGGCAATAATCTGAATCGTTTGTTTGACCGTGATGTAACAAACAGTAAAAACACGCCCTCCCAACAGAAGGTATTTAAGTTAAAATGGCGAGTTAATTAAGCCTGTTACTTATTGATTTTGATTAATCCGATACACATAAGGAGGCTTATGGGCTTTCCCTGAAAACTTCTTCTTTACTCGCTCCAATATCCCTAAACTGAGCATTTTTCGTTGAAAATTTGCTCGCAACAGCTTCTTATCCAAAATCGTCTCGTACAGGCTTTGCAGTTCATTCATCGTAAATGTTTCAGACAACAGATTGAAACCCACCAATTTATGATCAAGCATCAATCGGAGCGTCTCTAAAGCTTTGTCAATAATCATATTGTGGTCAAGAATCAATGCCGGAATTTGATGTATATCATACCAGTCTCCTAAATCAGAAAAAATATCGGGCGTAGGCTGCACTTTGGAAAAATCTACCAATGCATAATAACCGATGGAGATAAACCGCTGAAGCAGCCAATGTTCTACTTCAAGTTCAAAGCCATGCGATGACATGGTTGCTTTGTGAACATCCCAATTTCCGCGATTTTGCTCCCCAAACGTATGAAATTGCTCCAAATAGATATCTTTAACTCCCGTTCGCTCCCACAAAATCCGCGTGGCAGCCTCATCTGTACTTTCTTCTTTGAATACAAATCCGCCTGGCAAAGCAAAAGCTTTTGTATGTTTAAATTCCAGTAATAATACTTTCAATTGATTTTCGTGAAACCCAAAAATGACGCAATCAACGGAGACGCTGGGCAAATATTCGGGTCCCTTATCTAAAAAAGCTTTTATTGGTTGGCTGGTAGGCATGAGATTAAATTTGCACAAAAAAAGGAAAAAATTTGGAATATCGAAGTACGGCTAATAAGTTTGTATCAAATTGATGCAAACCCACAAAAATTACCAAAGGCTTTTTAATTAATTATCCTACTTTTTATTTACAAAGAATTCAGTCTCTTGGTTTACTGTTCCAATTAGTACTGTTTTCTACGATTCAGCGTTAAATCATGCTCCAAATCTTCCACCAAGCTCAGAAGCATTCAACCCGCACGGCTATTATTTCCAATGGAGAGCACTATACATATCAAAACGTATTGGATGAATCGACGGATTTTACGTCTGTATTGCTGGGAAATGCGTTTGATTTAGCCGAAGGCCGAGTCGCATTTATGGTTGAGTCGAGTTTTGAGTATGTCAAAGTGCAATGGGCGATATGGAAAGCCGGAGGGGTAGCCGTTCCGCTTTGTACCACCCACCCTTTGCCTTCTTTGCAATATGTTATTGAAGATACTGGTGCAGAAATCATAGTAGTTTCTCCTCAATTTGAGGACATTTTACGACCGTTAGCCCAAGAAAAAGGAATTCGATTCATCGTTTTGGGTGAGGAAACAAAAACCCGAACAATCGGCTTACTGGAAATCAGCACCGAGCGACGTGCCATGATTCTATACACAAGTGGTACCACTAATTTGCCCAAAGGTGTCGTAACAACCCACGCCAATCTCGAAGCCCAAATCTCCACTCTTGTTGAGGCTTGGGAATATGCATCAACCGACGCAATTCTGTGTATTTTACCCCTTCACCACGTACACGGCATTATCAACGTCATTAGTTGTACGCTGTGGGTGGGAGGATGTGTTGAGTTTTTACCTGAATTTGCCCCGCAAAAAGTCTTTAATTGGTTTCAAAAAATAGCACAACTAAGTGTCAGCGGGATTTTCATGGCAGTTCCCACGATTTATTTCAAATTGATTGCTCATTTTGAAAGTTTGGTCGTCGAAGAACAACAGGCTCTCTCAAACGCTATGAAAACTTTCCGTCTCATGGTATCGGGTTCAGCGGCGTTACCTGTTTCCATCATGGAAAAATGGCAGAAAGTGAGCGGTCATACCTTACTTGAACGGTATGGAATGACTGAAATCGGCATGGCACTCAGCAACCCTTACCACGGTCAGCGCCGAGCAGGATTTGTGGGTGTTCCTTTGCCTAACGTACTGGTAAGATTAGTAGATGAACAAAATAAGCAAGTAGAAAAAGAGCAGGCGGGCGAAATTCAGGTAAAAGGACCGAACGTATTTTCGGAATATTGGTACCGCCCACAGGCTACTCAGGAATCTTTTACGGAAGACGGTTGGTTCAAAACCGGCGATGTAGCGATTATCGAAGAAGGTAGTTATAAGATTTTAGGACGCAGTTCCGTCGATATTATTAAATCAGGCGGTTACAAAATATCTGCCCTTGAAATTGAGGAAGTGTTACGAACCCATCTCGCTGTTAAAGATTGTAGCGTAGTAGGAATTCCCAACGAAGAGTGGGGAGAAACGGTGGCGGCCGCCTTGATAACCTCAACGACCGTTGACTTAACTGAATTGAATCAGTGGATGCGCGAACGGATGCCCTCTTATCGAGTGCCCCGGCACTACAAAATTGTGGAAGAGTTGCCGCGAAACGCCATGGGAAAAGTTACCAAAAATGACCTGAAAAAATTATGGAATTCTTAATTGCTTTTCCCTTCTGGGCTATGTTAGTATTGATTGCGCTCAATGCCTTTATCGTTTCGCGCATGGATATTGACGTAACCGACGATGACCGCTCTCTTACCCATTAACTATGGCTGACTATCTACAAAAACATGCAGTTACCTTGGTGTGCATCGCCGTTTATGTGGGCTTAATTGTCTATATCGGCTGGATTTTCCAGAAACGTGCTTCCAAAAACGTCAATGAATACTATTTGGCCAATCGCCGAATTCCGGGTTGGGTGGTGTCATTGGCTTTCTTTTCGACCTTTATCAGTACCAGTACTTACATTGGTCAGGCAGGAGAATCTTTTCGATATGGTTTGTCTTGGGCGTATGTAGCGTTGTTTTGGGTAGTATTCTGCATTATTTCCTGGCTGGTCATGGGACCGCGTATGCGGAACCAATCTGTACGGTTAAAATCATTGACGGTACCTGATTATTTTCAGTTGAGATACAAAAGCAACCTTTCCCGGAGTATTCGCGTATTGTCTTCGTTCATTATTTTATTTGCCACACTCTGGTATATGACAGGTATCGCCAAAGGTTGCGCCAATTTGCTCGAAACGGTATTGGAAGTCAATTATGGGTTAGCAGCCTTCATTATTATCTTTTTTACCTGTGCTTACACCATGGTCGGCGGGATGTATGGGGTGATGTGGACAGATGCCATTCAGGGCATTTTAATGTTTGGTGTAGCTATTCTTATGTTTGTGATTCCGTTTTGGTACGTAGGTGGGTATGAACCGATGATGACAAAACTTGCCTATTTAAACCATCCCTCCAAAACGGGCGAAGCAATCGGTCGGGGTATGGTAACTTTTGGAGATAGAGCTTCTTTCTCTTACATTTTGGCAATCGGGCTTTCCATCGGCATGAAACAAATTGCTGACCCCAAGCTCATCATTCGATTTTATTCCATCAAAGACCGGGCAAGTATGCGCTTTGCCATGATTTGGACACCTGTTTTTTTGGGAATTTCACTCTTATGTGTGTTTTGTATCGGAGCTTTTGTTCACGGAATGGTTACTCAAGAAGAAGCTGCAAAACTTATCAACAATACAGATCAGGTGGTGGGAGTGATGTTTAATAAATTGAACAACTCCTTGGTAACGGGAATTTGCATGATGGGTCTGTTTGCCGCTGGAATGTCTTCATTAGCATCGGTAATACTAATAGCGGGTACCTCCATAGTCAAAGACATCTGGCATATTTGGAAGCCGATGGCTGAGCATAAAATTGTAGCTCGTACCAAAGGAAGTATGCTGTTGTATTGCCTATTGGTATTTATTTTCACTTTATACCCACCAGCCGGCGTCGTCGAAATGTCGTCTTTTGCAGGTTCCGTTTTCGCGGCAAGCTTTTTTCCAACCATTTTCGGAGGGCTTTATTTCCGCTGGGGAACTGACTTAGGAGCGGTAGCTTCTATGGTAGCAGGTATGGTTATTAATGTGATTTGGCGATTTGGTATACGTTTCAATGTTGAAACCCTGAGCGAAATTCATGAAGTATTTCCCGCTTTTTTGGTTTCCTTTCTCGTATATATTATTGTCAGCAAATTGAGTCCAAATCGTGTTCCAAATGAAAATCATTTAGCCTTAGTCTTTGGTAAAAAAACCGTACAATCGTCTATTTGACAATTAATTAAAAACCGCGTCTATTTTCAAAAAACGAAGAAACAGCAAATTTTTTACGAGTATAATACCATTATTACTACCTTTGCGTTCGTGTGTTGAATCAACACCGTTCGTGCCAATAAAATTGACGTAATTCCAAAGTTAGTTACTTCCACACCCGTTTTAAAGTATGTTTTATAGTTGATTACTCGCTTTAACCCGTGAGAGATTAAATAATAACGGCAGTGCGCGCAAAGTAATGCTATAACAAAAAAATAGACAACGGGGGCAAATGCCTAACTTTGGAGTGACTAAACTCAAAGATTATGTACCTATTTTGCCCAAGTTGTCACAGCACAAAGCTAAAAAAGAATGGCCCTACTCACTACGGTAATCGCAGCGGCGAACCGTCAGAACCATCAGTGTAAATGCTGTGGTCGGCAGTTTGTGATCAACAACGGCCACACGGAGTCGGCATGGACAAGTGCGTTAGTTAAAAACGCATCGAAAGAGCGTCTGTCTCTGCGGGCCATTTGT
>Ga0247843_1008416_pt1 | contig 12058 bp, 11 predicted proteins | sample LaCruzMarch2017__FD_192420 | JGI IMG/M metagenome (GOLD analysis project Ga0247843, IMG submission 192420) | Freshwater microbial communities from meromictic Lake La Cruz, Castile-La Mancha, Spain - LaCruzMarch2017_8m | ecosystem: Environmental > Aquatic > Freshwater > Lake | place: Spain...
AACCTCACACAAAGAACTCTCCTCTCCGAAGATCTCATATCTTTGATTCTTCTTACCAGCTTCCCGCTGGATCTTGGGGAAAAGCACTGATCGACGTCCCGCCAGATCTGCCATAAAACCCCCAACAGTATCGCATGATATCTTCCGTCTCCTATTGAGCTACATCTACGGTATGACAATTTCTAATGACAATATGAAGTTGCACGCCAAGGAAATTATCAATGCAGCTGATATGTTCGGAGTTCCCAGTCTGAAGCTTGAGGCGGAGGCCCGTCTCGTGGAAGACACAGTAATCACGATTGAGAATGTGATGGATCTACTTGTTTACGCCGAATGCAAGAATTGTGCCTTACTAAAGGAGGCAGCAGTGGACTTTATTGTTGACAACAAGGCCGAAGTAATTGAGAAACTATCTTTTGCTAATGCTCCCGGAGCTTTGATCACCGAAGTGTTGGCAACTATTTGGCGCCGAGAGTTGAATGAACATATCATCGATAGTAGTAATCTAGCTTCCTTGCGTATCAGTGAACTACGCACGAAGGCTCATGGGAAGGGCGTTGATGTTGACGGGTCACGGGAAACACTGATTGCTGCTCTCAAGTCAGCCTATGAAGCAGAACTTGAGGCTGCTAGAGCCATGCCTTTGCCTGAGTATGATGATGATGACCTTCTCGATGATGTTGATGAAGAATCAGACGAGGAACTAGAAGAGGAATAGTACGTGGTTGCTCTCAATAGATCGTGTAGAAAGTTTGTGGGGTTATGTGAGGAGTCTTTTTTGATTTAGATATGCTTTGTTTGATAGGTAGATAATAATGATAGTAATGGTTAGAGAAGATACACTGATGCATCACACTACAACACTGCTCAGGACTAAACATCACCGCCAGTACGGTCATTACCAGAGATAGCAATGATAATGACGATTAGTCTCGTCATCGCAGCAGCAGCAGCAGCAGCAGCATCGACTACATCTATACTGCTAATTTGTTGTTGGTCAATGCGTCGCGGCGTAGTGTTGCTGTCGATGATGCCAGCCGCCGCAGCAATGACTACGCCCAGCGGAATCTTTTTGTGATGTCGAAGGACGTCGCTTTATCTGCTTTCCATTTTGAACGCCGATACTCCGCAACTCTACACTCTACTACCGTTACCCCACTTTTTTCTGTCCACCACAAGGTTCATAATAAATCAAAAAAGAGTTCCTACCATCACATACTTTCATTCATCATAGAAGCAACAGCAACAAGCAAGCAAGCAAGCAAGCAACAACATGATGCATTCTTTCACCACCTTTGTCGCACTGCGCACCCTCCTCCTCGCCGGTGCATCAGTTAACAATGCTGGAACTGAGAAGACAATCTCCCCAACTCCTGTACCAGCCAAGCTCGAGCCAACAAAGGCGCATGTTACTGCAGCTCCCACCCCTGTGGTATTTGATAGAGATATGTTTGATTGTGTACAAGGAGACAAAATTATCATGGAATTGCTGGCCAAGAAGTTCATAATATTAACGATTGGGCCATGTCTGCATTAGCAAAAAAGCAATATAGCCTGATCTATAATTTCACCGACTTCATCTGTAGATACCAGTGATTAGAAACTCAAATTTATTCATCGCTGTTCTCACTCTCGCTTTCATCCTCCTCCTCCTCGTCGTCTTTGTCAACAGTGCGCTTTTGACTACGCCCACCACGAGACTTTGGTTTGAATGTATATTCTTTTTTCATATCCTTGGCATCATCGTCGGATTCATCTCCAAACATGACATCGGCAAGCCTTATTATAATAAACGTAACAAAGGTCGAAAGTTGAGCTTCCGGAATGAAGAGATAATATTGTAAACAAAACTCGGAGATTGAAACCCATTCATGCATACAACATATACTTACTTTCTATAATCAATCTGTGTCCTACGACGTTTTCCTTGTACAATGTTGGCAACATCAAGGGTACCAATATCCAACGATGGCATTTCATTCGAAGTATCATCATCATCATCACCACTGGTGATTTTGTTGGAAAAGTCAAACCTTTTTCGTTTACTTCGACGAATGAACCTTGAACCGACATTATCATTATTGTTGTTGTTGTCGGAACATGCCATCGATGAATTGTCAGCACCAGAAGTGTTGGACCCATCATCATTAGAGCTTACTGATAATGCATCTAATTCTTCTCTGCTAATTCGTTCCTCAATCAATTGACATTCCATTTTGTGGTCCTCCACAACGGACTCGTCATCGTAAGAATGAGCCTCTTCGTGATCAAAATCATCATCGTCGCTTTCATCATCATCATCAACTAACAAATGATTATCATTGATCGTCATTGATCCGTCATCAATATTTGATTTTCCAATATATATGCCAATCTGTGCGAGAAAGGTTGTTGTTTCATCATCTTGAAGATTACTTTTTAACTTTTGTGCAACACGTAATTCAAACGGTGCCTCGGGAAAGACATCAGTGGCAGTCTCCCACTCTTTCATCGTCGATTGTCCGCCACCACTGCCGTTATTATTTCTATTATTACTCTTCTTAGTAGTAGGAGGCGACAACAAATCATCATCATCACCCATATATTCACACTGTGTATAATGCATCAAATTTGCATTCGCGGTACACAATGGACAAAACCAATCATCGTCCTCGTCCCCAACATCGTCATGTGCTATTTTAGGTTCCACGCACTTCATGTGAAATGCTCGATAACAACCCCTACCATCGCACAACAACATGTCATTCTCATCCGTGGCATGCGATCCATGACAATTCCAACAGGTTAAGTCATCCAATGATATTGATGTAATGCTAGAGTCTTCTGCTTTTCCTCCAGCCTCTGCATCTACATGCGCCTCGCTAGTACGTGGTTCATATCGACGACGATTTAGTGTACCCTCGGGGAATAAATAATGTAGCAAACATTTACCGGTTCCCTGCAGGGCGACAGTGCTGTTTGTAGAAGCCTCAGCAGCGCTAGTAGTTGCAGATGATGCAGTAGCAGTGGCTGTATTGAATCCACTCCTCCCGCCCTGTTGTTGGAGGAGGTACCACTGCATCAGCTGACTTATTGGATCAATCTTACATTCACCAATATAAACGATATTTTCATCCTCCTCCTTCTTCTCATCCATTGCGGCACTATATGACTGACAAGCGTCATTAAATAATGATACACTCGACGGCGGAAGTGGTAGCAATGGCTGTCTATTACCAATAAGACATTCTAATCCTAGCAATAATTCCCTTATTTTCATCTTGCTCACCGCGATACGCATAACACATTGACATAATTCCTGTGGCAGCCCCAATTCTAACTGACTTTCTATACGTTCTGACAAGACCTTACGTGCCTTGGATGTTTCAGTAATACTACGAAGTGAATGCTGATATTGACGGATTGTTGCTAGTGATGTTTTTATGATACCCCGTGACCGAGTGGTTAGTTCATAGTGTAGGAGTTGAGACTTTAATTCACCGCTTTGATATTCGAATTGTTTTTCTAGTAAGGCAATTTTACAATCGTCATAGGTTGTCGTATCAACGTTGTTAGAGGTAGCATTAGTAGTGGTGGTAATGGTATCTATGGTGCGCGTATGACCATCTTTCGAGGTTGATAATGCTCCATTGTCATTCTTACCGACCACTGATATCATGTAACAATTACTGCCTGCAGAATTAGATGGATGTGTTGCATTCTTGCTTGCCGCCGCCGCCATCGATGTATCGTCCGTAGGAGTAGAATTCAAGTATCGTTGTACCTCAGCTAACGAACGAAACTTCTTCGTCCCTTCTTCTTTTCTACCATCGATCATAGTTGACGGGGCATAGAAGTATCTGTCAGTCTTACCACTAGTACTACTACTGGATGATTCCTTGCGCGTCCAACCATTACCAATTTCAGGACATGCGATAGTAAGTTCAGTATGACCAATCGACAGGAGAGGTTTGTCGATTGTGGTTGGCAATGCTGGTACCGGCTTAGACATTGCTCCTTCCTCCTCCTCATCATCGCTGGTCTTGTCTTTCACCATGGCCGTTGATGATGATGATGATGATGATACCTTATCACCATTAATCATCGTATTCGAATGCTCATACTCCGTTGGCATATATTCAGTCTTCAATGATGATGATGATGTACTCATCGTGGGATAAACGGGTGTACATCGGATTAATGATGATGATGATGATGATGATACCTTATCACCATTAATCATCGTATTCGAATGCTCATACTCCGTTGGCATATATTCAGTCTTCAATGATGATGATGACGATGATGTACTCATCGTGGGATAAACGGGTGTACATCGGAATATAGAACTAAGTTCCATATCTGACAGCGGTGGTGTACCAATACTACTACTTTGTTTGCTTACATCATTGTCAGTCTTCATCGTTGAATTCTTCTTTCCCGTCCTCTTCCTGATATTCGTCTGTTGCATGTACACTTCATCATAATAACGGCATATTAGACATCGCCATGTACCACGGGGGATACTTAATACTGGTACAAAGTGACACCGTTGATGATATGCACGATTGCATACATAACCACTACTACTACTACTACTACTACTACTATTGTGAATTGGGCCATCACACAATATCAACGCATTCGTTGGATCATGATAGCAGATTGGTAGTTGAAAGGGAGGAGATGTTATACCATCCTCCTCTTCCTCCTTCTTCGTCGTCGTCGTCGTCGTCGTCTTGTTGTTGTCAACAATGTCATTTGCTCTATCATTACCAATACTACTGCATTGACTATTACCATCCTCCTTTCGTATTTTGTCGCCATCTTCCTCTTCCTCATCTTCATCAGTTTTCACATTTTCTAATTTTTGTACCAATGTTGTTGTTGTTGTTGTTGCTGTTGTTGATGATGAAGATGATGATGTCATAAAAAAATCTAAATCGCTGAAATCAACGGCACATTTGCACAAACAACACGCAACGTCATCGTAGTTGTCATCACAATTGTCGTTACCATCATCGTGATTGTTTAATGATGATGACATCATCGTCGTCTTTCTATTAGAAACCGTCGACATCGCCGACGCTACCGATGATGTCGTCGCTGTACTACTCTTCGATTGTCTATTATTTCTATTTCGTGGTTGTTTCGTTGTTGTTTTTCGTATTACAGTATTTTTTCTATTATTCGTCTCCTCCTCCTCCTTCTTCTTCTTATTATTATTACTCGTCGTTTCTTCTATTGTACGACCGGAAGATACTGTATCCTTTCGTCTACTTTGTTTCACGACTGCTACTACTTCCCCGCCACCGCCCTTCCGTGTTGTTATTGACGTAGTCTTTGTAATAGTAGCAGTAGCAGTATTAGTAGCATTATTCATCCTATCCATCATCGTATCCATCACCCTCTCGGTGGGTTTTATTCGACGCGGTCGACGCGATATTGCCGATTTGCGCCGTCGTCCTCCTCCCGCAAATGAAGAAGACGATGGTACGACATTATCATCATTCGTCGTGTGGTACTTTGCGGATGCGGACGTCGACTTCGTCGCCCGTCGTCGTCGTTGTCGTCGTGATGATAAATTGCCGGCACCACCGCCCCGTGTCGTCGTCGTTGCCGTTTTTGTCATTGTCTTCTCGACCCCTCCTCGTTGTAATGATGATGAATTGCTCCCGCCAGAGGGAGAAAGAGATGATGATGATGATGTTAGTAAAGTACAATTTGGGTTAGGGTTCGTCTTCTCCCTCCCTCCTTCCATCGTCCTCGTTTCATCGGCACTGCTACCGCGCGACCTGCCATCGTAGTCGCCGTTTAAAAACGCGGCATCCCCCTCGGCCACGCCCCACCCCTGCTTCGATGGACGGGCGACGAATAGGGCGGGAGGGCGTCGTGCCCTCCTGGAGACGGGCGGCGTCGTCCCTCGCGTCGTCGTCGCAATGGCGGCGGCAGTCGACGGCGAGTAGTCGTCATTGTCGGTGGCGGTGGCGGCGGGCGACTTCTTCGTCGATTCTTCCATCGGAAGAACGCCGTCGGTACAATTATTACTGGCGGGCCCCGGCGATTCGTCGTCGTTTTTTGGAACTACCAATAAGCCGTCATCGTCGTCGTCGTCTCCGAGCATCGTCTCTTCCGTGTCGTCCTCCATGCCGAATCCATCGTCGATGGGTGGCACGCGAGATGATGATGGGCCGATGTTCCCCATTCACTCTCTGAAACTCCTTGGGGGATTCCCTTTATTTTTTTACGTCCTAGATACCATACTACTCTTGAATCCAACTTGGAGTACATGTCAATAAGCCAATGTGAAGAATGAGCAAGTATATTAAGCGTGTGTGTGAGAGGGGGGCGTTGTGTTGTTCCGTTGTATCATATAAGAGAAGTTTTTGTAGATATAACTCTCTTCTTGTCATAAAAAGTTCATTTAGTACTCTACAATTACTAATCAAGGGATTAAGTGGGATTTACATGGTACTATTTTGACATGATATTATTTCCTTGTGATAAAAAATACCCATCTTGCTATACGATATACTCGCCCCTCGAAAAATTGCTCCATTTCCCTCTATCTACTCTCTTACACACGCACACCACCCACCACACTATCTTTGGCATGATTCAAAGAAGAACCAGGATTATGTCCCCCCCCCCCCTTACCCACCAGTGGATATGATGTTGCACTCGCGACGGTACAGAATGGTACAGTTAAGACTGGGTACACACCACAAACCCGTACAGCATCAGCCACCTATAATGGCACTTTGCACGATAGTTGATGGAGTGTTAACATAAAAGACACCCACGCTGCTGCTGCCATACTTTTTGCCAACAAAGCAGAGTTTGTATACTGTCTATAATATATCAGCACCCGAAGCATATATATCTGACTACAGGCATCCCATACTTTGCACCACCCAATGCATATGTACTGCTAACTTGGAATCTAATCACCGATCCCAACGTTCACATACTATGTTCTATATATTGATGATGATGCTGCTGGTTATGCAGTTTTCGTGTGTTGTAGATCAACAATGATGTTATATATAAGCAACAATGTAAAATGATGACCATGTCCACACCGTGGTGAAAGAAGTGTGCACGGTGCTTTTATAAGAGTATATAGCACGGGCTGCACCCAGCACAGTGATGGTTAGAGTATAATGTGTAGGTGTAGGGATATAATAGTAGGCTGCGGACTAAAAAGACACTTGTGGAGTAGATTTAATGAGATATTTGTCAGTAGTTTCATCCGCAGACGGTATACTGTTCTGTTCAATTGAGAATTTAGGGTTAGGGATGTGTTTCCTCCCGCTCCTCCTGCAGCTACTGCTTCTACTGGGATCAAATGATGACAACAACAACAAACATCTGCTTGTCGAAATTAATAACATTGGATATGAGAATCTGAACGAAGGCAAACAACATTTTCATCATCTCAATTGCACCAGTATTATAGCGCCAACAATGCCTTTGTTCCATTTTTATAGCATTTTTAAATAAGCTAGTACATGGATTTCTATTTGTCTGTTGTGGGTTATTTACATGGACAGGATGATGTGGGTGATCTGTACTTGAACTTGAAAAGGAGGCATTGCGTCAATTACATAATGCTGCTGAAAAAGGAGTTGCTTGCCATAGAGCAAAGGAGAAAAAGGATGAGAAGGCATCATTTGACCAAAAACGTTTTGCTCTTCATGACGAATTTTGAAGCTAGCTCAGAGAAGACACCTTAATATATCCAAAAATTCACATTATTAAATACAAAATAAGTCATATATTATTTTAATAATACAGCATGTTTTGACTTTTTCCATCAGACAACTCGACAATTATGTATAGACAAGGGCATGAGGGGGTCGAGTATATCAACATGAATAATCGTAAATTATCTAGGAGTATCTTTTTAAACGTGGATATCTTCTAGAGTGTTCTTCTATAGCAGCTAAAGATTCCGCGGTCTAACCTAAAACATCAAAAAGTCGGGTGCATCTCAGATAGATGGGTTTTGATTCTCACTTGGTTCATCCTGAAGAGAAGGATTGTATCATCAATCCTAGCCCCATGTCTGGAAGGTCTTGGTGGGACGATCTCGCCGTAGCCGTAATGAGGTGCAGCACCACCATACTGAGGAAATTGTCCTGGTGGAGGAGGTCCGCCATACTGTGGAAATTGTCCTGGAGGAGGTGGTCCGCCATAAGCCATTGGCTGGTAGTAAGGAGGGTAACCATGGTAGGCCACTGCCATCGCCTGCTGCTGAGGGTCAGCGGCGGCAGCAGCATTAGCCATGTTGGGGTTGTAAGAATGACCATAATACTGAGGCGGGTATTGATCATGGAGATAGCCTCCGTGGCCCCCAGAACCAGCTTGAGCTATTTGAGGATGGTAGTACTGATGGTGACCCCCTTGCGGATATCCCATAACTGGTGGAAGCCGAAAATGCTTATCAATCTCATAGAAGTTGGGCTCTCCCTCCACGTGCGGTAGTAACCTTCCCTGGTTGGGCGTTACCCACTTCATTAGCACGGCCAACTGAGGCATGCCTCGTAAGAAACATTCGTGATAGTAAGAATTAAAGTCGTTACCAGCCTGTTGCAAACGCTTGAAGCCCCAACCATTCAACTGACGAGCAAAGGATTGGTATTTGCTTTGAACGAAGTACCTTGGCACCACCTCACTGACCAGAAGGTCCTTGTTATGGATCTTCCATGCTCTTCCGTGCGGCATCCACAAGATGACATGTTGATACTCAGAATCCGAGAGAATATGGTGCAATTTACTTGGAAAGTTTGTTGGAGCCTTTAGCACTGGAAGGTCCTCCGTTGGGAAGTTGGAGTAGTCACGATAAGTGTGGTCAATGCGACGGGGTGGAGCTCGATTGCTGCTACTCGCGGATGATGATGACTGGCGAGCAGAAGGTGCTGCCGGGGCCGCATGAACGATCAACCCCTCTTCGGATGAGACAACAAGCTTTCGATCGTCGCGATCATCGTCGGAAGTTTCTCTGCTCATGATACTTCTCAACGATGGCGCGTGGACGAAAGGTGAACGAACCTCATGTAGAAATGATAAAAGCGTTTTCGTACTGCTTGCTTTGGAATCTAACCGATGGTTTCGTCCACACCGTCGTTACGACGTCGTTGCGACGATCCCCAAGTTGTAGTTTATGCGTTCATCGCTGGAGATTAGGTGGCTTCTGATGAATGGGACAGTTTCTACGAAAGGTTCGAAAAAGCAGTCTCCACATGTTTCGCATCATGAGGGACCATTATCGCAGGGTTTCTGGTCATTAGTTTCATTAATCATAATAGAATTTTCTGCCATTTTCGAAACGGCATTCATATACCCAACACTTTGACTCTTCTCAACTCCATCACCGCGGCCTGGGCAGTCTCTTCGTCATCATCTGAATCGTAGGCATCTGGTGGAAATGGAATGTTCACACAATTACTGCCATCTTTGCCCACAACATATCATGATTGGTAATAGCATCAGATGATGCAGTAGTAGTTATTGCCGATGCAAAGAATAAATCCCAAATTTATGTATTGTACATCATCCAGACAAGTGTTGTTCCTTGGCATGATGATAGGTAGGTGCTAATACAATCACGGCATCATCAGAAAGTCGACGGAGTGTCCATAGCATTCACCCACGACTAATCCTGAAAATTGGGGTGTGATTGCCAATGTTGCATACTTGTGTGGTGCACCGTTCTCGGTTCGTACTTTTGTTGACTCATCGGCTTTGTATTGGTTGTTGTTGTTGTTGGATATATGAATTGTGGTAGGAGTTGACACAATCTCCATCCCTTGCTCCTCCTATCCCCAATTCTTCTTCTTCTACCTCATGCTCATCATGTTCCTCCTCCTGTTGTTGCTGCTGCTGTGATAATAGTACAATCTTATGAAATTCCTTCTTGGCATAATAGCTAATAACAAATAAAGCAGCCAAGCCCAAGACTATCCCAATAATTGTCGCAGCCAATGTTACTGGGCTACTAGCTACACTACCACTGCCTCCTCCTTCTTCTTCCGTTGTTGTGCCCGTGGTAGTACCAGCTAACAAATTACCAGTCGTGGCACCAATGAAGCAATACAATACCGTCCCGGGTAGTATACCAAATAATGACAAAGCATAATGCCGTAGTTTAATCGATGTCACGCCACCAATATAATTCATTATATTAAATGGTATGATAGGCGATAGCCGTAATAGTAAAAAGATGGTATATCCCTTTTGTTCAAATGTGGTATCTAATGCTAGTAGTATGGGATAATTATTATTCCGTAATAAATGTATAGTGACCCATTCTCGTAAAAGATATCTTGCAATCAAGAAGCTGATTTTTGTTGTTGTTTGTTGGTGGTGGTGAATGTGAGAGAGAGTCATGTATTGTTTGAGCAAGTTGGATATATCTTACCTAACAATGGCACCCGCACTTGCACCAATAAACACAATACAGCTAGCCAACGCCACCCCGGCGGCCAAATCACTCCCTCCACTATTTCCTTCACCCAAGTTGAAAGCATTGCCAAAAATAAATCCTGCCCCCAATGTTAATATACTACCGGGCAATAACGCAATCGTGGCAATAAAGTATACGAGTACATATACTAGCGAGCCAATATATATATTTGATGATACCCAATATAAAAAGTTGGTTATGGATGTGGATATATACTTGGTCGTGAGTGAATCCACTATGTGTATGTTTGTTTTGGTATGGTGAAATTTGTAGAACGAAGAAGAAATAATGAGAGCGTTTTGTGGGAATGTTTTGCAGAGAGTCAAATACAATGAATCACCAACACCAACAGCAACAACAACAAAGAGGCAATGTTAACACTTACCAATGACATATGCAATAAATGCAATAAAGAGTAAACCACTGATCACTTTGATCCAGCGCGACAGCGATGAGGATTTCTTCACTGCTGCTGCTTCTGCGGTTGTGACTTGTGATGCTGACGACGACGACTGCTCCACCTCTCCATCATTGTTGATGTAATGAGGATTGTAGTTGCTGCTAGGAGGGTGATCCTGCGGTTGCATCGTCATCACTTCGGTACAAGCGCTTGCTCGTCAAGAGTATTCATCAATAATGACCGGTCGGACATTTCTATTAGGTCACAAAAATGGATGACTCTGCACAAAAGAACTCCGAAGAAAAGCAATGAGCACATGCGGCCGAATGGAGGCAACTTCAATGGATACCGAGGTCTTTGTCTACATGGGTCGCCCGGGTGGAGACGATGTCCCGCAAGATGTCGTACGTGTCCGGATCGATCCCTCCGTCACATCGATCCCTGCTCGTGCATTTTATGAACGCAGGAAGTTGACCGAGGTGGAGCTGTGTGAAGGCGTCGTGGAAATTGGGGAATATTCCTTCGCGTGGTGCTACCATTCCATTACGAGGATCATCATCCCCAACTCACTCCAGAGGATCAAAGATAGTGCCTTCTATGAGTCTCTTCGATGTTTCATTCGTCTCCACGATGGCATTGAAAGCATTGGATATTCCGCATTCGCGTACTGCATCTTCGCCAACTTTAGAGTCCCACCCCTCATCACCGTGATTCCTGACAATTTATTATATGGGTGTTCATCCACGTTCTCCGTCGAAATGCCAGAGAGCGTAAGGGAGATTGGATATCAGGCATTCTACAAATGTCACGGTTTACGAAATGTGGCCTTTCCCCCCGACGCGGTCATTGGCGATGATATCTTGAATAATATCTTGTCGGGAGATCTTCTACGGCTGTTTCGTTCGGAAGCAGAAACTATAAGAAATTTGAAGCATCGATTTGATGGTGTACCTATTCATTGTTCAGTCTACTTCCAGTCATATCATCAGGGGGCATTACAACGCCTTATTACAACAGGCAATGAGCTGGATCCAACGGGCAATCAACAAGACTGTTTGGGGATGACGCCCCTGCACATTTTGGCGTGCTCATCTGTACACAATCTGGAGGTGTACCGCTTAATAGTTGAAAAGTACCCCATGAATCTAATTACTGTAGATAGGTGGGGGGCGGTACCTCTACTGTATGCATTTTGGGGGGATGCACCAACT
>Ga0247843_1008420_pt1 | contig 12054 bp, 10 predicted proteins | sample LaCruzMarch2017__FD_192420 | JGI IMG/M metagenome (GOLD analysis project Ga0247843, IMG submission 192420) | Freshwater microbial communities from meromictic Lake La Cruz, Castile-La Mancha, Spain - LaCruzMarch2017_8m | ecosystem: Environmental > Aquatic > Freshwater > Lake | place: Spain...
GCCATGCCGGAATTAAGGCACAATGTTGAACTCCAACACCGACAGCCAGGTGTTTGGACCGCCCGAACGCAGGGTCGCTCCCGCCGGCAACCACATGGGCAAGATGTTGGGGTTTGTGTCCCGATTCGCACAGGTGAAACTAGAACCAGTAGTGTTTCCAGAACAAATTGAAGTTTGATAAAAAGCAGAAGTTGAAGACGGCATTCCTTCTATAGAATTTATAACTCGGTTTCCATTGACCAAAAACAAGGAGATGGAATAATTGCCGATAAAACTTGCCGTGGTTGATGAATATCCACACCGTGCCGACTTCAATTCATGGTTCGAATTCGACGAAATATTAACACACTCGTTCAACCGGTACTCGCTCCCCGAAATGGCCGTGATTTTCCATGCTTTGTTCGCCGGCACCGTACGCAAAGCACTGTCCACCAACAAAACCTGGTTGAACTGCAAATTGCCTTGGGCCATACCCTTGGAAACCAAGCAGAAAAAGAACAATGCTATCAGACCCTTTTTCATTTTTTAAAAATTAGTTTGTGTTCAAAATTAGAAGTTTAAAAGCCCTAAAAGCCAAGATTAAAGTCAAACGAAGGCAAGTCAATTTTTGCAACACAGAAAATTACATCGACCTACCCTTATGTTAAGGCACAATGTTGAACTCCAACACCGACAACACCGTGTTGGGCCCGCCCGACCTCAATGTGGTCCCGGCCGGCAACCACATGGGCAAAATGTTGGGGGTAGTAGCTCGGTTTGCGCAGCTAAAAGTACTGCTCGTCCATGAATTAGTGCAATTGCCTGAAAGATAAACGGTTGTACTTGTCGGGGAAAAGCCCTCCACTGAATTAATGATCCTTTTGTTGTTAACAATGAAGGCAGAAACGGAATAGTTGGCAATAAAAGTACCCGTACTTGGAGCAAACCCACACCGAGCCGACTTCAATTCGTGGTTCGAATTCGCCGAGATATTAACGCACTCGTTCAGCCGGTACTCGCTGCCCGAAACCGCCGTTATTTTCCACACTTTGTTCGCCGGCACCGTCGCCAAGGCGCTGTCCAACAACAGAGCTTGATTGAACTGCAAATTGCCTTGGGCATTTCCCAGGCTGAGCAAACCGACAAAAAACAATACAAATACCCCCTGTTTCATTGCAACGAAGTTAAATTAAGCACTAAGTTAAACCTTTAGCGCCCAAATTGGCTGCCAAGCACATTAATTTAACCCTAAGGCTGCAAGGGCATCTCTGTTGAAGATTTAGAGCTTGCTTGCCCTTAATTCACAAAACCCCAAATCAATCCAAGGTGCGGGTAGCTTAGCCACGAATGCACGAATGATATGTTTTTGAGGTTAGATTGGCGCAAGGAAGGTAGGCCGCGGGTAGCTTAGCAGAATGGCACCAAAGAACCACCAACTACCCACTACCCACTAATAACTACCCACTAAAAAGCCACGAATGCACGAATGTGTTGTTTTTGAGGTTAGATTGGTGCAAAGAATTTAAGCCGCGGGTAGCTTAGCCACGAATGCACGAATGGTATGTTTTTGAGGCTAGATTGGTGCAAAGAATTTAAGCCGCGGGGAGCTTAGGCACGAATGCACGAATGTTTTGGTTTCGGGGCTACCAACATAGCCACAACCATTCGTGCATTCGTGGCTAAAAACCTAGACACAAAAAGCATAGCCCCATATTTTCCTGCTTGAATGGCTACAGCCACAACCACACCCATTCGTGCATTCGTGGCTAAACCCCCAACACAAAAGGCCTAACCCCATATTTTCCTTCTTGGGTGGCAACAGCCACAACCACACCCATTCGTGCATTCGTGGCTAAACCCCCAACACAAAAGGCCTAACCCCATATTTCCCTTCTTGGGTGGCAACAGCCACAACCACACCCATTCGTGCATTCGTGGCTAAACCCCCAACACAAAAGGCCTAACCCCATATTTTCCTTCTTGGGTGGCTACAGCCACACCCATTCGTGCATTCCTGGCTAAAAACCTAGACGCGGATAGCTAAGCACTCAAATTTAACAATGAAATTCTGAGAAGCAGCCCCTAAACAGCCCCAATTCCAGCTGCTCTGCCCCAGCTTAATTCACAAACCCCCAAATCAATCCAAGCTGCACATACCGGTCGCGCAAGGGATACCCCGGAACCAACATGTGCGGACTCCCCAACCATCCTTGGGCCGCATTCCGCAGCCGCACAAAAAAATCCACCGATTTTATGCGGCCATTTACATACACGTCGGCCAGTACAAATCCGCCCCGAACCGCCCCCGAACCCACAAAAAACCGATCCACCGCCGGCGCATATTCCAAGGACCTAAATTCCGATACGTACGAGGCATCTACCCCCGCCCGAACATGCAGGTTTTTCTTAAACAACTTGGCCTCTACCGCCAAATCCAACTCCCCCATCAAAAGCGGCAAGGGCAAGCGCTCCGTACTGCTGTAATTTAGGTTCAAATTTAAGCGGGGCTGAAACACCCCGAATTTCCATTCGCTCCGAATTCCACCCATGGCCTGCATGGCCGCATCTCCATTTTGAATCGGCAGCAGCTGTTGGTCAAACCACACAAATTGATTCATGCCCCTCCAACCAGCCCAAACCGTTAAATTCAGCCTTTCCCTATTTCCCTGTTCAAGATTCCGCCCCCAAAACGGGGTGTGGAGCAAAAACATCAGGTTTGCCCGCTGTTCTTTTTGCTGGTTCTGGGCCCATTGATGAAAATGGGTGTTCATTTCCCGGTCAAAATACGAGGGCTGCCTTAATTCGGCGCCCGCATGCAATTGCAAATCAAAGGCCCGAGATTCGCCCAATCGGCAGTGCATGCTGCCCTGTGCCGACACATCGCCTTGCCGGTATCCGCTGAAAAATCCTTGCCCCTGAGCCTGAAAGCCAAACCGCCCGGCCTCAAACCTCAGCCTGCCCTGCACACTTAAATGATGTCCCGAAATTTCGCTGCCCAAAGCCTGAACATAGCTGGTGTCTATGGACTGCAAGGTGTCGGTTCCGCTGCCCGCACTGTAGTATTCGTGAACCAACAAAACAGCGGCTCTAGCGGGTTGCCCGGCCCCCGAGCCGCCCCAAAACACGCCCGCCTGCTGAACCACACTTTCGCTGTTTCTCCAAGCCCGGGCATCGGGCCGGCCAAACAACAACTGCGCATAGTATAGGCTGTCCGACTGCAAATCGGTGTAGGTGTCGCTGCTGCGCCTCCACTCAACCCCATGCACCAAACCCAAGGGAAACGCCTTGCCGCTGCTGTCGGCTTTGGCCTGCCAACGCTGCCCAAACCGAATTCCCGAGTGAATGCCGGTACGCCCCGCCGCATTCAAACGCACCGGATAGGTGGCCCGATTCAAGTTCGGTATAAAGCTGTTCCCATTCAACAATCCCCCTTTAATAAAGGTGGAATCGTTGAGCAATCCCCCGTTCTCTTGCCCCGAATAATCGTTGTGGGTCAACACCAAATAGGCTTGGTAGCGCTGCGACGGAGAAGCATACCGCACAAACATCCGCCCATTATGAAACACTTTGTCTTGCCGCTGATAGGCTCCTTTGGAATTGATATGCCGGTAGCTAAACCCGGCGTACAAGCCTTTGGCAAAGGCCTGGGCATGGTCGGCCTGAAACCAGTGTTCCTCTAACGAACCCAATTGATAGGCCAATTCGGTGTAAGGCCGAGCCAGCTCGTGCAAGGGGGTGGTTTCGGTTAAATACAAAAACGAATTAAAATGCTGTGGTCCGCTCAACAATCCGGGCCTATCGCTTTCAGGATTAAGATACAGCGGATACACCGCGCTGCCTAAATTCCCTAAATTCAAGGGCAAAGAGGGGAAATACAAAGCCGCATCCAGCATGGGCATTTGATGCAGCTGATTCGAGTAAACAGTCCGGCCAAAGCCCATTTCACGGCTAAATTCCCAAGGATAAGAATGAAACCGCCGCAAGGAATCGGTTTCGCTGCCTGGCACCCGCACCCCATCAATCAAAATTCCATTGCCTGTGTTTTTTAGGCTGTCTTTTTGGGTTGGAGCAGGGTTCTGCCCCTGAACGGCCAACCCACACAGGCCCCAAAGGCCAAACACCGCAACGGCTGAACGCAAAACCTGCATGATTCAAAGGTAAGGCTTGAAACGGAACTTCCGAACAGCCAAGCATTTTCCATGCCGGCCCAAACCCTCAGCTGTTTGTGCCCTAGGTTACCCCTATTTAGGTTCAAAAACCCGTACTTTGGCACCATGCTTGAACTTTTGGGTTGGTTCTCGGCGCTGCTCATCGGAATTTCCTTGGGCCTAATTGGCGGGGGCGGCAGCATACTTACCCTTCCTGTTTTGGTGTATTTGCTGGGCTTCGACATGCTCAGCGCCACCTCCTACAGCTTGTTTGTTGTAGGCAGCAGCAGCTTGGTCGGCGGCAGCCTGGCCTTGAAAAAAAAGCAGGCCGACCTGCGCATTGCGCTTGCCTTCGGCGCGCCGTCCATCGTTTCGGTTTTTATAACCCGTTATTGGTTGCTTCCCCTGCTGCCCGATGCCGTGCTGGGCATAGCCAAAGGCGCTTGGCTCATGGGCCTGTTCGCCCTGCTTATGGTGCTGGCTTCCAGGTCTATGATCCGCGGCAGCAGCACCAAAGTCGCCGAAACCAGCGGGGCTTTCAGCATTAAAAAGGCGGGGATTGTGGTAGCTCAAGGACTGGGCGTCGGGCTTTTAACTGGACTTTTGGGCGCGGGTGGCGGCTTCATCATCATTCCCGTTTTGGTTCAGGTTACGGGTTTGCCCATGAAAAAGGCCGTCGGCACCACCTTGGTTGTTATTGCGGCCAACAGCTTGATTGGCTTCGGCGGAGACTTGGCTCATTTTAGCCCCAACTGGTCTTTTTTGCTGCTGTTCAGCGGGCTTTCCATCCTGGGCATTTTCATCGGCATCGGCCTAAGCCAGCGCATTCCCGGCGCAAAACTCAAACGCGCATTCGGCTGGTTTGTTCTCATTATGGGCTTAGGAATGCTCGTAAAACAGGGATTGGAACTTTTTTAAAATAGGGTGTTGATTTGGGCGGTTGCGGGCTTTCACAGGTAGTCCGCGGCCAGGGGCTTTATGCCCAGCGGCTTTGCGGTGGCTCCTAACGTCGCCTCCGCAGCACGCGGGCATTAAAGCCCCCGGCCTTGCGGGCAACCTTGTTCAATCCCTACCGCAGGCGGCGGGGTAGTTCTTTTAGTTCATAATTTGTACTTCGCCCTCCACTTGCTTCTTTTTGCAATACATCCTTCTTTATCAAATCTTGAATATCTCGAAGAGCCGTATCTTGCGAGCATTTATTGATTTTGCCCCATTTCGAGGTTGTTAACTTTCCATCAAATCCATCAAGAAGCCTATTTATTATTTTTTGTTGCCGATCATTGAGAATTGTGGTGGAATGTATTTTCCAAAATTCTGCTTTATGGAGTATTTTCGACAAGGTCCCATCCGTGGATTCAATAGCATTTATTAAACATTCCAAAAACCACAAAATCCATTCTGTTATATCTGAATTTCCCTTTTGTGTTTTTTCAAGTTTTTCATAATACAGTTTCCTTTCCACTCTAATTTGCGCCGACATACTGTAGAATCGCCTGATGCTTTTGTCAGAACGTGCCAAAGTCATATCTGTGATTGCTCTTGTAATTCGCCCGTTTCCATCGTCAAATGGATGAATTGTAACGAACCATAAATGAGCAATAGCGGCTTTTAGAACCAAATCTGTTTCTTTCTCGTTTTCAAACCATTCAAAGAATTTTTTCATTTCTGGTTCTATCCTGTCTGAGCTTGGAGCTTGATAGTGAACTTTTTCTTTTCCCATAGGTCCAGATACAACTTGCATTGGACCAATCGTGTCTTTTCTCCAGTCTGCAACGGTTAATTTAATTAGATTGCTCCAACCGGAGGGGAACAACGCGGCATGCCAACCAAACAATCTGTCTTTAGTTAAAGGCAATTCATACCTCTGTGTAGCATCAAGCATCATTTCAACGATTCCGTCAACATGGCGTTCCGATTCCACTGCCCCGGCAATGTCAATTCCTAGTCGACGAGCGATGGAGGAACGTACTTGTTCAATTTCTAAAAACTCACCTTCAATCTCAGATGATTTTATAACATCCAAAGTAAGCGTATTCAAAACCGCTTCATTCTGCAAATCAAAACCCAGTGATTCCATTTTACCAAGAATTCTGCCCTGTTGATTTCTAGCTTCACCAAGTTTTATCATCACTTTTTTAGTATCCCAAGTGAAGTCGGTCCAATTCTCTTTTTCGTGGATATAAATTTTCATTCTCCGCAATTTATGCGTCAAATATACCCCTTATTCTCCGCAAATAAAACTTTCTCCGCATAATATGCTTAGATTAAAGCGGTTAATCTCCGCACTGTCGTTTTTTTAGCTTAGAGGTAAATGGTGTCCCGATGCGACAATGTTTCCCCGAATAGGTCAATCCGACGAACCTCATTATCGGCATCGACATGCGCATCCAGGCAATACATCTCCCACTGGTTTCGGGGTTTTCCTTGGATGCATTTCACAAATAAAAATACCGATTTTTAGTGAGAAATAGGCAATAAACAGCCTGAAATTTATGAACAATTGAAATGTTTAAATGGGGTGTTGTTATGCGGTCGGACGGTTTCGCAGTAGGCGATGTGGCGCTTTCTCTCGAGTATTTTCGTGCGCCATTTTGCTTGCTGCGTGTTAGGTGGCGTTTATTTTCTATACGAGGCTTATGTCTGCTAGTTCCTTCCCGATACTTTGAATACCTCTGATTATTTTATCAGTTTGTCTGGAAGATGGATGTTTTTTTCCTCGCACGTATTGAGATAAAAGTGTTGGGTTCATTCCGATTCTCTTAGCCAAGAAGTTCGCGTTCAAAACCTTATAGTATTGAAAAAACTGTTGTAAATCCAAATTTAGTTTTAGATTTTCAGCGGTTACTTCATATCCCAACTCTTCATAAGCCAAATTTAGCGCTTCAATTAAATTTGCGTAAAGTTCTGGAATATCTTTACCAGTTGTGAAGACACTCATATCTTCAGTATAAGCGGAGTAGCCAGTGTCTGTTTTTTCAACTTTGATGTCTATTTTTTTCTTCAAATTTTTCATGGCTCTAAATTTTAATTCCTGCTTGTTTGAAAAGTTTTTTCTCTAAACCTTTACCTAATTCTTGGCTACCGTGATTCGGAAAAATTATAACCCCATCTTTTGATTTATGTTTGAGTTTAACATGAGATCCTTTCTGTGAAAAGGGGTACCATCCATCTTTCTGAAGTATTCGATAAGCCTCGGAGCATTTCATAAGCAAAGGTAAATTATTATTTACTTTTATGCAATTTTTACGCCATGTTTTTATGACACTTAACGTTCCGCGTGTTTGCGCTGGGCGGCTTTGAAGAATGAACATCTTGGCAGCGACCGCACTTCAAATATAAATAAACTTCATAGAAACGGTTAAACCCGCCTGGCGCCAAACACGCTGTTAAACCAGTGCTTCATTTCGTGTCAATCATAGAAAGTCCACCCATCGGAGTTTTGGGCGGGGCCAAAAAATCAATTTCCTGTGCAATGGCTTAACGCATGGGTAGGGGGCGGTATGCCCCGTGGCGAGGAAAATCGCCTGTTTTGAACCCCAGAAGAGGGGCAAAACATAGAAGCAGCCCGTAAGGCTGCCTTCTACATCTCTAAAATCATAAAGTAAAACCCATAGGGGGAATCATAAAAACGGTTCGTTCAACGCATCTTTCATGCTGGGCGCTGCACGCCGCACGAAAGATTAGCTGTTATGCCTTCGTGCTTTGTTTTCATCCGAATAATGTCAATTGATTTTCTTTCTTAGGTGTCATTTCATTAATAAAACTGTCCCAGTCAGAAAGTTTCACGCTCAAACTATATTTGTTGTTTAAATAAATTATCTGTTCTTCAATTTCTTTTTGTGTGATAGCCTTAGAGATACTTAATAAATCTAAACGCATTAAAAGGTCTTTTGTAAATACTCTTTTTGCGTCAGAAAATGTAATTGATTTCAAAAATTCTTCTGTCTTGCTATAATTTAGAAGTATAATTGCATAAACGGCAAATTCAATTTTATCAAATCCTATGAAATAACAAGTATCGTCAAGCATTACAGGTTTGTCGTTTTGGGGTAAAACCAATGTAAAATGATACGTTTTATATAATCCAGAAATTGCAACTTTGTAAGGTTTAAAAGAATAATCTCCTATCCCAAAAATTGAGAACAGTGGTTTCCCTTTATAAATACTTGATTTCCTTGCTTGAAAAGAAGAAATGTTTGCTTTAAGATAATTGTATGTATCTGGATATAAATGTTGGATATATGATGTTTCCTGACCAACTTTTGTTTGAGTTACAATAATATGCTTTCTCGTATTCTTAATTACTGTATTTTTTAAATCAGAACTTTTTAGAAACCCATAAATTAAGCCTTCTTCAAGTTTAATTTCTTCCGAAAGTTTATTTACAAAATGACCATTTATCCTTTCAAGTTCCATAACATTCGTGCAATCATGCTTTATTCCTTGTCTCCACTCAAAAGGGCATACCCCATCAATATCTTTCGTTTCATCATAGTCAGTAAGATTAGAAACAAACTTATTATTAAGCCAACCAAAACTTAATCTTTTTTCTAAACTGTAAAAATCAAATTCGGTACTTTCATAACTTGGGTTTGAATTGAGTTGACAATAAAGCAGAGCTGCTTCAACTGAGACACTAAATTCTTTTTTACTATCAATGCAATATTTTTCTATTTCACCAACTCTATACTTTTTATCTTTTTGGTCGAATACGATGTTTTTTATCACTGAATTTTTTACCAATAGTGCCAAATAACCGTTATGAGTCTGAAAAGCATCTAAGAGCATTAAAGTAATGTATTCGGCAATATCAAAATTACCTTTGCCTGTCATTGCATCTAAACCGTTTTGATTCTTGAAATTTGATTTTTTCGGAAGATTTGAAGAATTAAGGCTTCCTAATTTTGAGTTTGTTACCCAAGGCGGATTTCCTATTAATAATAATTTTTCAGTTGGAAACTGTTTAGAAATACTTTTAAAATCAAAATCAAAAATACTGCAATGAGTTATTGTAATTTCAAGTTTGTAACTGTTTGGATTTGAAAGAAAAAAATCAAGAATACCAAATTTCGTTTCCCAAACATATGGCTTATATATTTCTATACCAAATACTTTCTTTACTGTTTTAAAATTCGATAATGAAGCAATTATAAAATTTCCTTTTCCACAAGTTGGCTCAATAATGATTTCCGGCAATATATTTTTTTTTGACAAATGCAGTGAAACCGCATTTGCTAAATCTTTATTTGTTTGGAAATCTCCATATTCTGCACGGTCAGGCTCTTCAACTGAACCAATGGCTAAATTTGAAACAGATTCTTTCAAGTCTAGAAAATCAATATCACTTTCAAAAAAAGTATGGATGCCGAAGGCATTAAACAATTTTTGATTGGCATTTTCAAAAGACGAAATATTGTTTAAGAAGTCTTTAAAAAACGTGCAAACTTGCAATGAAATATTTGCATCAAATATTCTCATTACTTGGCTACCTTATCAATTACTTTACTAATTCCTTGTACTGCTTTGTCAAGTGTAACAACTCTCTGGTATTGTAGTCGCCATTGTAAAGCGTTTGAAATGGTCAAATATCCTTGAACAGGAGGTGTTTTTAGAATTTGCTTTGCTAATTGATTTAGAGTGATTTCATCGGCTGGAATATTTTTATCGTTCAGGTATGCAACAATGTCTTCTACATTGGCTTTATCTTTAACCATTTCACGTAAACGATAAGTTGTTGTGTAATCGGCAGTCCTTTCTTTTGAAATAAATGAGCAACTAACAAAGTCAAGTTTAGCGGTTTTGGTTTTTGGGTCATCAATTTTATTATAAACAAAAACAAGTAGATTGTACCCAAGTCCAAAAATCTTTTGTTTAGCATCTTTGAAAGGACAAGAAGATTGAGGTTGTTTAATTGAAGTAACCTTAATGTCTGTCAAAATATCTACTGCTGGTAAATCAATGCCACTTGCAGATGAGCCAATTGTTGTTTTGAATTTCGAATTTAATTGCTCTTGAAACTTATGTTCTATATGTGTTCCTACTGCTTTTCCGTCAGTTACACCAAAAAGTGATTTATTTTGAATTTTCGATTCAGCGATGCAAAAGGCTTTGGCTTCTGCTTTTAGTTTATTTATCGTCAATTTTTCTTTCATTCAATTCTATATGTTTTAAGTTACAAATTTAGGTTCTTAGCAATTTTTAGTGGGTAGTTTAAGATCTAGTTGTCCAAGATGGAAGTAAATCATCAAGATAAAGTTGTTTATGTTCGCATAGCCTTTTGCTGTTCTTTTGATTTCGTGGAATTTAAGATTTATACGTTCTGAAAATCTGTTGCTAATGCAATACTTGAAATAGGTCTGTATTCCATACCAGTGTTTAGCGATTGTATTGACCAAGTTTTGAATGGGTTCAATTCCACTATTCCATACTATTTTCATCCACCTATTCAAAGGGCTTACCTTGGAAGAAAAACAAGCATCGTTAAGTACTTCTTTAAACTGCTCTTTTATTCTGTAAGCCTGGCCTAGTCTTGGATATGACGCTGCCAGATCATTGATCATCTGTTGTTGGTCTTCTCTGAGATTACCTCTGTTCTTAAGCCATAGACACCTTGTTTTCCTTAGATCCTTGTACAATCTGGCTTCTTCTTTTCTGACTTGGTCAACAGCTTTATTCATAGACTGCTCTAAATGAAAGCGGTCAAATACAATTTTTGCATTGGGCATTTTTTTACTTGCAGCAGAAATGAAGCTTGGCGACATATCCATGGTAATAACCGATACCCGATTTCTATCAGCGCCTCTTATTTCCATGTCTATCAGCGCATTGTTAAATGCTTCAGCGTCCTTACCCGGTGCAAGGCCAACCACTTTTTTCCTTTCCACATCGGTTAATACTGTGATGTATTGGTGGCCTTTTTTAGTACTTGTTTCATCAACATCCAGATGCTTAACAGCTTCCAAGGGTTGGGTAGATAGCGCCTCTGATACCTGCCGATTGATAATAGTCCAAATACGAAGGCCATCTATAGATAAGTAATCCCCGGCTACACGCATTGGCATACCTCCTCTGACCAAAAGTGCGGCATAAGCCTCAAAAAGAAGCGTAAAGGAACTACCAGGCTGTGCCCACGGAACTTCTACCAACAATACCTGACCTGTCTTTGTCTTAACTCTGGGAACGTGAGCATACAGATAGCATTCATGCTCGAAAAAGTTAAGATGACTCCACTTCCTTTCTTGATGGTCATAAACCGCACAAAAACCTCCTTCTACCAAGAACTTGCTATTGCGCTCATGATTAAGATGAATGTGCAGTTCACGTCCGCTATCCTTTGCTTTAAACTCAACCTTCTCAACATACCATGGTTTTTGCAACCCTAACGCAGTACTAAATAAATCTTCTGTTCTCATGCCTTAAATCTACAAAACCCACTTGAATCTGCTTAGCACCCAAATTTAATCAATTTTTCTGTCATTTCGGTTCGTTGTCGTTTTTTAGCATGAGGCATAACGTCAGTTCGTCTAACAACCCCATTTCAATCCCATTTCCCGCTCTAAAGTACCCTTTTTAATCGCTATACAGCAACCCAAGTAAAAAGTTGTCAAAACTCCATGCGCCAAACCGCCGCTAAAAGCAGGCCGGAAAATGGATTTAAAAGGCCGCTGAAAGCTCGAAAAAAGGAAGCCCAATGCCTTTAGGTAGGCTTTGAGCAGGTTTTTATCTAGTATGTTTAATAGCCGCCGGAGGTTGTAAGCCGTAAATATTATTCCCACATCGGAAGAGGCGTGTTGGATGCTCCTTTTGGTCATGATGTAGTAAAAATCCCACTGCCGCTTAATTACCCCAAAAGGATGTTCCACAATGGCCTGGCGCCTGCGGTAAAGGTCTGGATTCTCTTGCAAGCGGATTTTGTTCGCATCAATAA
>Ga0247843_1008422_pt1 | contig 12053 bp, 6 predicted proteins | sample LaCruzMarch2017__FD_192420 | JGI IMG/M metagenome (GOLD analysis project Ga0247843, IMG submission 192420) | Freshwater microbial communities from meromictic Lake La Cruz, Castile-La Mancha, Spain - LaCruzMarch2017_8m | ecosystem: Environmental > Aquatic > Freshwater > Lake | place: Spain...
TCTGCGATATAGGTAGAGTAGTCCAACCATGATTGGCCGTCAAGATTCCATTCTGTAATGAGGTCTTCGATGGGCTGATCCAACAAGTGGTCGAGTGCGGTAACAGCGATGTCCACAATCATTGGTGCAGAACGATAGTTGGCTGGATCAGGGAACAGTTCAAATACATTAGGCAAGTCGATAACGATTTCCGCATTCGGAACGCTCGGACCAGCAGCCACCCACCAAATCTCGCGCTCTTCGCGGGTTGGACCTCCATGCCCTGTGCCAATTCCACCGTGGTCAGTGGTCATCACGATGAGCCAATCTTCGTTAGCATAGTTGGCGCGTGCTTTCAGCGCATTAAGGATGCGCTTAAGTTGTCCGTCCACATAATCAACCTGATTCATGTAAGACGCCACGGTGGTGCTGAAGCCATTGCCATGACCCTGAGCATCGCAATCGTCAATATGAATGAAAAGCACATCCAAATCTGGATCAGCAAGCGTTGCGATACCAGCAGCTTCGCAGGCATCATCAGATGGCACAACAATTTTTTCATCCCATCCGTCATTGTATACAGCCGAACTCATAGGATCCCAAGAGGTTACCTGCACGGCTTTCAAATCGGGGCGATACTGTTTAGCACGTGTTACGAAATAAGGGTAGGTGTTGAAGTCGCTGCCTGTATAGTTGTTGTTGGTGACACCGTGTTTACCATGCCACACTCCTGTCAGCATAGTTGACCAAGATGGGCCGCTCACGGTAATACCCACATGCCAAGATGTGTAGGTGAAAAGTCCAGATTGGCACAGACTGTCCCATGTTGGAGTATTGGCTTGTTGGAGCGCATCGGAGCGAACCCCATCTACACCAATAAAAAGTACCTTCTTCTCCTGAGCCATCACAGCCACAGAAAGAGAAACGGCACATACAAAAAGTATAAGTTTTTTCATTTTAACATATTTTTAGTTGATTGACCGCGAAAGTATTTGAGCCACAACAAGAGAATATTAACCACCTGTTACTATAAAGAAAACTTCACTCCTAATTGACCCCGAACGGAGTAATACTCCAACTGCACAGGGCGGGTGCTTTTACCACGAAAAAGATGATAAGGCCAGTTAATTAAATTGTTGGCATCTCCGAAAACTGTCCACCGCTTGGCCACGCGGTAAGAAGCCGAAAAGTCGAGGCTCAGAAAGTCATCCATGAAGATGTCGTAATCCGTGTTGTCGTGCAGCAGCAGTTGGTTGCCCTCGCTATCCTCCACAGCGGCAAGGTTGAGTTCCATGAGATAGGCACCACGATAATTGAGCGCCAAACGGGCCTGAATGTTCTTGTGTTCGTAGAAGAGGGCCACATTGAACAAATGGTCTGCCTGACGCGGCAAGGGTTGTGCCTCGCTTCGGCCCGGCACATTCATGCGCGAGTAGATGTAGGTGTAATTGGCGTTGATACCGAAACCTTTAAGAAAACCTGGAAGGAAATCGAAGCGCCTGTTCAGGGCCACTTCTGCCCCTACCACGTAGGAGTCGTCTGCATTCTGATAGCTTTTGAAGATGATGCCCGTGCGTTGATCCACATCGGCACTGATCGTGGCGAAGATGTGGTCGGTGACCACCTTTCCGAATACGCCTATTGAGACCATCCCCACATTGCCAAAGAAATACTCGCCCATCAGGTCGAAATTGTAACTGTGGCTTGGACGCAACAAGCGATTGCCAATGTTGAATTCCAAATCGGTAAAGTCGATGACCGCAGAACCCGGCTTGGTCTCGTTGAAGTTGGGTCTGCGCAGGCTTCGGGTGAAGGCAAAGCGCAGGTTCAACTGCTCCTTTGGCCTATAGTTGAGATGAAGCGAGGGCAGAAAGGAGAAATAGCTGCTGTTGGACTCCACCTCTTCCACTGGATAGATGAAGCGCAGTTCTTCGAGGTCGAAATAGCCTTCGAGCACAGTGTCGGCCTTCATAGAAAGGGACGTATGCTCCATGCGAAGCCCACCTATCAACTGCACCTTTTTCGAAAGGTCCCATTCGGCCATGGCGTAGGCCGAGGTCACATTCTCGCTATACGTATAGCGGCTACCCACCCATTCCTGAAAGACAGGATGTTGCGCATCCATGGGCCGTTCGCGGACTGAATCGCCCACTGTGCTGTAGAAATTGGCCATGGCATCTTCGGTGAGAAACGGCATAAAGGTGCCCGCATAAGGTTCGTCCAGTTCCTGCAAGAAGCCGCCTTTCTCATCCAAGGCTTCGGTTTCGAACTGAGTTAAGCGCATGGCATTCGTAGTCACCGTATAGTTCTGCAACCACTCGTGCAGGCTCAATTTACGGCTGCCTTGTTTCATACGGAACTTGCCACCCATCTTTATTTTTAGGTTGGTGGTGGCGGTGAAATTGCCGTCCAACTGGGCCACGATGGGGTCGCGCTCCCAGGTCTCGTTCAGCTCGGTATAGGAGCCAGAGAACTCAAAGTCCTCGGCTCGCAGTTCTTCCTGAAAGCGCGGCTGGATGTTGCGCGGGTCATCGCCATTGCCGCTGGGATGGTCGTCCCCAATCAACTTCACGCGCCATGCACCGGGCGTATCGAAAGGTACTTCCTGTCCTGATTCAGGGTCGATGAAAATCTGGTCGGTGAAATTGATGCCAAACCGTTCGAATTGCACCACATGGTAGCCGTTGCGCGCATCGCCACGGTCGAACGGCACGGGACCATATCCCCAGCTGTTGTGATACGAGGCGGCCTTCCATTGCGCACTGAAACGCGGATGCAGCCTTACCTGTCCACCTATTTCCCCGCCAAAGAGCATGGATTCGGCCACGCTGTGAATGTTTTGCAACAAAACAGTTTGTCCAGCACCTACTGCCCAGTTGTAGCGTGTTTTGCGATGATGCTCATCGTCCACCATCCTACCAAGAATGCCTTTTATGTGTAAAGTAGTTCCGGGCTTAAAGGCGTACTCGGCACTCACATTGGCACCAATCGTTTCGCGCTTTCCAAGATAGTCGCGCAGTTCGAGGCGGTTGACACCGTGGTTGTAGTTGCTGCCATAAACCACCTCAAAGTTGTCGGTACCATAGCTTCGGTTAAAATAATTTCCGTTGATGATGTACCCAAACTTTCCGTTTTTAGTTCTATCTCCCCACATCACCGATGCACTTCCAATGGGACCTTGGGCTTGCGCATTGTAGCCTCCAGAAAGGCTAACCACCAAGGTGCGTTTTCGCGGAGCTGTGCGCGTTATGAAATTGACGCTGCCGCCAATGGCATCGCCTTCTTGGTCGGGAGTTAGCGCTTTGCTGAGCACAATAAACTCAATGAGTTCAGATGGCAGCACATCAAAAGCCATGGTACGCGAATCTCCATTTTCATCGGCCACAGGCAGGCGGTCGCCATTGAGCAAAGCCGCGCTCCAGTCGGTAGGTGTGCCCCGTACCGAAACATAGCGCCCTTCGCCCATATCGCGCTCCAAGGCTACGGCAGGCACGCGTTGCACTGCCTCGGCAGCATTGCGGTCGGGCAGTTTGCCCACTCCGTCTGCGGCCAGCACATTCACTATGCGGGTGCTCATTCGGGTCATATTTATGGCTTTCGCTTCGCTGCCTCTAAAGTCAGCTTGCACCACCACTTCATTCAATTTTTTGCCTTGAGAAAGGGTCAATTTACCTACGTCTATCGTACCCTCTTTTAACACCACATCTACCTGAAGTGGCTCGTAGCCTATAAAAGAGACAAACAACCGCTTTGAGCCCAAAAGCGCTCCTACAATGCGAAACCTACCGTCTATATCGGTGCTAGTGCCAACGGATGTGCCTTCGATATACACGTTCGCACCTGGAAGTGGCCCAGTGGCATCTACAATCGTTCCTGTTAAAATGCTTTGCGCTAGCACTTCCAACTGAAATGCTACCAACAGAAAAAGTAGAATGTTCCTCATGGATGTTTGCAGTTGTGCAGCGCGCCATAAGGTCCCCAAGGATGTGCCGTGCGCGATTCTTCGATAAAATAAACCCCCAAAGCAATGTAGCGCAAGCGATTGGCAAGGGCTACCACGCGGTCGTAATCTTCGATAGTTACCAATGCAGCCAACACAGGCAAGGAAATGGCCCGCTCGCGCAACACTTTATATTTAGTGGTATAGGACTTGAGTGCTTCGGGCAATACCACTGGATCCAACTTTTCCATAAAACCCAACATCACACGAAGGGTGGCAGCATCGCTCTCCAATGCGAAGTAGCGTAGGCTATCGTCTTTAGTCATCACATCCTTAGTATGGTCGTGTTGGTCGCAAGGAGAATGTTCTTGCGCGAATGCCCCCAATCCAATGAAAAGCAAGTAGAATAAAAGGAAGATAACGTGTCGCATTTAGAAACGCGAAGAAACTATCCGAAAGCAACCCTTAAGGTTGCAGACAATTTAAGATAGTGTTATCAATTGTGTTCAAATTTTATTGTAATCCTAATCTAGCTGCGCTTTTGAAAGGACTCTTAGTAACGCGACACCTTCAAATTTGCCGCACTAAAAAAACATCAACCATGAAACACAACTACTTCTTAGCTATCGTCCTAAGCGCATTTGCAACTCAATCTACGTTTGCCCAATGGATAAATTGCTCCGCAACCTCCATTCCGGGAGAGCTGCCAACTTCGGAAATCAGCATCATTCCTGTAGGTAATAGTACCACAGCACCAAGCTATTCGGTAGTGCCATCGGGAAATGATACTCCCACCAATGAATTTGCCATTACCCGCAGTGATGTGATGGCATTAGACAATCTTGGATTCGAACTTTTGGGAGCGGATGATGATGGAGTGTTTAACCCTGCGGATTTCGGCATTTTGGCGGGTCAAGGATTTTGCGTTACTCCCGTTTCTTATGGTAGAGACCAGATTCGCTTGCTGTTAGATAGCATTTTCCTTAACAACTCCGTTTGCTGCCCTATTTTGAACCTCGCTAGCGAAGGTTTTTGCGATACGCTAACTACGTTGGGTTACACTTCTGGTGGCGACCTAAACAATCTTAATGACGTGTTTCGAGTTATAAGTCTATTCGCTTCCACAGAAACCATTTCCCTCGAAGGCTTCGTTTTTCAGATTACAGAAGTGAATAATGCCGCTGCTATTCTACCTGAAAATTGTGGTTCTACGGCTTTTCCTTTCTGCTATGCAGTGCGGTTTCCTTTTACCCAGCAATGCTATAATTATGGCCCTTTAAGTGTGAACGATGCAGCCTCCCTCAAGGGTTTAAACAGTTATTACAACGGCTCCGACTTGGTGGTAGAAGTTCAATCTATGACTGCTGGACTGTTCGACCTTCGGGTGTCTGACCTTGCTGGTCGCACCGTTAGTCAAGCATCGCACATGCTTGGTCTAGGGCCAAATAGGTTCCAAATTCCTTTCGCTGCCTCGGGTGTGTTTCTCGTGCATTTGAGCAATGCATCTGGTCAAAGTGCGGTAACCAAAGTTGCAGTGCGCTAAGTGTCCTTTATGGTTATCGACTATTTGAACCCTGATGTTCCTAGCGAACTGCCTTGGCACGAAGTACCGCTGATAAAAGCTACCAATGCCTCTTTAAAAGGCTACGGAAAGTTGGTAAAGCGCAAGGAACTTGATGGTTATCCTATCGAAATAGTACGGTGGCCTGCAAGCGGTTGGCGCACTGTGGATGAGGGCACTGGCGATGAGGCTGGAACCGTTTCAGGCGATTTCGAATTCTATTGGGAAGGCGATTTTTTTCGGGGGAAAAACCACGCTGTCGGCTCTTCTTATCTCTTCGGTTGGTCTAAAAATCCAAAGGATGCATTGCCAACAAGCACAGATGTTCCCACACGTGTTTTACTATGGCATGCTAACTACCACCCAGATGGAGGGCAGCTTTTCTTCCCAAAGGACAACGTGGCTTTTATTACTGCATTGGCTTTGCCTGGCGACTATGTGCAACCCAATAGGTTCCGAGCTTTCCTTGTGCCAAAAGGCCATGGCATCTATATTCATCCCAATGTGTGGCACGAAGCCATTGTGCCTCTGGCAAGTGCCGCCACATTTTATGACGAGCAAGGTGCGGTGCATGCCCGCGTTAGTGTCAATTTCCCCAAGGAGTTCGGGGTGTTTTTGAGCATTCCCCTTTCTTCAGGTTCTTTTTGACGAAAATTCTGATTTACCTGTGCGCATTTTGTGCAACTGTTAACGTTGCGAAAGCACAACCATAATCTTGGCTTAAGGAGTAAACAATGGAGTGGAAATACTTTCGCAGAACATTAAAAAACATCATGAAAAACAGCTACATCACCGCATTAATGCTGATAGTTGCACTTGGCGCAAAGGCCCAGCACGTCAGCACATTCACCTCAGTAAATCCAGTTGACATCCAAGATAGCTATATCACTATCCCACCAACGCACGCCTTCCAATTGTTGTTTCATTCGGGAGATGCGCTTACCGAAGGTGGTGAAGTAGGTACTTGGAGTGATTTTACTGGGTTCGTGCCAGTTAGCGGTAGCAGTACAGAAGGACGTCTTTGTGTAAACTCGGAGTTTGTACCGGGTGGTGTATCTATTCACGACCTTGAGTTCAATGCCACCACCAATCTGTGGGATATAACGGCTTCGGGCGGGGTAGATTTCAGCGCATTCAATTGTCTGATAGCAGGTGGAACAGTAGCGAACTGTTCGGGTGGCATCACGCCTTGGGGCACAATGGTCACCTGTGAAGAGAACACCGAGTCTTTCATATGCTCGTATGAAGGCTACAAGAATTTCGGTTGGAACGTGGAAATTGACCCAGTAACTAGAACCGTAATTGACCAAAACAACAGCGGAACTCCGGACAAGCTTTGGGCCATGGGCCGTATGAAACACGAGAACGTGTGTTTCACTGCCGACAGCCTCATCAGCTATTTTGGCGATGACAACTCTGCTTCGGGCTACCTCTACAAGTTTGTGATGGCACAGAAAGCCAACCTTTCTGAAGGTGACCTGTTTGTTTATGTGTTAAATGAGCAAACGTTAAATGGACAGTGGGTACAAGTGCCAAACACCACCGTGGACAATCGCAACAATACCATCAGTATTTCGCAAGGATTGGGCGCCACGCCTTACGACCGTATTGAGGATGTGGAAATAGGCCCTGACGGAAAAATCTACTTCGCGTCTACTGGTGCTGACCGTATCTATCGCCTTAATCAAGATGGAAGCAGCTTTGAAGTTTATGCAGACAACATTGACGTGACTATTGCCTACGAAGGAGGCACCAAGACCGTACGTTTCGACTCGCCTGACAACCTTTGTTTTGATAACCTCGGTAATCTGTGGGTTAATCAGGACGGTGGAAACAACTATCTGTGGGTGATTGATGCCGACCATACGTTGGCTTCTCCCAAGGTGCGCATGTTTGCCAATACACCAAAAGGCTGCGAATCTACAGGAATCACATTCACACCTGACTTCCGTTATATGTTTCTGTCCATCCAGCATCCGGATGCCACCAACGCTGCTACACAGACAGACGCTGCCGACCAAAACGTGGTGTTTAGCAAAGATGCCACCTTGGTCATAGCCCGCAGCGAATATCTCGGAGCACCATCAAGCGTGGCCGATGCGCAGATTTTCGATGCGCAGAAGTGTTTTGTGGACATGGATGGTCGTCTTTTCAGCTCCTTTATCAGCCGTGTGCACGGCCAGGCCACAGTTGAGGTGGTGGATATGGCGGGTCATGTGGTACGCGCCACATCACTTCCGGTACACATTGGGCTGAACAACTTCCATGTGAACATGAACGGTGTGGCCAAAGGGGCGCATGTGTTGCGTGTTGCGCTGGGCAATCGCGCTTTTAGCACCAAGTTCGTGCGTTAAACCATTAGCGGAATTCCATCTGCAAAGAGCGTTGGCAACCTTTGGGGGTCAACGCTCTTTTGGTTTTGGGGGTTAATTGTGTCATTGCTACCGTGAGGAACGAAATGGGAAGCAATCTCTTCCAAAGGAGCTATTGCGAAATGCATTGAGCTTTAACATACTGAGACGGCTTCGTGCCTGACAATGACACTGCGGGATGGCATGCAACAAAAAAGGGGCGACTCAACCTGAGACCGCCCCTTTATTCCATTGTTCAGAATACTTAATACACCGTGTTCTGCGGATCGAAGTTCGTCCAGCCTGCGAGCCAATTCTCTGAGCCGAATGCGCCACGGTAGTTGACCGTTGTGATGTCGTGCTGCGGTTGTGAAAGCAGTACGTCTGTGAAATCGGCCCCGCTGAGGAGCACCGAGCCAGCAGAAGGTATGGGATCGGGAGAAGTAAGGTTCACGGGGCTGGCGATTTGAAGGTCGGAGATGTTGTCGAATGCCACGTTGTCGTTAGCAGCAAACCAAGCGTTGATGTCGAACGGGCTGAAAAGATCCACCTTGAGGTTCACTTCGCAGGCTGCAACCACTGAGTTGCGCACCACCAGTTCGCCCGCAGTCGCGTTGTTCTGCGCAAAATTGCCCTTCACATAGATGCCTTCCGGAAACCCAGTGACAACGCTATTGAAGATGCGCAGGCGCGTATTGCTGCGCAGGTGCATACCGCTCTCGTACTGAAAATCGACACTAGTCTGCGCTGTGGCCTTGGGGCCGAAGACGCTCACGTTGGAGAACACGCCCGTGGTGTTGGGTGTGTTGTCGGTGCCACCCGCATCGTTGTCGCTTTCAAACCCATTGGAACCAGAGGCGTCTGCAATGAGCGGGTCGCGGAAACCGACCGCAAACTGCACCGATCCGCTGTAACCGTTGTCGGTGTCAAAATCATCATCCCAGCCACGGTGGGCCACTAGATGCTTGGCATTCATAGTTCCACCGAACCACTCAAAGCTGTCGTCCCCACAATAGCTCACCTGCACATGGTCTATCTGTGTGCCACGGCCTACGCCTGCCATGGTGAGGCCGTTGATTTCCTGATTGGGCTGAAAGGCAATGCCCGCAAACTCGATGCGCACATAGCGGATGATGCCTGAGTTGTCCTCTGGGTCACTGCCTCCGAAATAGGCCTCGGTGCCGCCTTCTACCACGCCCTGTCCGCCAGGCACGTTGATAGGTGCGCGACCACAGATAATGATGCCGCCCCAATCGCCATAACCCCGCTGCCCCGCTGGCAGCGCAGAGGTGAACACGATAGGACTTGCAGCCGTTCCGTTGGCTATGAGCATCGCGCCACGCTCCACTACTAGTGTGCCTTTGCTTGCCTTATCGCCTTTGATGATGGTGCCCGACTCGATGGTGAGCGTCACGCCTTCTTTCACATAGACGAAGCCTTGGATAAGATACTTGCGTTCGGCCTCCCATGTCACATTCGCGGTGATGTCACCCGTGATGTTCACCGTGGCCGTATCTTGGAAATAGGTGCAGGAACCATTGTCAGTTTCCGCCTCTGGGTCGTAGTTGGTGGCTGTTGGGTCGGTGCATCCTTCCTTTTTTTCGGGAGAACAGGCCGCTACCATGAAAAGTGAAGAAAGGGCAAGAATTGGGAAGAAATTCTGGGTCATGATTTTGTTTAAAAAGTGGTATTGAACTATGGGAATCATGGGGCTATCATCCAATCTTCCTATTTCCTTGAAAATGCGAAGCTATCCTCATTGCTTGCCAACCATGTTAAGCCAACTTAAAGATTGACCTGCACTCCGATTTGCACCAACTGCCCATCGCGAAAGCGGTATATGGTCTCATCCACCTCATTCACGCTGCCGTTGGCGTCAGAGTCCTGCGTGAGTTGGAAGGGTGCGTTGAGCAAGTTCTTAACATTGGCATAAACCTCGAAACGCTTGCCAAGACCCTTTCGCAGGTTGATATCGAGCATGTGGCGAGGCATTTCATAAATATCGGGGTCGAAGGCGGAACCCGCAGCAAAAAGCCTTGGCCCGACCACGTTATAGACCACATTGACCGACAGCCCGGCCTTGGTGTTGGCATAATACAGTCCGGCATTGGCGATGTAAGGTGCCTGCCCCATCATAGGGCGGTTGGTTGCTTGGGCCGCCACATTGCCCAAATCCACACCGCTGAAGATATAACTGCCGTTGGCTATGATGCTCAAATCGCGGACAAACCTTGCATCGGTCAGGTTGTTCAGTCCATAACGCAGCTCCAGTTCCAGCCCGGCACTGTAGCCCGATTCGGCATTGCGGAAGCGAAAACTGTTGGTGCCCGCGCCACCTGCCGCCTCAAAAACGGTCTCGATGGGGCGGATGAAATACTTGTAGAAGGCCGCCACACGCAACAGGTTTGTGCCCTTGCCAAACCATTCCCAGCCAAGGTCGGTATTGTGAATGTCGGGCACCGTAAGAGAAGGATTGCCCGCCAACGTGTTGTTCAGTTCAAAGTCATAGTAGGTGAACGGGGCCAACTCGCGGAACTCCGGCCTGTTCACCGAGCGGAAATATGCAGCACGGAACAGCATCTTGCCCTTGGTCACAGTAATGTTCAGCGATGGCAGTACCGACAACAGCGCTAGATTGACCGAAACGGGTTGCAAATTCTGGCCGCTTTCCAACCGTTGGGTGTTCTGCTCGATGCGCACTCCGCCCCGCAATTTGAGGTTGTCCCAAAGCACAGTCTCAGTGCCGAGGTAGGCGGCAAAAAGGTCGTTGGTGGCCGTGTAGGCATCACTTTCGTTGGTGCCTTCTGCCATCACAAGGCCGTTGGTGGCATTCACGTTGGCGGTGCTGAACACAGAGTCTATCGGCTGGAACAGGATGCTCTGGTCAAACTGAGCCTGATTGCCCGCTACATAGCTCATCCACCGTGCTTTGAAGGCTCTGTCTTTCCGCTCGTAGAACACCCCGCCAAACAGCGACACCGCATGTTTCCCCTTGCTGTAGGCCATCCACTCCACATGCTGACGGGCAGCGATGACATGCTCGGCCAGATTGGAATAGAAACGCCCTGCATCGAAGGTGCTCGCACCAGGAGGCAGCACGAGGCGGAAGGCATCATCGGTGCCTGCATTCCTGCGGTAGCGCACCTTGCGGAAATCGGGTTCCTCGCGGCCTGCATAGCTGTAGCCCAACGCCCACTCATAGATCCAACGGTCCTCGCGAAAACGATGCCGTCCCGCCAGCTGCCCGTTGTAAACCGAATTACTGCGATAACGGAAATTGTAATTGCGGTCCTCGCGGTTCTCCAAGTCGTGCGTTCCAGTGCGCAGAACCGTCTCGTTCACGCCCAATTGGTCGAAGGTGTTTCGGAAGTCGATGCGATGGTTCGGCCCAATGGCAAACCCCCAGTTGCTGAGCACGCCAATGCGCGCATTCTCCTGCAACGATGCGTCCTGATAATTATAGATAGGCTCGCTGCGCCCAAGGCTGTCGATGAAATTGAGGTAGCTGTTGTTCTCTGCCGTGAACGAACGGGTGCTTAAACCGTAGGCCAGCGAGTTTACCGTGCTTACCTGCACCTTGCTCTTCCCACCCTTGATAAGGTCGGAATAGGTGATGCGCAGGTTCTGGTCAGGAATCACCATGGTCTCTTCAGTGGCCCACAGGTTCTGAAATTTGCGCGTCTCATTCTCCCGAATCTGCGGACTTTGGATGGCGCTGAGGTTGGCGGCCAATCCATCGGGCAGGCTCCGCGCCCCATCGTCAAACCCAAGTCCATCGGTGGACGAGCGTGGCCCCGAAAGTTTGTTCTCGAAAGTGGTGCCTACGCGCATGCCCAACGAATAGTCGAGGCTGACCTTGCGGGCCTCTGCCTGCGAGCGGGTGATGATGCGCACGGTGCCACCAGCAAAATCGCCTGGCAGTTCGGGGCTTCCTGTCTTGTAAATCAGCATCCGTTCGAGCACGCTGCTGCTGAGCATGTTGAAGCTGAACGCCTTTCTATCGGGTTCGATGCTGGGCGTGCCGAGGTCGTAAATGAGCACACGGTTGTAACGTTCGGCCAATCCGCGCACAAAAATGAAACGGCCGTCCATGATGGTTATGCCGGGAATTCTGCGCACGAGGTCGGCTGCCGTGCGGTCCTGTGTCTCTCGGATTTGCTGCTCCGTCATGCCCGTCACCAACGTGCCGCTGTTTCGGATGTCGGTGATGAGCGACATCTCG
>Ga0247843_1008423_pt1 | contig 12051 bp, 13 predicted proteins | sample LaCruzMarch2017__FD_192420 | JGI IMG/M metagenome (GOLD analysis project Ga0247843, IMG submission 192420) | Freshwater microbial communities from meromictic Lake La Cruz, Castile-La Mancha, Spain - LaCruzMarch2017_8m | ecosystem: Environmental > Aquatic > Freshwater > Lake | place: Spain...
CATTGGCAGCCTAAACTTTCGCTAATTCCTACAGCAATTTTTACGATAGATTCATGCGCTTTGGCACGCCATTCTTCGTTGAGGGTGCGAAAAGTGCCTTCCAGGTACACGTCGTTTGGAATGATATTGGTGGCACCATTGGCTATAATTTTCCCGAACGATAGCACAGAAGGTAAAATAGGGCTTGCTACACGACTAACTACCTGTTGCAGTGCGGTAATTACCTGTGCCGTAGCTACGATTGGATCAATGTTTTGATGCGGTTGAGCCCCATGACCCCCTTTCCCTGTAATGGTCATGTATATTTCATCGGTACTTGCCATATACAATCCTTTGCGGAAACCTACCTTGCCAACTGGCAGAATGGGCATTACATGTTGACCAATAATGGTATTAACTATGGGATTTTTTAATACCCCATCCTTTATCATTAACGATGCTCCACCGGGAAGTTTTTCTTCACCCGGTTGGAAAACAAGTTTTATAGTTCCTTCAAATTCATCTTTCAAGGTATTCAAAATTTTGGCAGCCCCTAAAAGACAACTGGTATGAACGTCATGACCACAGGCGTGCATTACCCCTGGATTATTCGATCTATAAACCACATCATTCGCTTCTATAATCGGTAAGGCATCCATATCCCCGCGCAAGGCCACCACTTTTTTTGACGGATTTTTGCCTTCTATAATAGCTACAATGCCGGTATCGGCAATTTTTTGTTTGGTGTTAATATTGGACTTATCCAAGTGTTCCCACACAAATTTCTGGGTGTTATATTCTACAAAAGAAAGCTCAGGATTTTGGTGTAAATGACGTCGAATGGTCCTGATTTCTTCATGATATTCAGAAGCGAGGGTTTTTATATTGGTAATCATGGATGAATAAATAAATGCAAACATACTAAATCTGTCTAAACACGGGCATTTGGTTTGTTATCCAAGGCGTTCTTTTTTAAGGATTAGTTAAATATGTATTTTCAAATGTGTATTTAGGGTTAAATAAAAGTTCATCACCCCTAAATGAAAGTATAATACCATTCATGTGTAGCAGAACAAATTATTTAGATTTGTAATTGAATTTAAAAAAGTAAATAAAGGTAAAGGGAGAGACATTTTTGAACCCTTAACATCGTAGTAAATTTTTAAAATTAAAACCTCGTTGATATCTCAAACCACCATAGAAAAAATACTGGATACGGCCGACATTGCTGATGTGGTGGGGGAGTTTGTCACCTTGAAACGACGAGGGGTTAATATGATGGGAAATTGTCCATTTCACAATGAAAAGACCCCGTCCTTTGTGGTGTCACCCACCAAGGGAATTTTCAAATGTTTTGGATGCGGAAAGGCCGGAAACTCAGCCGGATTCATTATGGAACACAATGGCCTCTCATACCCCGATTCCTTGCGGTGGTTGGCAGCCAAATATCATATTGAAATAGAAGAAGAGAAAGCCTCTAAGGACGAATTGCTCTTGCAAAAAAGCGATAGAGAAGCCTTATTGGCCGCTCTTTCATTTGCATCCAAATACTTTAAGGATTTACTCAATACCGATAAGGAAGGTCTCACTATTGGCAAAGCCTATTTTATAGAAAGGGGACTGCGTGAAGACACTATTCAAAAATTTGAACTGGGTTATAGCCGAAATGAGTGGAGACATTTTTATGAACAAGCCTTAAAAAATAGTTTTAAGCCAGAAATTCTGGAAAAGGCAGGATTAATAAAAAAGAAAGAAAAGAAAGAAGAGGATAATCCGGAATCCAAAGATGATTATTACGATGTGTACCGGGAAAGGGTGATTTTCCCCATTCATGATATTACCGGCAGGGTTATAGCTTTCGGAGCCCGGCAGTTAAAAAAGGATGATAGAAGTCCAAAATACATTAACTCCCCCGAAAATGAAGTATATCATAAGTCGAAAGTACTCTATGGCATGTATCAGGCTAAGAAAACCATCAGAGAAAAGGATTGTTGTTATCTAACGGAGGGCTATTTGGATGTGGTTACCCTGCATCAAAACGGAATTGAAAATACAGTAGCCTCTTCTGGTACCTCTTTAACCCAGGATCAGGTAAAACTCATTAGCCGGTTTACCGACAATATTACTATCCTGTATGATGGTGATAATGCGGGAATAAAAGCTGCCATGCGCGGAACGGATATAATCCTAGAAAACAATCTGAATATTAGGATTGTGGTATTTCCAGAAGGTGAAGATCCGGATAGTTATTGTAAAAAAGTGGGTGGAACGGCCTTCAAAGATTACATCGATACCAATCAAACTGATTTTATCATTTTTAAAACCAATCATTTGCTAGGGGAAAGTGCTGGAGATCCTATAAAAAAGGCTTCTGTGATTCGCGATGTGGTGGAAAGCATTGCAAAAATCCCCGACCCCATTAAACGGAGTGTTTTTATAAAGCAAACTGCAAGCATGTTGGATACCGATGAGCAGGTATTGATTTCGGAAAGCAACCGGATAAGGCTGAAGGGAAGTGAAAAGGCTGTAAAACAGATTGAAACAGAATTTTCAAACCTTGTAATAAATGAGGATGGAATTTCGGAACGATCAATAAATATAAATGAATCAAGAGAAAGAGCCGTGATGCGTTCGATGATATTATTTGGCAACCTGCCTTATACCGATGATACCTTGGTCATCCAATTTATATTGAACGAGATAGAGGCGGATGGATTGGAATTTGGCAACGACGACTATAACAAGGTGCTGAATGCTACCAAACAATATTTTGCTGAAAACGGTTTTGTGGACGAGTACTTTTTTAAAAATAACGAGGCTACCACGCACCTGGCTTCCGCTATAATCCTAGATTCTCAAAGGCATTTACTTAGTCCGGGGTGGGAGAAAGACGCCGAAATTGTTATTAAAACCGATACGGATAATTATAAAAGTGAGGTTGGATATAATTTAAACTATATGAAGTTGTCGCACATTTCAAAACTATTGAAGCAAAACGGAGACAAATTGAAAGAGAGCACTACCGAAATAGAACAAACACAGTTGATAGAAGTGCAACTTGCCTTGCTTCAGGTTAGAACGGAACTGGCGGCTTTGCACGGTATTATCATTCATTAATCTGAACTGAGTTGTTGAGAAGTTCAAGCGTTTAAGGCCTATTATACCCTTAAAAAATCAATTTTGTAAGCCAATTGATTTTACCGTTCTTCGCGGCCTGTGGTACTTTATTGGTTTTTAATTAATATTATATATCTTACTTTCCGAACTTATTTCAGAAGGATATATCTTATCAATCTGAACCTGATACCCAAAAACAAGCCGGTATTAATAGCTCCAAATCATCCAAATTCATTTATCGATGGGGTATTACTTTCCGTTTTACTTCGACGCAAACTGAATATAATGGCTCGCGGAGATGTATTTAGCAAACCATTAACCAATTGGGCTTTGCGCAGCATGAGGGTTTTGCCCATATTCAGAACCGAAGACAGTGCGGGATTAGATCAAAATGCCAAAAACCAGCAAACTTTTGACGAATGTTACGAGATATTTAAAAAAAAGGGGATGGTAGTAATATTCCCCGAAGGCATATGTGTAAGTGAGCGAAGATTGCGTCCTATGAAAAAGGGGGCAGCAAAAATGGCCTTTGAGGCGATTGAAAAATATCCTGAAATGGATCTTCAAATATTACCGGTTGGAATGAATTATTCCAATCCTGGCCATTTCAGAGAAGAGGTCTGCATAAATTTCGGGCATCCCATACCCGTCAAGGAATACAAAGAGCTAATACAGTCGGGAAAACAGTCTAAGGCTATTAACGACCTTAATTCACGGTTGTACGAAGCCATGGAAAGAGAGATGGTCATCATAAAAAACCCTTCCAACGATTTGGTTGGGGGTTATTATCTTCAAATGGCCCGAAATCAATACAAACCAGCTTTTTTCGGATACTTTAAAAAAACGAAGCAGCGTTTTTTAGCTGAAAAAAGAGCAGCAAACGATTTAAACCATCTTTCAGAAAATAATCCCGAAAGTTTTGAAAACTTTCGACGGAAAGTAACGGATTACTTTGTTAGTCTCAAGGAACTGAAAATACAGGACAAGTATTTTGCCATTCAACTATATGAAAAGATACTTTATCTTGTGTTTACACTGGTATTTGCAGTACCATCCATTATTGGAATGATACTGAATTTCCTTCCAGTATACTTGTCTACCCGAATTGCATCAAGGAAGGTGAAGAAAATAGAATTTTACGATTCCGTAAATATTGGTGCCGGCACACTGCTTTCTTTTAGTTATTTTATGATATTATGGATGGTGGGTATTCCGTTTTTTGGTTGGAAAAGCATTTTAGTGGCCATAAGTATCAGACTACTTGGTTACCTATACTGGTATTGGCTCGAAGCAGCCCTGAATACAAAGTATTGGATGATTGTTGAATTAACATCCAAAGGAAACAACATGAACAAACCATTGCAAAGCCAAAGAAAATTTATTCTTAATTACTTTGGATAGGTAAATCATCCAATCATCATTTCATCGAAAAACTTTAATAATGAGTAAAAAAATAGTTTCTTTTGTTACTATTATTACCTTATTACCACTTGAAATGAAAAGGAGTAAACTAGCCCTGTCTAAACCTAAGCGAATAATTCTGGTGCTTTTATTGATAAATATTATTTCCTTTTCAACAGCTCAATCCATAGCCGAAAAGTATTCGCCATCAAGAATGGCTCAAAGCGAAAATAAGAAGTTAAATTATCTTGAAAAAGGGTGGCAAATTTTCAATTGGAGTTATAATCTTTTGAAATACTTTAAAAAGCCTCATACGGATATTACGGGTTGAGAATTAATACAACGTACTTACTTTTAAAAATAATACGGTACAAAATTCACCATGTACTCTTCTGGTTTCTTTATTTTGCCTTCTGGATTTTTCTGTATGAACCAAATGTTGGTTTTAGCAAAGCCTTTGAGAATGCTTTAGCCATTATTATTCTTCATGGAAGTGCGTCGTACTTCAACAACTATTACCTTGTGCCCTACTTTTTAAGGCAACGTCAATATTTTCCTTATTTTTTATCTATTTTTCTAACGGTTTGTTTTATCTGCTTCATTCATATTATTTTCCTTCTATGGGCCGATACCATCGACGATACTGAAAAATATAGTTTATGGAGCATTGAGTTTTTTATAAACGATGGAATCAGCATCAGTTACACCTTGGCGGTAACCATGACATTGTTGTTCTTTAAGCAATGGTTTGAAAAGGAACGATTGGCCGATAGACTTGAAAAATTAAACATAGAAACAGAGCTTAAGTATTTAAAAAGTCAGATTAATCCTCATTTTTTATTTAACAGTTTGAATTCGGTGTATGCCCTTACTTTAAGCAAAAGTGACAAGGCACCAGAAGTAGTATTGAAATTATCAGATATATTACGGTATATCTTATATGAAGGAGGGGAAAAGGTGGTTGGATTAAAAAAAGAAATAGAATATCTGCAAAACTACCTTGATCTGGAAAAGATACGATATGGAAATAGGCTTGAAACAAAATTGAGCATAAAGGGAGAAACTTCAGGTAAAGAAATTGCACCTATGTTATTCTTACCCTTCATTGAAAACAGTTTCAAACATGGTGTGAATTCAAATATTGGCCATACCTGTATTGATATCAGATTTGAAATAGGGAATACTGATCTTTATTTTTATATTGAAAATAATAAACCCACCCAAAAGCTTAATGATGCTCCCGATTACCAAGGGGGTATTGGTATAGAAAACGTACGGAAGCGGTTGAATTTGATTTATCCCGGTAAGCATTCCATATCCATTCAAGATGAAGGGAACATCTTTAAGGTTAGTTTGCACCTTGAAATAAATTAACACGTCTTATCGGAAATTTAGGGATATTAATCCTTATGTATGACCTACTTAATGGTTAAAAACGATTAGTTTGAAAAACAAATTAATAACCCTTATCAAATGAAATGTTTAGCTGTAGATGACGAACCCCTGGCCTTAGATATTCTGGAAGGTTATGTAAATAAAATGCCAGATATGGAACTGGTTGGTAAATGTAGCAACGCTTTAGAAGCATCCGAGTTTCTGAAGAACCACAAGGTGGACCTCATGTTTTTAGACATCCAGATGCCGGAAATAACAGGTCTGGAATTTATGCGAAGTCTTGCTCATCCTCCTTTGGTTATTTTTTGTACAGCCTATTCCGATTTTGCCGTAGAAGGATTTGAACTCAATGCCATTGATTATCTCCTTAAGCCTATTGCATTCGACCGGTTCAATAAATCTATTGAAAGAGCTCGGGAATATATTTCATTAAAAAAGACTGATATTGTAGAAGCCCCTGATCTGGAAAACGATCATATATTTATTAAATCAAATCAAAAACAGATAAAGTTGTCGTATGATCAAATTTATTATGTGGAAGCCTTCGCCGATTATGTAAAGCTTTATACCAACGAAAAAAGGTATATCACCCTTCAAACCATGAAAAACATGGAATTAAAGCTTCCCAAGGATAAATTTATAAGGGTACATCGTTCGTTTATTGTTGGTTTAAAATATATAACTTCATTTAACAGCAGCGAACTTGAAATTGGTTCTGTTAAAATTCCGGTAGGAAAGAATTATAAAGATGAGTTTTTGGTAAAACTCAGGAGTGGAAACATATTGTAGGGTTAGGGAGTAAGTTTTTAAAAAACCAATGGTTTAAGCTCAGTGTCTTAGCATTGAGGTAGCTCCTTAAGATATTAATCCCTCTTTGATTTCTTAAACAAAATGGCGTTGTCCTTTTTCCTGATCAAATTTGGCTGAGTTATAATCAATCGATTTGTTACGAGCGATACTAAGGGTTTCCCACTCGGTTGTTATGGCCTTAACTAAAAACACCATTTGCCCGGTATGATAAGCGTAATGGGCAATTTGCCTATTGATGGCTTCCATCACTGTATGGCCTTCATTTCTAATATAAACTATAGTTTCAAGGTCGGACGTAGTTAATTGTTCTAATGCTGTAAAGAGTGCTGCCCAACCTTTTTCAGATTGCTTAATTAACGAATCTTTATCCCATGTGGGATCTTCAAATTCTTCATCGCGGTTTCGCCAGGGTTTTTCGCCATCGGATGTCAAAAAATCAGTCCAGCGGCTTAGCATATTGCCCGATAAATGTCTAATGATTAGTGCCAAACTATTGGATTCTTCATTAAACTTATAGTGAATCAAGTCTTCAGGGCATCGATTAATAGCCGCATCAGCTAATGATTTGTAATACCGGAATAGTTTAATAGCACTTTGTAAATAATTATGTTCCATTAGTTTTTATAAAAATATTGAGAGCCGAAATATGTTTTGTCTTGTGAATGAATTATTAAATTATATAAGCCGGGGTTTAAAATTTTCACGTTTAAACCACCAGATTGGTAGGTATCCTTCAATACTTGTTTTCCCGTGATATCTATAATACTGACCTCATAATTTCCTGAGGTTAAACCTTTCAAATAGATATTATCGGTAGCAGGATTGGGATAAATACCAATTTCCGTTTCAGGGGTTGCAACGTTAACCACGGGTGGAAAAACTTCCCATTCCGTATCTATATCGTCAATCATCAGAATGGTACCGGGTTTAGGTCGATTGCCGTTTGGGTTGTCAATGCTATTTACAAATGCAATTAATATGGTGTCGCATTTATGATTAGAATTATAATATATAGGAATATTAACTTTGGTATAGGACTCTTCTTTTTTAGTAAACGCATAAAATCCAAAACCATTCGTTATTGCCGTGTTGGTTTTCTTATCCTTGTATCCAGCACTTACATAAAATGCTCCGGTATCTATACCATTTGGTTTGAATTTATAATAGAAACTTACTGTTTTCAATCGTTTCGTCCACTTATAACTAACAGGTAATCCAATATCGGTACCATAAAATAAATAACTGGCCAAGGTAACTGAGTTGTTATTTCCATCCAGAAACGTGTAGGATTGCATGTGGGCTGCATATTTGCCTTCCTTGGCATCTTCCGATTTAAGCACAGTAAATGGGATACCATATTCAGGACTGAGATCATTCAAGGTTACCCATCCTTCGGGGTCCTCAAAGGCTGTATTATCAATCCAACTCTCAAAATTTTCATTGTCTAATACTTGAGCTAATAAAGAGAATGGGGTTACTAAAAATAAGCCTAATAAAACAACAAACAAATACCTTGGGTTCATATTTACAAAGTAACGTATAATAGAAAATCAATTGCAATTTTCTATCTATTTTATTATCTATTCCGTATCACTGTGGGATAAGCCGAAAGAAACTATTCCTAATTTAGAAAATTATATATTTGCCAATCGCATTTTGACTAATACTACAACCAAATACGACGAAGCCACCTTAGTTGATCTTTTAAAAAAGAAAGACAAAGAGGTGTTTAGTTATTTATATGATAATTATTCCGCGGTGTTATACGGTATAGTTCTTAAAGTAGTCATTAAGCAAGATGAGGCTAACGACATTTTGCAAGAGGTATTTGTCAAGATTTGGCGAAATATTGAGAGTTATAATGCTTCAAAAGGGCGGCTTTATACTTGGATGCTAAATATAGCGCGGAATACAGCCATTGATTTTCTTCGGTCAAAACAATTTCAAAACGCCAGTAAAAACCAAAACATAGAGGATACCGTAAATTATATTAATCAGAGAGAAAATTCAGAGCAACGCACCGACACCATCGGATTAAAAAAACTATTAGAAACCCTTCCCGCAAATCAAAAGGAAGTCATTCAATTGGTGTATTTAAAAGGATATACTCAGGAAGAAACAGCAAAGGAACTGAATATTCCATTGGGAACTGTTAAAACCAGAGTTAGAATGGCTATAAGTGCCTTAAGAATTATCTTTAAAGACGAATAACTAAAGTGGATATTAAACAATATATAGAGTCAGGAATATTGGAACAATTTGTTCTGGGCAATTTATCAGCCCAACAGAATGAAGAGGTTCTGCGTTTCGCTGCGGAGTATCCCGAAATACAATCCGAATTGGATGAAATTGAATTCGTCTTATATAATTATAGTTTAGCGAATGCGGTGGAACCACCATCTCATCTTAAGGATCAAATATTTTCAAACCTTCAAAAGGATGTATTCATAGATAGCGAAACCGTTAAAACGGATAATACTCCTACCATTCCATTTACACCCCCTTTAATTGATACCAAAGCAAGAAAATCAAATACATCTTTTCTGATAGCGGCTTCTCTTGTTTTACTTTGTTTAAGCACTTTTATAAACCTTTGGTTATATAGGAAGTGGCAGAATACGGAAGGACAGTTAGTTTCATTAAATGCCGCTAAACAATTATTAACTGAAAATCTTAAAACGCAAGAAGCAAGGTATTCAATGATGCAATCAGAAATGGAGTTTATGCAGGATCCTCACACAAGGCCTGTGGTATTGAAAGGCTTGGAATTAATGCCTGAGGCCTTAGCTACTATCTACTGGAATTCTCAGAACAGCGAAGTCTATATCAACGCCAGAATCCTTCCTGAAACTAAGGCTAATGAACAATACCAATTATGGGCCATAGTAGATGGTAAGCCCGTGGATGCTGGTGTGTTTGAAACCCATGAAGTGCTTGAGGAAATGGTAAAGATGAAAAGCATTGCCAATGCTACCGCTTTTGCTGTAACCATTGAAAAGAAGGGTGGGAGCCCAACCCCAACCATGGAAAAAATGGTATTGATGGGTACGGCTTCTTAATACTTCTTCCAAATATTAATTCTCTTTCCTTTCCTAGAGGGCCTATTTCCCAAGGAATATAATTCTTACTAAATAGTATTTATTTTTTTTTACTTCATCAAAAACCAAACTTGTTTTTTTACCGTATAAATAGGTATACACGCATTTGTTTTCTCAAACAATCACGTTAAAAACTACTAACTCATTAAATATTAAACTCGGAGGTTATGAAACAACGATTTTTTTTCATAGGATTCTTAGTTTATCCCGGTTGCTTACATGGCGGCCGGGATTTTTTATTCAAAGACAATAGTTTTGATCATGGAGGAAACTAAAAAAAAACACCTCCTAGACATCACGTCGGGGAGGTGCATCAATATTTATTAAATTTAGCTCAAAATCTATATGGCCACTTGAAGGAATTGCTTTAATTCAACCTGCAAATCATTAATTATTTTTTCAAAAATTATCACTTTTTCTTTTACCCTGGAGTGGTTCACAGAAATTATTTGAGAACTTAAACCTCCATAATTCGTTAAGGCATCTAAAAGTAACCTCTGGTTGTTCTTTAAGGAATGCTTTAGGATGTTATATTCCTTTTTTTGAATTTCAAGTTGATTTTGAAAATGCTCAATGTTAGCCATCACCTCAGATGATGAGTATTCGGAGGCAATATCTTCAATTCGAGATTGCATAGATTTGATATCCTCTGTATAAAAAACTAAATTCTTCAACCACCCTAAATTTTCGGAATGCAATGCTTCCAATTGTGCTTGATTTTCCATAATTTTATTCTGTTTGTAATTCAAATGTAATAAAAAATTAATTAATTTATAGTTTACCACTCTATTTAAATAGTTTTTTACCCAAGTAGATTCTTTTCAATCTATTGCCTTTTATTAGTTGGCCTATGGTTTCCTTTCAGAACTTTTGTGAGAACAGATAATGATATAGTATCATTACTGCTAAGGATTAGATTGATGCTAAAGGATGAAAAAAGAAAGAGTATGTGGAAGCATATTAAAAACAAAAACCCTTGAAACAACTTGTTTCAAGGGTTTTTTATGGTTGTAAAGAATAATGATTTATTTTCCGCTCATGGCAGCCGCTCCACCCACAATCTCTGAAATTTCGGTAGTAATCGCTGCCTGTCTGGCTTGGTTGTATTGAAGTCGTAAAGCTTTCAATAGTTCACCTGCATTTTCTGTTGCTTTATCCATCGCCACCATTCGAGCACCGTGCTCTGACGCTGCTGAATCAAGGGCTGCCTTATATAGCTGGGTTTTAATAGCCCGTGGAATTAATTCCTGTAAGATTTCTGTTTTGGAAGGCTCAAAAATATAATCTATAGTGGCCTGTTTTTTATCCTTTTGAGCAAAATGCGACATATCTACGGGAAGCATTCTTTCTACCTTGATAATTTGTGTGGCAGCATTTTTGAATTGATTATATAATACCCTTACCTCATCATATTTACCCGATAAAAAATCGTCTATAATAGTTTGGCCAGCATCAAATACTCTTTCACTGCTTAGACTTGCAAATATTTCTCTGTTTTCGGTGTTGAGGATATAATCGGATGCTTTATAGTATTCAAAGCCCTTTTTACCCAGAAACATAAGGGTTATATTCTTAGCAGGAACATCGTTATACGTTGATTCAATTACCGCACGTGTAGCCTTAATAATATTGGCATTGAAGGGGCCACACAATCCCCTATCGGAGGTTACCACTACCAACAATACATTATTAATAGGACGAGGTTTGAAAAATGTTTTTAATTTACCATCGTCCGCACTATCGGCCAAATTACTTAAAATATATGTCAACCGTTCGGCATAAGGTCGCATAAGCATGATAGCATTTTGTGCCTTTCGCAGCTTGGTAGCCGACACCAATTTCATGGCTTTGGTTATTTGCTGCGTGCTTATTGTAGAACTTATTCGGGTTCTAACCTCTTTTAAGTTAGCCATTCTCTGTTTGCGATTTTAGATTTACGATATACGATTTTTGAATATTGATTGTTAATAGAGTCTTAAGCGCTGTAAGAACCTGCAATTTCGGCACCTACAGATTCTAAAACACCTGTTATTTGATCATCAAATTTACCAGCAGCCAAACTAGCCAAAACATCAGCGTGTTTGCTATCCATAGCCTGTAAAAATTCTGATTCAAACTCTTTTACTTTATTCACTGGTACTTTAGCCAGCAAACCTTTGGTTCCTAAATAAATTATGGCGGTTTGTTGTTCTACGCGTAATGGCGAATATTGTGGTTGCTTTAAGATTTCTACGTTGCGGGCTCCTTTTTC
>Ga0247843_1008425_pt1 | contig 12048 bp, 13 predicted proteins | sample LaCruzMarch2017__FD_192420 | JGI IMG/M metagenome (GOLD analysis project Ga0247843, IMG submission 192420) | Freshwater microbial communities from meromictic Lake La Cruz, Castile-La Mancha, Spain - LaCruzMarch2017_8m | ecosystem: Environmental > Aquatic > Freshwater > Lake | place: Spain...
TGAGTCAATCGCCAAACTTGCGCCCATATAATAATCAAAAGCTGCGTTTACAACCGATTTATTGAAAGTAGAAGTTGAATCTAAATTAAAAGGTAAAAACAACGCGACATTGTACATTTCTTTTTTCTCAAACACCAACAAAGAGTCTTTCGAAGTGCGACTTTTAACTGGAACCTCACGTATTTTTACCGTTTCAATTTTCTCTTTTTTAAGCGGAATTTTTATGCTTTGTCCAGTTTGTAATTTATTGGAATTCAAATTATTTACACTTCGCAAAGTTTCCACTGGTATCATAAAGCGCTTCGAAATTGTGTGAATCGTTTCCGTTGGTAAAACCACGTGGCTAATGATAGAGTCCTTAAACGAAACGATAAATTTTGATTTCACTTCTTCGCTTGGTTTTGGAACTTCGCGTGTATTTTCTTCTACACTTACACTCAATAAATCAACTTGAATTAGCGGAACTGCATTTTCCAATTTCAAGCGTTGACCAACCTTTAAACCATTTTCACAACCTGAATTTTTTGCAATTATTGTATCCACAGGAACGGCATACATTTTTGAGATTTTGTAAAGCGTTTCTTGTTTTTGAACTGTATGTAAAATTATCTTTTCTTCCGCTGGAATGAGCACCAATTGTCCATCGTTCAAACCACGTTCAATTCCTGGATTTGCAACCAGAATATCTTCAACAGGACAATTATACATTTGCTGTAAACCAAAAATACTGTTGCCATCAACAACGGTGTGATTGTAGTATTTTTTGCCCTCTTTTTGAGTGATTAGTGCATATTTCTGTGCTGCAAATTGTTGTAAACTCAGCAAGAAAAAGAAAAACAAGAAAAAAACGTTTTTAACTTTCATTATTCCCATTCTATTGTTGCAGGTGGTTTTGAGCTAATATCATACGTAACACGATTAATGCCACGCACTTGATTGATAATACGATTGGAGATTTTAGCCAAAAATTCATACGGTAAATGACACCAATCAGCAGTCATTCCATCAGTTGAAGTAACAGCTCGCAAGGCAACCGCATTCTCATACGTTCGCTCATCACCCATTACACCAACAGATTGAATCGGAAGGAAAATCGCTCCTGCCTGCCAAACGTCATCGTATAATTTATCTTCTTTCAAACCGTCAATAAATAGTGCATCAACCTCTTGCAAAATACGTACCTTTTCGGCAGTAACTTCACCTAAGATACGAATTCCTAAGCCCGGCCCAGGAAAAGGATGTCTTCCCAAAATGCGTTGATCAATCTCCAAAGAACGCCCGATTCTTCGCACTTCGTCTTTGAACAATAAACGCAAAGGCTCCACAACTTGTAATTTCATATAATCCGGTAAACCTCCCACATTGTGATGCGATTTAATTGTTTGTGAAGGACCGCCAGTTGCAGAAACAGACTCAATCACATCTGGATAAATTGTTCCCTGACCAAGCCATTTTGCACCTTTCACTTTTTTGGATTCTTCGTCAAAAACGTCCACAAACACTTTACCGATTGCTTTGCGTTTCAATTCAGGGTCAGTTAATCCTTTCAAAGCTTCGTAGAATTTATCGGATGCGACCACACCTTTCACATTCAAGCCCATTCCTTGGTAAGATTCCAAAACAGAACTGAATTCATTTTTGCGCAACAAGCCATTGTCAACGAAAATGCAATGCAAACTTGAACCAATTGCTTTATGCAACAATACAGCTGCAACTGATGAATCAACTCCGCCTGATAAACCTAAAATTACTTTGTCATCACCAATTTGAGCTTTTAACTTTTTAGTTGTTTCATCCACAAATGAATCAGGAGTCCAATCTCCTTTACAGCCACACATCGTACGAACGAAATTTCTTAATAAAGTAGCGCCTTCTGTTGAGTGATAAACTTCTGGATGGAATTGAATTCCGAAGGTAGTTTCCCCTTGAATTTCATACCCAGCCACTTCCACGTCGTGCGTACTTGCTATAATTTTATAATTACTTGGGATTTTTTTAATCGTGTCGCCGTGTGACATCCAAACTTGGGAACCGAAAGTCATTCCTTCAGTTAAAACATTGTTTTCGTCCACGAAAGTCAAATGCGCTCTACCATACTCACGCGTATTAGAAGGCAATACTTCTCCGCCGAAATGATGTGATAGATATTGTGCACCAAAACAAATCCCCAACAAAGGCATTTTACCTTTAATAGCTGATAAATCTGGACGTGGTGAAGCTTCATCTCTCACCGAAAATGGACTTCCTGAAAGAATTACACCTTTAATATTGGGAGTTAACTCAGGTATTTTGTTCCAAGGGTGGATTTCACAATATACGTTTTGTTCACGTATTCTTCTGGCAATCAATTGCGTATATTGAGAACCGAAATCTAAAACTAAAATCATTTCATGCATGTGACAAAGATAATTCGATTCGATTGTATTTGATAATTATTAATTTCAATTATTGAACACTCAATGTTAACAAGAACAATTTTCAAATACATAGAATTAAACTGAAATTTTATCCAATTACAATTTACGAAAATTGAAATTTCAAGTTGACAGGAATCGAATCTTATGTTATTTTTGGTTGATGAATAAGATTTCAAACATAGATTCTCAAAATGTCCAAATGTTTTTGAGTTTTATGAATTGATGGAAGAAATAAAAATAGTAGAGGGATAATGAAAAGTAAAAATATAACCTATTTACTTGGCGCTGGAGCTAGTTACAATTCTTGTCCAATTTGGAAAGAACAAGGTGAAAAAATGATTGAACTTTCCGAGAAGTATTTGAAACTCCCCAACGTAAATTTCAATGAAGAAAAGCCTAATGATTTATCGGATAGACAAAGTATTTTGTGGGATTTAGGATATTTTGGACACAAAGCACTCGAATTTGGAACAATTGACACTTACGCAAAAAAATTGCTAATAAACCAATCACTTAAGGATCTTCAAAGATTAAAATTAGCAGTTAGTATTTTTTTTACTCTTTGGGAATCTTCAAATGATGAAATAAAAAACAGAAATGGACAACAATTTAAGAAAATTGATAACCGATATATTTCACTTTTATCTTCTATAATTGAAGCATCAAATGCTAATCCAAAGTTGAAAGAAAACGTTCGATTTGTAACGTGGAATTATGATTTACAGCTTGAAAGAGCGTTTAAAGCATTTTGTTTAGACCATTTGGATTGGGACTACGTTTCCTTAAATCTTAGTTTTAGGGTTAATAAAAAAAATTTAAAGAATTTGGAGGTTTGTCATTTAAATGGTTATTCTGGATTTTATAACTCATCAATTGATTCAAAGCAGGAAATTGGTTTTTTAGATAGGTCTTCATCTATTGAAATAAATAAGATTCTTGAAGAAATTGAATTTATGAATCGCTCAATTAGTCGAGAAACAATTAATATTCGTGAACACATTAATTATGCTTGGGAAAATAACGACATTTCAAATTTTACGAGAAAACAAGCTCTTTCTATATTTAGTCAAACAGATATTCTTGTAATCATTGGTTATTCTTTTCCTTCATTCAATAAAGAAATTGATAAATCTCTATTTGAACAATTAACTGGAAGAGAAACTAAAATTTATTATCAAGACCCTAATGCGAGTGAAGACTTGTTGAAGATTTACACTCAAGGTTTAGAAACTGAATTGCAATTAATTAAAGATTATAAAGACCACTTTTTTCTTCCTCCTGAATTCTGACAAGGATGGATTCAACAAAAATCAATACCTCAACCAAAGCATAAATTGAATTAAAAAAGATAAAAAAACAGGAAATAACACAGCATTCATTATTTTAAAACCCGATATGAGTAGGTTACGGTTGATGTGAGCTTTCACGATAAACATTTTGGTTGACACAAAAAGCAATTGCGACACTAATCGGTTTTTATTTAAGTAGCAGCTTATAGTAAACATTTACAGAATGATTATGAAACAAACGAACTTCTTAATTTTTTCATCAAATCTTCGTGATCTTTTGTTTTGATGATTCCTTTTCCTGCGCGTGCTTCTTTCAACGCTTTTTCGGTTTCTTCATTGTACCGAGGAGATTCCTGCTCAACTTCAACAAAATGTAATATTTTGAAATACTCTAAAAACAATTTAGCTGCTTTACTTCTGTTGTTAACTTTCACAATTGTTGTCATTTCATCTTTCTTTGTAACAAAGTTAACGAATGATTTTTCTTTATGCATCAATTGGTTCAGGTTCAGTTCTCGTTGTTTTGCTCGTAATTTCTCTGTTGATTGGTGTGCCGATTTTGACTGGTTTTTTCTTGAAAACGCTGTGGTGAATTTAAAAAAGAAACATTTATAAATAATAATTTACCTTATTAAAAATATCCGTTTCTTTATATCTTAAGTTTAATCGATTCAGATGCCATTGTGTTTGTGATCTTTTATTTTTCATTACTATTGTTCGACAAACTTAATCCGAACTTTGGATATTACAATTGAAAGAGAAATAGAAAAATGAATAATCTGACACATTAAAACAACTAAGATTTTAAAATGAAACAACTTCTTTTTATTCTATTGAATTTAACAATTTTTTCTTGTGAAAACAAAACTCCAAATTCAGATCCCAAAACTTCGAAAGTTGAAGATAATTTGAAAGTTGAAAAAACGGGAATCAATTCAAATTCCAAAAACAAAATTGCAATTGACTTTGAAAAAAACAAAGACTTATTGGATATTATTCTACTGCTACCTAATGAAGCGTTTCCGAGTTGGGAATGGAAAATTAAGGATCGAATTAAATGGTATAATGAAATCAAAAAGCACAATTTTTACGTAGACGATAATCCTGAGTATTTCAATCAAACATATTTTGAACCCAACAAAGCAGGGTTTACAATTGTCGATGGATTTTGGTCAATAAACATTTATAAGACAGCTGAAAATTCATACATAGTTATTACAGATGATATTGTTGGAGACGGAAATTCTCTAAACTTTTTTGAGGTTAAATCCAATAAAATAAATAAATATTTAGATGAGAAAACAATATTTTCAGATTTCAAAGAGCAATTAAAGGAAAAAGAAAATACTGAAAATTGTGTTGAAAAATTTGAAGAATTGAATGACCCAATATTCGAATATGATTTTACAAATAAACATAAAGTCGAAATTGAAAGTTCTTGGTATTTAACAAAGGAAAATTACGAAAACTGCTTGATTGGAAACGCTATTGTTTACCTCTTTAATCCTAAAACAAAGAAATTTGAAATAGAAAAAATATATTGGAAGACAAAGAAAAAAGGAATTATAGTTGGAAAAATTGGTAATCAGGAAACGTATAATTGCAAGAACAACCGCATCAAGTATCCGTTAATGTCCAACTTAAAACACAACACTCAAAACTGACTTACAAAAAGAAAAATGAAAATAGTTACAGAAACAGAACGACTCATTTTAAGAGAATTGCTTCCTTCTGATTGTGACGGGATGTTTGAACTTGATTCTGATCCTGAAGTACACAAATATTTGGGCAATAATCCAGTCACTGATATAGAGCAAGTAATGAATGTGATCCAATTTGTGAGACAGCAATACATCGACAACGGAATTGGGCGCTGGGCAATTATAGACAAAAAAACAGAAGACTTTATTGGTTGGTCAGGACTAAAATTTGTAACGGAATTGACCAATAATCACATCAATTATTACGACCTCGGTTACAGATTGCGAAAAAAATATTGGCGACAAGGAATTGCTTCAGAAACTGCAATTTTAACACTTGACTACGCTTTTAATGTACTTAATTTGGAAGAAGTCTATGCTTCTGCAAATATTGATAATGTGGGCTCCAACAAAATTCTTCAAAAAATCGGATTCAACCAAATCGAAACATTTTTCTACGAAGACATTGAATGCTTTTGGTACAAAATAGACAAAAATGAGTTCGAAAAAACGCAAAACACGCATTAAGAATCGTCTGCCAAATTCGCTATAAATCATTTATCGTTCATTTCAAAATCGACAAAATCACTAATTGAATCACTTTTGATGGGGATATTTTTTAATTCCTATTTTTACTCCAATAAAAAGTATCGATGATTTATTCAAAATGTATGATGATTTTGTCGATAAACGAATAATTGGGAAATAATAAATAATTACAAGTATTACGATTGGACATCTAGTAAAAGTTGCAATTAATAAAAAGTGGATAGATGCTTGATTTTAAACCAAATACAGTAAAACATGGAAAAGACGTCTGAATTTTCATTTTCTCTTGTTTTGAAAGAAAAGACGAGTACCTATAAGTTTATTTTAGGTTCTTACTTAGCATTTTTCTTTTTGAACATAATTGTGATTTATGAAAAATCAAAATATGTTGATTATGTGATGGGTTTTTCTGTTGTTTATTTATTAGCTTCTCAATTATTTCTTGACTTTAGATCTCTTCGAATAAAAGAGTATAAACCGATTGGGAGTTTAAAAATGAATCATTTGGGTTTGGAAGTTTTTACAAATGAATTATCGTTTTCAAAAAATGTCTCTCAACTCAAAAGTTTAGAATTTGAAATCAATGAAACTTCTTGTGACCCAAAATTTAGAGGAGATGGTGTTGGTCTTGGAATATTGAACAAATTTAAGGATGGAATTGATAATACTATTTCATTTTACACAGATGAAGAAAAGTATTACAAATTTAATTTCTATATCATTGATATTCAAGACATAAATGAGATTGATTCCTTTTTAAACGATATACCAATTAATTTTACATTGAAAAGAAAAGGTCAGAAAATCAAATCAATTAAAGAAAAACATCTTTTAGATTTCCCACCAGAACACGTAAATACACAAAGAAAAAGTTGATTTTTTGTAATCATCAAGTTACCTTTAAACATATCAAACGAAAACCACAACAGACTAAGGTATGGAAATAAGACTTATCGTAATTCGTACAAATGAACAAAAACGACTAGCAGACTTTTACAGTTTGCTTAATTTATAATTTGAATATCATAAACACGGTAATTCACCAATGCATTATTATTCAGTGTCAATTGGAACCTTGGTTTTAGAAATTTATCCTTTGACAAAAAGCCAGACCGAGATAGATAAAAGCCTTAGATTAGGTTTTGCAATTGACAACTTTGAAGAAACGCTTAAAGTTCTAAGTGATAACTGCATTGCATTTTCAGAACCGAAATTGACTGACTTTGGTTTCATAACTATTATTTCGGATCCTGACGGTAGGAAAATTGAACTTTATAAAAAATAATTTGAAAGTAATTGGTATAAAAATAACCTAATCAATAAGCTGAAATTTCAAAACTATAAATTACTTTTAATATGAATTGTTTGAAGAAAAACGCTATATGTTACACTCTAGATTAAATTCTCTTTTTAAATCTTTCCCAATAATAACTGCAATTGGTGTTATTGTATTCGGCTTGTTATTTTGCAATATTGATTTTAGCAAAAAAAACTATCTAAATAACACTATTTGGGAAATAAACTGCATCAAAATAAACAACGATACTGCTTTCTTAAAAACAGATTCAACATTTACTTATCGTCATAATTATAAGCTTAACAAAACCTATTTAGAAGAAACGCATGATAGTTTAAAGGTCAATAAAATTGCAAGTGATAAATTTCGATTAACTAAAACCATGAAAATTCAGTTCAAGACCAATTCAACTTTTGTAATGACAAAGATGAGAAGTGGAGGTCGGATATTTCCAGATGAAATAGATAAAGGGACTTATCTACTTTATTCAGACACTTTATTGCTAACTATCAGAACAAGAAATAACTACCCCATGAAATTTATATTAAATAAAGAAGAAGAAAAATTCTATTTTCATGATGAAAGTAATGGTTCGATGGTTTACTGTGAATATGTCAAAATAAAAACATTCGAATGATTTTAAATTTTCATTAAGAGAAATTGGCGTTACACTGAATAATAATCAAGATTTTAGACTTTAAGTATGCAAACAACCTACAATGAAACATTTCGGCAGCTATTATCAGAATTCAAGCTGTTAGAAGACCTTCAATTTTGAGCAGAAATTCCTTCTGAAGTTCAGAGTATTCTTGAAGACCAAATTGTGATTTCGGAACTAGGAGTAACGTTAAAGTCATTAAAAATAAAAGCTGTCTTGAAAAAAGAGGTCGAAAAGTTAGTGCATAAATTAGATAAATTCACCGAAGACGATCTCGATAAATATGTTTTACCGCACCCACTTTTGGGGAAATTGACTTTACGAGAAATGCTGTGTTTTACGATTTATCACGTCAGACATCACGAAGAAATTGTGAAGAGGGATTTAGTGTGAAAAGTTAGTTGGCAGGTTTATTGTAAAGAAAACCAATCATTAGAAACAAATACTTTTAACAACAACAAACAATGAAATTCATTCTTGTCATTTTATTAATTGCAACTCGATTTTTGGGGTATTCTCAGGAAAGTTCCGAACCTGTTTTGAAACTAACCCAGCCAATTGATACTGTGGTAACTGAAATTCAACTTAACCCATCTTTAGATACGTTAAAAAGTAGCTATTGGGAAAATGGCGATTACAAAATATACATCAAAACACAAGCTTTTATTGCGTATTTACAGAATGAATATTCAAGTCTTTTACGAGCGATGCAACTTGAAATTAACAACGATTCTTTAACCTTAGATCGCTATAATTTATATGCAAATCGGTATTTAAAAGCTATCAATCAAATAGATACAACCGAAAATGGATTTAATTTACGTCAACTTATTTTATACGTCGGTCCAGAAAATAATGAACGTAACAAAGGTAATTCTGATATTGTTGAGTTATATGAAAGAATGGCTTTAGAAAATGGCAATGCTCCTGTTTTTTATCGAGGAGAACGTATTTTTAAATTGAAAAAAGTTATCATGAACGATTACATCATGTCAACTATTAAAATCTATTTTGATGATGAGAAAAACTATTTATTTAGTTACTACGGACATATTAATTGGTGAGAAAAATTGAATTAACTAAAAAGAAAACTGCGTGAATTCGATTTTCTAATTGGACAAATCTTTCCTTTACCTCTAAATTTTTAATAAATTAGATAGAGAAAGGCTGTCAATTGAATATTAAATTAAGATTTTTAAAATTGGCAAGCTCAAGAAAATTAATTTGTTAAAACTAAAAATAGTTCGGAATATTTTAGAACTATTCATATCTTTGAATTGGCTTATGGAAATCATTGGCAGAAAAAAACTTGAAAAACTCAAAAGAAAAAATTTAGGTAATGTTTCGCTTTGTAACGCTATTGATAAATTATTCAAACAATTAGAAACGAAAAACTGGAACAATCCACTTGAATTAGTCAAGGATAGACCGGATGCTGACAATGTTCATAGTGATGGTTTCTATTTTTTTAATTTGAGTGTTCATAGAACAATGGTTTTAATTGAATTTGAAGAAGGAGAGGCAACAATTGTTTGGTGTGGAACCCATGATGAATACGTTCAAACATTTAACAACAATAAGAAAACAATAGAAAAATGGTTAAGAGAAAATGGTTTAATCAATTAACTGTAGAATTATGAAAACACAATTAGATTTACGCGACCTATTGAAACGTGGAAAAATTTCTGATGAATTAGATTTAGAACGGGCATTAATTCTTGATAGAAAGTTGCGTTTAATGGTCAAAGAACATCCTGAATTAGCCGACGATCGTAAACAATTACGACAAATCATAAAAACCTATGAAAATTCAAATTGGAGTAATAGTTCCACTATAACAGATCAACAAATTAAGGAAAGTGAAAACGCAGAATTCATTGTAGAACAAGAAAGAATATTCATAGAAAGAAGAAAAGACTTAATCAAAAAAAGCATTGCAAAGTATAGTTTATCGCAGCAAGATTTAGGTAAAATTTTAGGACACGGTAAATCCTACATGTCCGAACTCATGAATGGTGTGAATCCCTTTAGTATTCGCGATCTAATAATTATTCATCGTCTTTTTCATATCAAATTAGAATTTTTAATTCCAACAATTATCTCTCAGAAAGACAACGAAAAGTTAAAAGAATCGATTTCAAAATTGAACAAACCAAAGCTAAAACTTGAAAAGAAAGGATTGATTTACGTTTAAAATCGTTGATGAACCAATAATTCTTTCTTCAGATTTCAATTATTTTTAATTTAGGGGAGGAAAGCCTGTAACTTTTAGAAAGGATGATTTTTTTTAAGGTGTTTCAAGTAAAACAAAAATTGACAAAATAAATTACGAAATGGGAGCATTTTTTACAAATATTCAACTAAAGGTTTCGAGCTTTGATAAATCTGAAATAGTTGATAAGGTAATTGAATACATCACGGAATCTAATTTAGATTCAGATTTTATTAAAGTTGACAATGAAGAAGAGGCTGACAAAACGATAATTATTTCATTTTCTAAGGATTCAGAATGGATATCGATTTATGATGAAGAATTGGAAGATCAAGGTTCAAGAAAACTTGATAAGTTAACGTCGGTACTTTCAAAGAAATTGAATACGACTGCACTTAGTATTTTAGTTAATGATAGTGATTCAATGTATGTTGGGCTTAATATTAATGGAATATTGAAAGACTCAATAAGTAATTTATCCAAAAAAATTGATTTTGATAAAAGTAAACCAAATGTTTGGACAGATATCTTATTAGAAAATTACTCATTTGAAGATATTAAAATTGCTTGGCAAAATAATTCAGTATTTGTTGAAGATTTTTTGACTGAATTGGCGAAACTCATCAAATTAGAAAACTCAAAAATTTTGACAGGTTATAATTACTTGTGTGAAGAAAAACCAAACGAAGGAATTAAACTAAATTTTGCTCAAAAAAATAAAAAGAAATCAGCTGAATTAGGTTTGACGAGTTTTAGTATGTTAGAGCGTGAAGGAGCATTAGTCGACATCAAAAAAGGTGAAAAGGAAAATATTCGTTGGGTTTTGACAAATGAAGGGACTTTTTCCAAAGGCATCCAAATTGTAATTGCCGGAGAATGTATTAAAAAAAGATTTGTTAAAACCCGAAATTATTCAAGCAAATTATTTCAGAAAGCAACTTGAAAAACAAAATGAATATAAAGCGACTTTTGTGAAAACAGTTTCAACTAAAGGAGAAAAAATATATTACGCTATTATTGCGGATATTTATATTCCAAAAGGCTATAAACCAAATTTTCCTTTATCACCAAAAGAAAAGAAACGTTTTTGGAAAATATCATACGATTGTGCTATACAATATAACATTAGTTTTATTGGAGGGAATGAAGAAAGTGGTGAATTAGAAATTTTCTTCGCACCACTTGAATACTTACAAGAAGATTCATATTATTCAAGATTAAAAAAAGGGACTCGTGAAGAATGGTTAAAAAATACCAATGACTTTTAAAAGACCTAATAGATACGAATGGTTAGATGAAAAATTTATGTTCAAATTAAGTTTAGAAATACAGTTATTTTAGCGCTTCTAAATCCGCTTCTTTTCTCTTACGAAATATTTTTAATTTTAGGGCAAGAAATGAATCGAATAAATCAAACATAGATGAAAAAAAATAATAGGAATTCTTTTAATCGGATTATTGACGGCTTGCAATAATGTTGTTGTAACGAAACAAGAAGAAAAAGCAGTTGGGGTAGTTTTAGATTTTTACGGCGGAATTTGTAACCGAAAAAAAGGTTTTCATTCAAAAAACGGAAGTAAAGAAACTTATTTTGAACTTGAAATGAGTAAAAGTAAAATAATCGAAAAATTCTCAAGTATCCTTGAATTGCCAGCTTCGAATATTGCCTATTTGTTTTATTCAAATCTAAAAGAAGAACAAGATAATTATACGGAGGTACATGTAACAATCAAATTGACTAAAGGGGAAACTCATAAATTCATTTATAATTCCAAAGATTTAAAGGAAATTGAAAAGTTCACACCAATTTTGGAGGTAGTGAGTTCTAAAATCAAATCACAAGACCTTGTGGGAATTTTAACGGACTTTGATAAAGAAATTGCTAAAGATATTGACGTTGAACTATTTGAAAAAACATGTATTAAA
>Ga0247843_1008426_pt1 | contig 12048 bp, 9 predicted proteins | sample LaCruzMarch2017__FD_192420 | JGI IMG/M metagenome (GOLD analysis project Ga0247843, IMG submission 192420) | Freshwater microbial communities from meromictic Lake La Cruz, Castile-La Mancha, Spain - LaCruzMarch2017_8m | ecosystem: Environmental > Aquatic > Freshwater > Lake | place: Spain...
CGCATCATAAGCAATATTATTGCTGTCGATATAGCGCACCGTGCCAAAGTTTAAAATAGTGTTTACACCATCTTTAGGTTTATGCGTTAACACAATGCGATCATTGCTTACTACTAAAGATTCAACACTGGTTGAAATAACTACCGCCGCCGCAGCCGCATCAGCATAGGTTTTTAACGAAGCATCCAAATTAGTAATGGCAACACCACGATTAGTGATTTCATCACCTAAACCAGTCTCTACAGCACTTACCCTGCCTTTAAACGCAGTATCAATATCTACCAAAAAACCTGTATCAGCTGAACCCGTTACCGAGATAAACTCAGCAGTGCCAGCAACGGTTGAGTTAGTGTTGTCGATAATGTCAACACCCGCTAAAGCATTCCACACTAAGCCATCATTAGCATTTGCCATAAAAGGTGCACTTGCACCGACAGCAAACCAACCAGAAGCGCTTACTTTGTAATAGTCGCCCGTATCGCGTTGCGTCAAAGCTGACAAATCAAAGGCCGCAGCAGAAGTAGAGCCCCCCGCAAGGGTGTTTACATAGTTAAACACATTACCCAAACTATCAATACGCGACGTTAACGCCGCATCTGCTTGCGCTAAGGCACCAAGCTTAATAGTTAACCCGTCAATTGACGCTTCCGATCTTTTTAAAAGTCCCATTATAGTCTCCTTAAATATTAACAATACACGTGTGTCATAGTCGTGCAACTGAGAAGAGCAACCTTAATTTAGTTGCTTAATAAGCTTTCTAATGCTGTCAAAATACGGCTTATGCTGTGCGTTCCATTCTTTTCTAAGCGCCTTAAACTGCGTACTACTTATCTCTAAACTGATGGTTTTATCTGCTTTAATAATCGCGTAACGATACCCTTTGGCTATCACCCACGCAGCAAAATAATGATCACGAACAATCATCTTATAAAATTTTAGACAAATACGAAACAACCGCATATTTGCCTGTAAAATCATATTCCTGATCTAAAAATTTAATCTTTTGGCTCGCCTTGATAATCATCACCTGATCATGCTCCTCCATCACAAATTGCTCATTAGCATTAACGGCAAACACTAACGCCATGTTAAACACCAAGTCGCCAATGGGCTCGCGTGGTAAATCACAATAATTATTGATAATAGGCAGCATTGGCGTAGTAATTAATTCGGCAAAGGGAACCCCCTGACTACCCGTATTACCCGAGGGTCCAGCAGGCCCCTGAATGCCTACGGTTAAAATCTTTATGATGTTATTTTCAATAACACTCATAATTAACGCTCTCTTAACACAATACGACCATTAGCAAGCGTATTCACAAAGCCTCGCAGATCGATGGTACGAATAAAATAAACAAACTCACCCTTACCTAAAGCGGCTGTTTGCTGATCTGAAATAAGAATATTGATATTATATTTGCCCTGTATGCCCACAGTAATACGCCCCGTATGAGTGCCTTCACTTAATAACGGCAAAACATCTTGGGAATTTTTTCTTATCTCAATCAGCACATCCCAGCCTGCGGTATCAAACAAACGACCTTTGGCATCTGCATAACCTAAACAAATTGATAAACTATCTTGACTATACTCAACAAAATCTAATCGTGCCGTTTTGTTGATTATTACCGTTTTTGCCATCTTGTGTTCCTTTTTAAGGCTCTACGCCCACTGGATAAACTGTGTGTGTTATTGTCCTTAAGCTAAAGGCAAGTTTTGCATTTCAGCTCGGCTTCTAGCTCAGAAATACGCCTGTCATTGACAGCACGTTCCTCCATTAATTGTTCTATTTGCTCAGCCAGCTTGGCATTGGACTCATTTAATCGCGTCACCTCTTCACGCAGCAAATCAATTACATGAGTATTCGCATCGGTGATCTTATTGCTTAAAATAATGCGCCTAAAAAACATCCATAAGGCGGGTACGCCTATAGCCAACCCTGTTGCAGCCGTGCTGATAGTCTCCACAGGAACTTCTTTAATTTCCACCTAAATACCCACCTTTTATTATTTACCTGGCCTGACCTTAACTTACTGTCACGACAGCCAAAGCCCTTAACTTTATTTACTCAACACGCACCCAAAGACCACGGCAATGCGGATGAATAACCCCCGCCGCCAACCACCATAGCTCATGCTCAGCTCTCGCCACCAAGCCCGCCTCAGTGCGTTTTCGTGCGCTGCTAGCGCGGTCTATATTAGTTTTACCTACCCATATCTGCGTGCGCCCATCTTTAACGGGCAGTTCAGGATCAACCACCTCCATCACCATGCCGTCTACTTTTTTACAAAAGCCACAGGCACCGCGATACTGCTCAATGCGTTTCAGTTTTGTGCCAAGAGCTTGCGCCGCAACAAAACCCTGCAAAGACATTTCACCCGTTTCTGTTAACGCTATACGTCGCCAATCGCGGTTTAAGTTAGCAAACGTATCGCCTAAGCGTTGCTCCAAATATTGAGGTGTCGCCGTATGATCGCCTGACTGTTTTTTTAAGGCATGCGCCATTAATACCTGTTGAATAGACGCACGCGCCTCCCTCGATAACGCAACAATATTTTCCGCCGCACGCACCGCACCATAATCCAAACAGGCTTTAGCCACGGGCGCTAACCGCAAAGCCTGCACCACAGCCTCTAAAGTAGTGGGCAGCGTAGCGCGTAATGCCGCCACCTGCGCTAACGAAATAGACTCCTCATGGCTAGCTTGCCAATGCGCCTGCACCGCCCCCATCATCAAACTTTGTGCACTCTGAGTCAGTGCCTCATCAATCAGCACATCGGAGGGTAAATAGTTACGCACCAAGAGCCGTGTCAATAAACTTAAATCCTTAACAGTAAAGGCCTCAGGATGAATACCCGCTAAATAATCCGTCACCCGCCCCGCCTCGGCGTCATGCCAAACACTGGCATACAGCAACTCCTCAGGCACCGACAATCCAGCCTTATCAAGCTGCTGACGCTGACCCGCCAGCCACTGGTTTAAGGCAACGCGAAGCGCCGACACTCTAAGCATGCCGCTTTCATAGTAGTCCTCAACCAAGCCACGGATAAACGGGTTCTCATGGGCTTCAAAAATATCGTGCGGGGTATCGTGGTTATGGGCTTTATGGAAGGGATGCTCCTTTGTTGTGGGTGTCGTGGTGATAGTGTTGTTTTCTCCTCCAGCTAGGTAATAGGCAAGTTTAGACGCCAACGGTTCGCCGTTTTCATCCACATCTTTGGATGAATCACCCTTGAAGTCTTGCACTCTTTTAGCTAAACTGATAACAGCCTCAGCCGAGCGGATTGAAATCGGATCGAGATTATCTTCTCTGATTGTCGCGTCAACCCATTGAGCGGCTGGGGTTAACTCATCAAATTCTATAGATTCTACTGAATAGACCTTGTTGCCTTGGTTATCACTGGCAAATTCCTTCACAGTCATCTTCACCAGTCTTACATGGTCATAGACATTTAACGGTGCAAAAAATCGATGAATAGCCGTTATGTTGGTATTTCCATCCCTATCTGGCTTACTCCACCCCAAGACTGACCTCCTAAACAAATCATCCACATTCGCTACAGCTAATGAATGGCCTGCGGCTGATTCTGACTTACCAACCGCTTTGCTGCTTAACATCTTATCCAAATTATTGCGAGACAAAGTAACGATCATGCCTGTTTGCGTATTTTCTAAAGGCTTATTTTGAAATTGCTTTACAGCATTACGCGCTTGGTCAAAATTATAGGCTTCCCTTATTGGCTTTGCCGCAGCTAAATCCCAATCACCAAACCACCTTTTAAACTCAGGCGTTCTAACCATTGCCCATTGTTCGGCAGTTAGGTTAGACGGCTTGCCATTGGGGGATAAACGGACGGATGTACCTTCAGACGCGGCAAACCGTCCCAGCCCATCATGATGGCTATTGGCTTTATTGAAGGGCTCAAGTGCAATAGTCTGCCAATCGATTGGCTTGACAAAATCAGTGAATCCGTCAATACTTATAGTGGGAGAGCAACTACTTGTTTCGGCAAGTTCCCAGCCCGACTCATTGAGTTGACCAACGACGCTCCGGCAATCTGGTGATGGTTGCAATTCTTCAATCATGTCACGCAAGCGGGTAAAGGCGGTGGAAGCCCCAAACGACTTTTTAAGCCGTTCTGGGGCTTTGTTTTTTTCTAATTTAGACCCTCTTGCCTTCGGTCTGCGATAGGTTTGTACGTTTCTGTCGTATTCTTTTTTGTCCCAACAATGCGCCGATCTAAACCGGTATTCCTTAGCATCGTTCCGCCATTCCAAAACTACCGCGTAATAAGAGTCAGTCTTTTGTTTCTCGATGTACACATCACGATTTCCATTCTCAAGAATAATGTCTGGCTTACTAATGGTCTCGATTAAGTGCTGCATTAGCCTCGCACGTTGCTGGTCAAAATTGCGTTTACCTGTTGTTTTGTCCGCTTTTGTATAGGCATGGTTTTGATTTTCATTAAAATTTATTATCGCTGAAAAGCATCCCGATTTACGATGGATAGTGATACGCCAATACCCAGTAATATGGTTGCTAAAATAAGCTTTAGCTTCTTGTAAGGTATTAATGTCATCAGATTTTGGCAGATAAGGATGGTTATCATTGTTTTTGGCAAACCGCCCCAGCCCATCATGATGGCTATTGGCTTTGTGGATGGGCTCAAGTGCAATAGTCTGCCAATCGATTGGCTTGACAAAATCAGTGAATCTGTCAATACTATCAGTGAAAGCAAAACGCCAGCCAATACCTGATAATACAGGTGCGTCCCCTGGCTCTAATGAGTTGACCAACGACGCGTCGGATGTGCAGTTATGTTTCGGCGGCGATTGCAGTAATGCAGTCGAGTCACGCAAGTGGGAAAATGTGGTGGTCTCGCCTAACGACTTACTTAGTCGTTTAGGCGAGATATTTTTATCTGTTTTTTTGCCTCGTGTTAATGGGCGATTATACGTTTTTAAGTTGTTATTAAACTCTTCTTTACTCCAAGGATGGGCTGATCTGAAGCGGTATTCATTAGCTGATTCTTTCCATTCTAAAACCACGGCATAATGCAGTCCGTCTATTTGTTTTTCAATAAATAAATCCCTGCTACCATTTTGTAAGATAACATCTGGCTTTGTAATAGCATTAAACAAGTGCTGCATTAGTCTTGCACGTTTTACATCAAACTCACGCAGCCCTGTTGCCTCATTTGTTTTTGTATAGGCGTGATCTTTGTTATCGTTTAAATTCAATTTAGCTGAGAAATTGCCCGCCTTGCGCTGAATAGTGACTTGCCATATCCCAGCAATATGATTTTGATAGTAATGCGTAGCCTCTTGTAAGGTGCTAATACTCTCAGAAGATGGCAGATTAGTTTCTTGACCTAAAAGTCCAGAAGCAAACCGCCCCAGCCCATCATGATGGCTATTGGCTTTGTGGAGGGGTTCAAGTGCAATAGTCTGCCAATCGATTGCCTTGACAAAATCAGTGAATCCGTCAATACTTACCTTGGGATAGCAACTACTTGTTTCGGCAAGTTCCCCACCTGGCTCTAATGAGTTGACCAACGACGCGTCGGATGTGCAGTTATGTTTCGGCGGCGATTGCAGTAATGCAGTCGAGTCACGCAAGTGGGTAAATGTGGAGTCAGCCCCAGACGATTTACTTAATCGTTCTGGGGCTTTTTTTTGTGTAGTTTTTTTACCGTGTGGTGCAGGACGTAGGTAATTTTTAAGATTACTTTCATATTCCTCTTTATCCCAACAATGCGCCGATCTAAACCGGTATTCCTTAGCTGAATCCTTCCACTCCAACACCACGGCATAATGCACGCCGTTCATTTGTTTTTCGATAAATAAATCCCTGTTACCGTTTTGTAAGATAACATCAGGTGCGCTAATGGTATCAAGCATTTTCGGCATAAATTCAGCCCTTACCGCGTCAAATTCACGCGTTCCGGTGTCTTTGTTGGTCTTAGTGTAGGCATGGTCTTGGTTTTCATTAAAATTGACCTTCACATCAAAAGTACCCGCTTTGCGTTGAATCGTTAGCCGCCATACGCCAGCAAGGTGATCTTGATAATACTGCGCAGCCTCTGGCAAGGTGCTGAGGGCAGTTTCAGCCTTGCCCGTCTCAGACGCGGCAAACCGCCCCAGCCCATCATGATGGCTATTGGCTTTATTGAAGGGCTCAAGTGCAATAGTCTGCCAATCGATTGGCTTGACAAAATCAGTGAATCCATCAATACTTACCTTGGGATAGCAACTACTTGTTTCGGCAAGTTCCCCACCCAGCTCATTGAGTTGAACAAGGGCGCTCTGACAGGTCGGAGGCGTTTGTGACTTTTCAAACGTGTCACGCAAGTGGGTAAATGTGGAGTCAGCCCCAGACGATTTACTTAATCGTTCTGGGGCTTTTTTTTGCCCTACTTTTCTGCCCCTAACAGCGGGCTTTGTATAATTCTTTTTGTTGCGGTCATATTCCATCTTATCCCAACAATGCGCCGATCTAAAGCGGTACTCCTTAGCTGAATCCTTCCACTCCAACACCACGGCATAATGCACGCCGTTCATTTGTTTTTCGATAAATAAATCCCTGTTACCGTTTTGCAAAATAACATCAGGTGCGCTAATGGTATCAAGCATTTTCGGCATAAATTCAGCCCTTACCGCGTCAAATTCACGCGTTCCGGTGTCTTTGTTGGTCTTAGTGTAGGCATGGTCTTGGTTTTCATTAAAATTGACCTTCACATCAAAAGTACCCGCTTTGCGTTGAATCGTTAGCCGCCATACGCCAGCAAGGTGATCTTGATAATACTGCGCAGCCTCTGGCAAGGTGCTGAGGGCAGTTTCAGCCTTGCCCGTCTCAGACGCGGCAAACCGCCCTAATAGGTCATGCGTTGGGTTAGCTTTGGCTAAATAACGCTCAAAGGCTAACAAGCATTTTGCCAAGCGGATACGCTCCGGCACAGGCGCAGTTTTAAAGCGGGTTTTCATTGCCGTGACGGCGGCTTCGATGTGGTGTATCGTCATAGTGAGCTGTTATCCATTAAGCGCAACCGCTTGCAAGCTTGGCGTGGCGATACGGTCATCATAATGTTCAAGCCAAACATCCAATGCTTTGACAAGCAACGGTTCTGAGTCTGGCAATTGCGCGGTAGCAGCTTCAATTAAATCAAGCAGTTGCTCAGGCGAATCAGGGCGATAATCGCCAGATAAGATGCCCTCAAGTGTCGCGGGTGCGTCAGTGGCGGATTTGACAAGGTGCGGATATAGGGCTATATTTTTATCCGCCTCGGTCTGGACCTGTAAGGTGGGCGCTGGGGGGTTATCAGATAATCCCAGGGTGGATGCCCTTAACGCCAGTAAGTCAGTTCTACTAGCCAAGCGCAGATTTTGCGCTTCGGCTAGACCCTCAAACGCTTTTCTAAATTGCCCAAGCTTTACTGGTCTTAGTCTTTCACGAAGGCGATTGACTTCTTCTTTGCTTCTTGGTTGTGCTGTTGATAATGTGCATTTATTAACGCTATCCACAGTTAAAACAACAATCTCAAACCTATCCATATCAATTTTTTTGCCTATATATAAATCACGTCCGTTTGACTCAAGAATAATAGTCGGCTGTTGTAATGTAGGTAAAATCTTATCCATGTGAACGGCTCGACTAGCATCAAAAACACGCGACCCACGATAGTGTTTTTTATTGTCCCAGGTGTCGGGCGTTTCTCCTTCTTTTGCTTCTCGCGTATAAATATGGCTGTTGAGCCTATCAAAAAATACGGCAATTGGCTGTAAATTTGATTTTATTTTCACATCAATTAAAAACGATTTTCCGGCAAGGTTAGCTTGATAATAATCATGCGCTTGCTGATATGTCGCAATAGTCGCACTTGGCGGGATCGTTTGACTATCACCTATGTCAACCGCCTGTTTAGGCAAACTTCCGCCCCATTGCCCCTGCCTGCCCTCAGGGTGACTGAAGGACTTGTTCAATTCACCGCTGCCTTCCCTATCAGCTTCCAGACTTCCCGATTGACTGTCGGTATCGTCATTGTCCATTTCACCTTCCGGCGTATCTTCACCTTCTGGCTGTTGCTGTGCCTGCAACTGCATCCACGCATTCAACAAAGAAGCCTCCACGGGCGCATCGCCCAGGACACCATCAATTTTTTCATAACCTTCTTCGGCGCGTAATTCATTCAGCGTCAACAGGGTTTTGCGTAATTCATACTTTTTATCTTGATCCTCAACATCCAAACCCGTCCAACGAAAGCAAAAATCATTATCTAATTCATTCACCACATAATCGGTTAGCACGTTCTCAAAATAAGACAACAACGGACGTAAACCGCTATCTTTAGAAGCCGCCAATTTTTCAGCGGTATCATTACCCCCTAACGCACTGGTACTGCCGCCAGTAAAACTATCAAAGTTAATCTCACTGGGTGACATGCCATAAATGGCACAAATCAGCGAAGTTAAAAAAGTCATCCACTTAGCAAACATCATCTCATTAAAATCAATGCCAAACTTTTCAAACGCGGCACGCGATTCCTGATCTTTTGACACCAACACAGGAACAGTTAAATGGCTATCCAAGCCTTTCACCATACCTTGCCAATAGCGTTTAAAAGCACTTAAATCTTCTTGCGAATAATTACCGCTTAAATGCAAGATGCCTTTTGGAATCGAGTTTTTATCAAACACATTACTATTAAGTGTCATGGCATTTAAAAAACTGGTCACCACGCGCACTAACAGCTCAGTTTCAGGCAAACCATAGCCGATTGCCGAAACATCTGAGCGTGGATTTCTGGCCTCATAGATTAAATCATCATAGCCATAAGCCGTTCGCACCAAGCCATTAACAACCTGCACGGCAAACAGATCTTTATTATTTCTATAGCCTGATTCTGGACATAACCGTATCGTTGCGCCATCAACCAAATATAAACCCACAATACCAAGCCTACGATCCTTGGCACGCTCGGTTTCTATCGCCACAGAATCCAAAAGTAAACTATCTCGGGTAGCTTTTCCCATAAACTGCGCAAAGCTATCACGCCGCAAAATTTTACGGGCTCTGGCAGAAGATTCATTACCACAATGGCTAATAAAACTAATGTACTGAGCAATTTTTTCGTGCTCGCTGGCGGTTAATTGATGCTTTCTATCCACATGCCTGATTTCAAACCCAGGCAATGTAGTATTGCTCTCACAGACCCGACAAAACCGCTGCACCTGCCTTACGCGAGTCATAATAACCGCATTTAAAACAGGCGTTTGTGCCGCCATAGCGCGTAAGCCATCAAAACTTATGGTTGAAGGTCGTTCCCAGTAATCACCCTGACTATTTAGCTGAAACTCATCTAAAAAAGCCGACTGCATACCAGGCGAATGCTGTACTGAATTAGCTGAGGGAAAAGGGACTAAGGCAGGATCAATCGCCTTTAAAAGAGGGTCATTATTATGAGCCAGCGCCGTTATTTCGGCCAAGACCTCAGCAGACAATAACTCAGTATCCGTGGGTTGATAGGTTTTCTGTAACGCCGCCAGCGCGTCAATACGCTCATCTTCTGGTGCGAAAAAATTAAAAGCAGTATGCTGAGCATTATCCATAAGCAAGCGAGACAAGTGAGTGATAATAGATTTAGCATACTGTCACGACCACAGCTTAAACAATAAACAGCTAGCAAGGGCCTCAATAGAAAAAAAATAAGCGCCCGAGCACGCTTAACTAAACCGTCTGGCAGAGCAGACGCGCTACGGGTATCAATTGATTAATTCAGGCCTAATCACGTTACGCCTGCATAATGAGAAGTGTTGCGTGCGCCCTTGTATAGTTCTGTAAGAATTGACAATGTATAGACACTTGTTAAACTGCCAGCATGGATATTTATGTTGAAATTGATGGCGATAAGTTTGTTTGGGATGAAGACAAAGCGGCTAAAAACTGGCGTAAACATGGCGTCCGCTTTGAAGTTGCCGCTAGCGTTTTCGCCGACCCCCTATTTGTGCTGCTCGATGCATCGCGCCAAGGTGAGTGCCGTAATGCCGCTATTGGTTTTGATAATACTGGACAATTGCTTTATGTCGTACACATTGAGATAGAAAACACGGCTCTTCGCATTATTTCTGCACGCCGCACCGATCCTAACGAGGAAATACATTATGCTTTCTGAACGCTTGAAAAAACGCCTAGATAAAGACAGACCCATGATGTCAATTACGCTAAGTATTCCTGTTGATGTGGTTGAATCAATGAAGGCAATCGCCCCGCACAAGGGCTTTACCGGATACCAAACCTTGCTTAAATCATATATCAGTGCAGGAATGCGGCAAGATGAATCACGTTATTTAGCAAGTTCAACAACTAAACTGATTGCCGCATTAAAAAAACACGGCGTTCCCGATAGCGTAATCGAAGCAGCAGAACGCGAATTGGTTTAACCGCGCAAAAAATAGGCAAGAAAAAAAATAAGCGCCCGAGCACGCTTAACTAAACCGTCTGGCAGAGCAGACGCGCTACGGGTATCAATTGATTAATTCAGACTTAAGACACCCGTAGTACAGCTAAGTTCGCGCTACAGCCCAGCGCCACTCACAGACAAGGCAAAAAAGCTAACGGTTGACATAACAATAGCATTTTTGCGCAACTCAACATTACCCGAAGCATACGTACAGCCGCCTATTTTTTTAAGCATGTCACCGGTTAATTTATCTAAAATTAAAATATCAAACACCCTACCAGACAACGCATCATTTGCATTCTCAAACTGAATACCATAAGTTCTAAGTGTTTCCTTCTGCATCACCATCTTTTGCACATGCACCTGATACCGCGCCATAGTCGGCACATACTCAAGCGGAGCAATATCGCCAATACCCAAAGCAGGTTCGGGCGAATAATCCTCATTTAAAGTAAACGATTGCGCAAAGCCAATCACATTACTATCAAACGTTAATACGATACGATTACCACTTTGCACATTTGAATTAACAGTCGCCATGATTATAATTTCCTAATTAATTAGCGCCAGAATAGGCTACAGTGTGAATAGTAATGCCAATATAATTGGCAGGAATGATAGGCGAGCACTGGAATTCTAAGCGTATCCAATCAGCCCCCTCAGACACCGTAAGGCCTTTATACGATGGATTTTTTGCATCCCCCACTAACACCCCTAAACCTTGTGGCTCCATTTTAGACAACTCATCTAACGCTGTTTTAGCGCGTGAAATAACCTCAGCTCTCATATACGGCGTTTTCTTTTTACCACGCAAGGGATCCAAAATATTGCGCACAGCTTGCGCAGTAAAATCGGCTGCAACCCCCACCGACATTTCGCGCTTATGGTAATTATTTGTTTGTGCAGTAGTAATTGATTGCAATACCTTCACCACACCATCAAAGTTTCGCACACAACACACCACACCATTACTGATTAACTTATCCGTTTGTTCTGGGTACACCAACCACTTTTGCATCCCCGTTACATTGATTGATTTATTCGTTAACGCCGTGCCAGGCGTAACCCCGCAAATCATGCCCGCTAACAACGCCGCCGTACAATAAGGCGGATACATGATTAACTTACCGACACTATCTTTTTCCACATCAGAAAAGCCCAAATGCACAACAGAAGCACGCTCATTGTTCATAATTACCGCTATATTGCCCGCGTCCGTATCAGAAATGCCACTAGACAACCCAAACAAAGCGCGACGCTCCATAAAAACAGTGTTACTCATATACTCACAATGTGCATTAACAAGCGCAAATATGCTATTTGTAGCGGTAGCCCCGGCATCGTCAGTTAACGGCACAAGCCAATTAACACGATGCACACGCAATAAATCAATGGCATCTGACCAGTTTTGATAAGTCGCCACGGGCGCTGTATTCGCGCCCATCAGCACCTCAATGTTCGCCACATCCTTCTCAACACCAGGCGTCACAGTGACCAACGGGGAACCATTGCTTGTCATTTTCGAGAACTGAAGTGCCACAGCACGCACATGACCTGTTATCCACACACCCGCCGCATGTTTTTCAATAGG
>Ga0247843_1008427_pt1 | contig 12047 bp, 6 predicted proteins | sample LaCruzMarch2017__FD_192420 | JGI IMG/M metagenome (GOLD analysis project Ga0247843, IMG submission 192420) | Freshwater microbial communities from meromictic Lake La Cruz, Castile-La Mancha, Spain - LaCruzMarch2017_8m | ecosystem: Environmental > Aquatic > Freshwater > Lake | place: Spain...
TATGTTTTACTAATAATAATAGTAATAGTATAAAAGATTATGTTTTTATAGGTATTGGTTTACCAAAAGAAAATATTTTACCAAATTTTAAATTATTAACTAACAATGAAGGTAAAATATCTATATCTTTAGATCAAATCAAAAATGAAAATTGCAAATCAAAAATTGAAAATGCATTAAATAATTACGTAAGTATTGAAAGATATATTGATGTATTTCAAAAAAATATTAAGAAAAAGAATATACAAAAAAAGAAAATTAACCCTGTTGAATTAGAAATAGTGGAAGAATTAGGACCAGAACCACAACCAAAAGAATTAGAATTAGAAGCAAAAGAATTAGAATTAGAACCAGAACCAGAAATAATTCAAATTGAAGTCCCTGAAAAATCAAAAAAGAAATCTTTAAATAAAACAAAAAAAAATATTAAAACTTTGGGTATCTAGAGCAACGTCTTTTTATATTAAATACAATACGCTTCAATATGTAATAAAATATATTTAGATTAATATAAATGGTGAATTGTTCAAATCGTAATTGTGATTATAATATGCCACCAGATTATTTTAATGTACATTGGGCATATGAAGAAATAAAATTACGCCGAAACCAGATAAATGATTATGATAAATATGAAAAAATACTAGATAGTTTGATTAAAACCGAATTATTTTGTATAACATGTTGTATTACACAGACTACTATTATATGTAGCAACTGTAATATACCAAAAAAAAATTATTCTATTGGATATACACATAAACCATCCAAAATATAAAATACTGAAAATAATAATTTAATATTTATTATTATTTTCTTAAACAAAACCAAGACTATCTTTATTTATTTTTTTATCATGTATTATTCTAGATATATAAAATTTAACAATATATTTACAATTTATCTTTGAAATAGTTTCTTGTGTATGGTGTAAAATTATAGTATCAAAATCATAAATAGGATGTGAAAATAAATCCCCCATCAATGCTTGATTTACACCACTCAATTCAAATTTATCCCATTTTATAGTAATATCTAAAAGTTTTCCATCCCATTCTATTTTATGTGTATGATTTTTACATAATATACTTTTTATTTCATCCAATACAACTTTATCTTCAATAATAATATTATTTTCTGTTAATATTATTTTTAAATTATGGGTATATGCGATTACCATTATAATTTATAGTGTTTATTATTTATATTATTATAACCTATGTATATTTCAATTTTATTATTATTATTCATCACTATTTAATTCATTTAGTTCATTAATATTGCTACTTATTTCATTCAATAACCGTTCCCACTCTAATTGAGATTCTTCTTCATTTGCATTTATATTTCTTATTGCAGTAATAGCAACAGGAACAATAATAGGATTTTGATTTACTGATTCTTGTTCTTGTTCTTCTGAAGAAGATGAATAGGACATAGACGAATTAGAATTAGTACTTGATGCAGATGAAACCGAATAATTTTCATTATTGTAATAGAAATTGGAACTATTCAAATACGATTCATTAATGTATGATTCATTTATATTTATATTGTTGAATAAAATACACTTTGTATTGAAAGAAGCATGTCTTACTTTACCGCTAATATGATAATATTTTCTTCCAAATTTAGGATTATATTGATAAAATAATTTTAGTTTATAATATAAGATTTTTTTATACAACAATACTTTTTCAGTTCCAGAAATACCGTATTTTGAAATATAGTAGTAATGTAAAAAAGGCCTCATAATTTTTACTAAAACATTATCTGCAAATTCTCTATGTATTGATAACTTTTTGGTATATATATTCTCATTCATCATTTCAAGTACAAATTTTCTTAACAAAATAGCAGGAGTATTATAAACATAATTTTTGATTGCATGATCACGTATCAATTGTTCATATTCAATTTCAAAAACGCTTTTATTGAAATTACATAGAAAAAATAAATGAAATAAAATAGAGGTTTTGATATTACTTTTTTTAGCTTTGAAATATATATTGTATAAGGCAGTTAAAGAGAATGGAATATTATTAAATGGATTTTTGGGAGATAATACTTCTACAAAAAATCTAGGAGCATTAGTTAATGCAGTTTCTATTATATGAATCAAATCATTAAGAGTAAACATATATTTAAAATTCTCTTGAACTATACAAATGGTATTTTCATCTTTTGTTGAACTAATTGGATTTAATAATAAATCATAATCTACTTGTAATTTCATTTTTTTTAGTTTACAAATATATCCGAATTTTTTCAAATTATAATTAATTTTTTGTAATTTTGAAAAAGTAGTTAAATACTTTTCTTTAAATTCATCATTCATAAATATATTATTGAATACATTTTCTAATGCCTTGAATTTTGGTCTTATTTTTATACTTATATCTTTATTTTTTTTCAAAAAATTCTTTTTACTTGATAATTGATAAATATCATGAATCATATTCAAAATTATATAACCTTCTTCATTATATTTATTTATGGATGAATAAGTATTTAAATAATACGAAAAAGGATCTTTAATTATATCCATATTTGCATTTGCATTTATTTCTGTATTTGTAAAATTCTGTGTTTTAACTATTAACGCTTTTGATATATAATAAAAAATTTCCATTATTATGTTATTTTATATTATATTTAATAAATTAATTAATCTTTATATTTATATTTATATTTTTATCTAAACAAAAGGATTGTAATCATCATTCTCATCACCAAGTTCTTCGGTTTTTATATTTACAACATTATTATCAATAGATAATTTGTTCTTAGAACAAGGATCATCTGGATTATCAAATTTACCAAATAAATCTTTATTTATAGCTTCTTCTGCATCTTGAATTTCATATTTAATTTTTTGCTCCAAATTACTCATTTCTTTAATATCCAATACAACTTGGAAAGCACTTGTACCAACAAATCCTTCTTGACCACACATTACATTTGCAGATACACCGCGCATTGTATCTAATTCTGCATGTCTTGCTGCTTTTAAAAACATTTCCGGAGTCTCTTCAAAAGATGCTTTTGCAATTGGACCAATATTGTCATTATTAATTCCATGTCTGAATATAGAAACTAATTTATAATTAGCTGTCATTCTGTCACATAATAATGCCATATGATGATAATTCAAATATGTTCCATCAAACTCAATAACATCTGCTAACTCATTATAAATAGTTTTACGAGCTGCCTCTATTCCCAGTACATTGAATATTTCTATAATGTCATTACTAATAGTTCTACTTGAATCAATATAATCCAATCCTAAAACATCTAATAAATTAGTTCCGATCGTATCTAATACCCAAATTTCTTGTTTCGTATAAGATCCTGATTTCTCAACCATATTATCTTTGATTTTTCTTAAAATTACCTTGTTTATTTTCTTTATTCCTCTTAAAACTATATTCTGTAATAATTGATCTTGGAAATTCTTCAAGATATATATTTGATCTGATTGATCAAGTGGATTTACTTTACCTTTCTTTAAAGCACTATTCTTGGACGCATTTTGCTTCAAAATATTATTCATTCTTATTCTGAATACTAATTTATCCGAATTAAAATCTGAATATACACATGATATTTCATCTTGATATACACTATTCAATGTAAAATTTATATCATCCATAGTAATATTCTTTTCCAACATTATTTCTGGATTCATTTCCATACGAATAATCCATTTAGATTTTTCAACCTCCTCTTGTAACTCAGGTGCATCTAAACATTTATCAACTAAATTTTCAAATTCACGATATTGCATCATTGTATCTTTATCTTCTTCAATCAATGTATTCAAATCATCCGGATCAAAACAAATTGCAATTGCCTTTACGACTTCCTGTAATTTTGTATGTTCCAACATATACATAATAGAATGCGCTTTTTCTTTGTCAGTTTCATCTTCTGGTTTCAAAAACACAGTGAGAGATGGATTTTTCAATTCTGCTGATAAAGATAGAATTTCTTCAATTCTAGGCACACCACGAGTCACGTTAGATTTAGATGCCACACCGGCAAAATGAAAAGTATCGAACATCGCAAGACTATTGTATATATTAAAAGTTCTAGTTCCTTCAATAGTTAAATCGTATGCATAATTAGTTGTGTTTGAAACTTCTTCAATACTTTTAATCTTATCAAATAAGATATCTTTGCATTCATTTGATAATCGTTGTTTATATGTAACAGTGCCATCTATTTCATCAGGTACAATTGTATCATTTTTATGAATATTATATACATATTTATGTTTCAAAATATGCATTAAATCATTTTGTTTATATCCTATTTTTATATTCAATATGGATGCAAATTTGTGTAATTGTGAACCAGGTATAATTAAATTATATAATTGTTTTATATTTTCTTTTAATGTCCCTCTATTATTTGTTTCTGGTTTTTTGTATTTTTTAATGTAACTATACGTATCTAATATATTCAAAATTTGTTGAACATCTATTAACATATTCTGCGATACCGAGCTGATAGATATAATTTTTTGTTTAATATTTACATATCCATCTCCTCCAATATATGCATCTAAAAATCCAATCAAACATTCTTTATTGGAAAATATAATCTTATCTGAAATGAATTTATTATGACTTAGTTTTCCACAGAGATTTTCTAATAGTCTGCAAAGTAAAGTATTATATATTCTTATGTCTTGTGTCGTCCATCCTTCCTTTGATTTATTTTCTGTCTTGTATATTTTTGTATTTATATTCCATTTTTCACATAATTCTAAAATAGGTTTAAAATATTCAACATCATTATTGGAAATAGATATTTGAGAATTAGTCATACATCCTTCAGCTGCGTATGCACCAATCAAATATCCAAAATTGTAATCTAATGGTATTTCTTCTGGAATCATATATTCACACATATTTGTTTGTTTAGAATAAACACAATTATCTTTCAAAATCAAAGTATAAGATGGTTTAAAGTCAATGCATTTTTTAGAAACTGGTAAATAATCTCCAACTTTCAAAGTATCACCGTCTACAGGAACAATTTTTCCGTTAACTAATTTTAAAAAGGATTTTGCCTTTGTCGCGATTACTTCTCTTTCTTCTTTTGTTGTAATTTTTAACATTGTATTAGATCCATCTTTATTAATAACTGGATGTCTTGTCACTGCTTCTATTTTTTTCCATACAACATTACCATCTTCATCACATGAGGGGATTTCATAATATTCATTCAATTCTGCATATGTAGTATCTTTATCTTTATAATACTCAGATTTTGATGCGATTTTCATGTTTTCTTCTGTAAAATCTCCAATACTTACTTTCTTTACAACACCATCTCTATTTCTTACAATAATTAAAGTTTCGTAAGTAACAGAGTTAAGTGTCAATTGTGTAGTTGGTTCACCAATACTCTGAGCAGCTATCATGCCAACCATTTCACCTGGCGCAACAATTGCTCTTTTATAAGTTAAAATAATAGTTTCCAATAATATTTCCAATGCCTTACGATTAAATCGTTTATTGAATAATAAATCTTTTGGTGATAAATAATAGAAATACAATACTTTAAATAACAAATTTGGATTAGCAAAATATATTTGTTCTAATTGTTTGAATGCATCTTCAATCATTTCAAATGCTTCCAATGGTGTAATATCTACTAATGAATTAGAATTAATACTTTGCTGTCCAATAATATTATTGATAATATAACTAAATGCAACTGGAACACGTACTACTTTTTCTTCTTTATTATTAAAAATATTTTTGACTATCTTATCACGCATTTCCAACATAAAATCTGTATATTTTTTGCATTTCTCATTTGTTTCATCCATTTGTTTTCTATATCTAGCTAGTGTTGGTTTAATAAACATTGTTGATAATGTTTTGGTTTTCTTATTTTCTTCTGGAATATTGTAATGTGCATATACATCTTGAATACTCATTTCGCCAATTGGTAATTCCTGATTTTCAACTTTAATTGTATCAAAATTATCATCTCCGTATGAAAATTGTACAATCTTATTTTTATTAGTTCTAATTGTCATATCATAATTTACCATTAAATCCTCTAATCCTTTGATCAATCTTCGCTGGATATATCCTGTACTACTTGTATCTCTTACTTGAAGACCATTTGCTAGTCCAAAATTCAATGTTGAAGGTATTGTCAAATCATATACTTTTGGATGATCTTTTACATCTATTATATTTATCTCAACAATCTTGTCTAAAACTACATCATTATAAGTTTGAAAATTACGATGCGAATTATTCCAAACAATATTTCTCAATTTAACATTTTTAATATTTTCTAATAATGTAATTTTTTCACTGAATATTTTTCCCCATTGGGAACGAATAGACAAACGATAACTTTGTTTTATATTTTTTGTACCTAAGTTATTTGATTTTAGTTGACTTTTAAATGTCTTTCCAAAAATACCAAATCTTGAACATAACATATTTATTCCTTCAATTAATCTTTTGGATGCAGAGCTAGCATCAATAGAATTTTTGGAAATGGATCCATCTCCAGAGAAATAGCCGTTTAGTAATCCTATTATAAACTCTTCTGGTGCAATAAATGCATCTGAAGGAATATATTTATTTTCTGCTTTATGACCAAGCCATTGTTTTAAAAATGTTCCTAATAAACAACAATTACCAGATATTGTAGTAGTTAAACCACCAATCTTATTAATTTTAATCTTTTCAACCCAATAAATATTATGTTTATCAAACCAATTTTTCACAAATGATGTTATACATTCATTATTGTTGGTAATATTTACAGTAGATCTATAAGCATTTCCTTCAGATAGGAATAATCCAATGAAAATACCATTTTCTTCATTCAATGCAAATTTATCAGGAAGTAAAGTATTGGTTTTTGTTGCATGAAATGGATAAATGTGTCCATTTTTAATATTATTTATATTAGATCGCACATTTGTTCTTTGTAAAGAGGCTTTTTTGCTGTAAGGAAGAGTAAATACTTTACCATTATTTTCATTCCACCAACCACTTGGGATTTTGTTACGAGTTTTCATATCTGTGTGCATTTTTTCAGATGCAATATTAAAATCAGTTCCATAAATATATTCTGATTTTGGTAAATATTTTGACATGTCTATCTCATTTGTAATTACAGGCGGCGTGCAAAGTATTTTTGTTACAGGCACACTGTCTCCAACTTTGATTTCTGGTGTTGGCATTTCTTTTAATTTCTTTGTCTCTTCATTCCAAATCAAAAGCGATTTACTTTCAGTAACAATAACACTTCTTCCTCCAACAGTTTTTATTTCATATAGTTCAGTGCCTGGATCGTGTCTTGTAATTGCAGTAACTTCTCCCCAAGTTACAATTCCATTTTCATCTGTTGTTGGAATATATACATCACCTTCATTGATATTTAATAATTCCATTTGTCTTTCAGTAAAATGTTGAACTTCCTCTGGTTTTGCATCTAATTGATTATCTATCCATTTTCCAATTTCTGTGTATATAGCTTGACTATTTTCAATAATTACAATTGGTGTTTCCCATGTAACCGATTTTACAGCAGTATCAATGAGACCAACACGACCACCCATTGCATGAAAGAACAATTCTTGAGGAGAAAGTCCATTAATATATGAACTTTCTACAAATCCTCTAGATGCTGGAGAATCGTCATATTTAGTATAATGTGGTAGAGTTCTGTCCTCAAATCCATACGGAATTCGTTTACCATCTACATTTTGTTGCCCTAAGCAAGAAATCATTTGAGAAATATTAAGATCACTACCCTTTGATCCTGCATTCACCATGATTACAAAACGATTATCTGTTGATAAACTCTTTAATCCAATTTTTCCTGCTTCAGATGCTGCTTGATTCAATATATTATTTACCTTTGTCTCAAATTCTTCTTGATTTGTTTTACCACTATTATTTTCAAATACACCTAATTGAGTTTGATCAATCAGATTTTTTACATCTATTTTTTTATTTGTAATTACTTTGACGATTTCATCATTTGTTTTGTTATCTGAAATCAAATCACTAATTCCTACACTAAATGAACTCGTTTTCATGTATTCTGTAATAATATTCTGTAGATCATCAATGAAATTAGATGATGCCATATTACCAAAATCATTACAGACACGATGAATAATACCTTTTGTACCTGATCCTAATATACCTTTATCAATCTGTCCTCTTAAATAATTACCATCTTTTATTTCCACTATATTATTTGTTTTCTTTGAATCTTCTTTATCTCCGTCAAATTGTTTATTTTTTACTTTTAATGATAACGGTGGCAAAATTTGACTCAATATATCAAAATTACTTGTCTTACCTGCTTTAATTGCATCTGTATTCACATTGTTAAACATCATTAATAAATTCATTGCTTCTCTTTTCGTGAAAGTAATATTTTCTCTCGTAAAACGATAAGATCCAAGCATAGAATCTTGATAAATTCCAATAATAGATGCATTATTTGCAGGACTAATTATTTGATAAGGCACTGCTGCCAAATTCTTTAGTTCTGCTTCTGATTCCGCATCTTGCGGCATGTGTAAATTCATCTCCATGAATATCCCTTATGTTTCCAAAAGGGCCGGAATACACCTTAAGCCTTATCAGGTTGATTAGACCATCATTTAAGACCCATAACCATCTACTCTCTGAACCTTCCCCCTATCCTATCATAACGGACTTAGAGGCTTGGCTGCGGATTGCCCATTTCATACTTTTCAGTAATCATTCTTCACTTTTTTACTATCGGGTTCGGTTATTAACCGAGATCCTCAAAAATGTTTCCATTAATGAGTAGTAGCGAAGACTTTAGGAGGTTTCCCGTCAATTTGGTCATGTTGCTAGTTGATTCTTTAAATTTAATTAAGAATCAATTAACTAGGGAGTAGCACGCTTTTAACGCTCCCTGTTGAGGACAAGATGACTTTATCCCCGTCAAACGGTTGATCCCAAAGGTTTCCCAAAGGGCCGGACTGTATCTTAAGCAGATTCAAGTTGATTAGGCTATCATTATCTACCGACTTCCGTTCAGTCTCTGAGTGCCTTTCATATCCTATCATAACGGACTTAGAAAGTAACACTGCGGATTATCCAATTCTTTACCTTATTACCATTGGGTTCAGCAATTAACTGAGTTCCCTCTTTTATGTTTCCAAGAAAGAGGTGGTAGTAAAGACTATAAGGAACTTCCCGCAACAAGAAATCTTGCCAATAAATATTATAAATATTTAATGACTAGAGGGTAACACGCTTTTAACGCCCTCTGTTGCTAACGTTGACATTATTTAGTCCTTTTTGTGACCATTTATCATCACAAAAATTTCATCAGCATTGTATGGTTTGGTCATACGATCCTAGAGGTTTCCCAATAGGGTGGACTGTATCTTAAGCTCAATCGGGTTGACTAGACCTTCATTTTGAACCAATACCCGTTCAGTCTCTGAATGCCTTCCATATCCTGTCAAAACGGAGTTAGGAAGTAACACTGCGGATTGCCCATTTCATACTTTTCAGTAATCATTCTTCACTTTTTTACCATCGGGTTCGGCTATTAACCGAGATCCTTAAAAATGTTTCCATTAGTAAGTGGTAGCAAAGACTTTAGGAGGTTTCCCGTCATCAAGGTATTTTGCAAATAAATCAATAAATACTTGAGGCAAATCAAGTTTATTTAATTTATTCACTAGAGGGTAACACGCTTTTAACGCCCTCTGTTGCTAACACCAAGTTTATCAGCTACATTCATTCTAAACGTATCACCTTGCTTCATAATACGAGCAATATGACACATCATAGACATTCTATGCAAAGTAGGTTGTCTATTAAATAGAATTGGATCACCATCCATCATATGACGATGTACAGTATCACCATTTTCCAAAATAATAGATTTCCTGTCTACATAACGCAAAGTAATAGATTCCCCATTTCGTTTTTCCAAAATCTTTGCACCAGGATAAATATCTGGTCCATTTTGAACTAACTGTGTGAGAAATGCATGATTGACGCGGTTTACTAATACAGGTTTGGTAATATTTTTAGCAATTTTCAAAGGAATTCCTAGCTCGCGAATAGAAATATTGGGATCCGCAGTAATAACAGAACGCGCACTAAAATCTACTCTTTTGGCCATTAGATTTCCTCTCATTCTACCACCTTTACCATTGAGACGATCTTTAATTGATTTCAAAGGTCTTCCTGATCGTTGTGCAACAGGATTTGCACCAGGGATCTTATTATCAATTTGACATCCAACATAATATTGTAAAACAGTAGTCCAATCATTAATTACATTAGCAGGCGCATTATTATCTATTTTTTCTTGCAAAGTTTTATTAGTTTTAATAATATTAACTAAAATATGACTAAGATCATCTTCAGAACGTTGTTGTGCATCATGTTTTACAGATGGTCTAACAGCTGGAGGCGGAACAGCCAAAACTTGACATATCATCCAATCAGGGCGAGACCAAACTGGACTGAACCCCATGAATGAAACATCTTCATCAGAAATACGTTTAAATATTTTCAATACTAGTTCTGGTGTCAATGGAATCAGTATATTTTCCCCATCTTCTTCAGTGTTTTTCCATTCAGCAAATAAGGATGCTAAACCTTCTTTTTTAATTCTTTGAGGCTGTAAACAACCACAACCATCATCTATATCTTCGCCACATCGTTTCATTTTACTTGCAAGACTAAATACATATTTCCAACGTGCTTCTGTAGGCATTTTTAACGCTTGTTTATATTTTTCTTTATTAACTAATAATTTACTACATTTAAAACAAACACATCTTAAGATTTTAAGAGTAGTAGATAAGTATTGTATATAAAATACTGGTCTAGCTAATTCAAGATGTCCGAAATAACCAGGAGTTTGCATATAATCTAAACCATCAGTGGGACAAATTAGACCTGGTTCTAATACTCCCATTCTTGGATCAAATAATCCATTTATGACTGGTTTATTGTTAATATATGTATCTCTACTAGTTATTTCAGCAACCGAACCTTTTCTTATTTCTTCGGGCGATAAAATACTAAATTGTATACCAATAATTTTAGAACTATTCATGTTTTTCATATTTTTCGCCATTACTTATATTACTATAATAATATTTAAATAGTTTCTTTTCAATTTTATTTTACAGATAAATAAAAAAATATTACAATAAAACTAATTGTAATATTTTTATTTATTATTTTTTTATTTTTTACTTTAATTATTTTACGTTTTATTTATTGTTGCAAAATTGAATATACATTTTTAAAATCATTTGCATTTATAGTGCCATTTTCAAACACTGCTTTGCCTTCATCATAAATATCACCATTCAAAGGAATAGCAATATATTTTATGAATTTTCCTAGATATAATAGAGGGTTATCATCGTTTTTGTCATATGATTTCAATGCATCTATTTTCATTTGTTCAATTAAATTATGACATCCATTAAAATTATAAGAATTATCAGTAGAAAACATTTCTATTGAATCATGGTTTCTTTTTAAATAGCTTTACAATATATATTTATGATTGATATGATTAATATGATTAAAAAAAATTGATTATAAAAAAAATATAAACATTATACATAAATATAATATAATGGTTAAAGAATTAAAAAATAACTCTAAAAAAGTTGAATCTGTTAAAAGATCTAAACGTATTCAAGAAAAAAATAAAAAACAAAACCAAGAATCGTCGGATAGTAATAGTGACCTAGAAAGTAAATATTCTTCTGATTCTGAAGAAGAAAATGAAATGGATATGCATGAGTATCGTAAATTTTTAAATAAAATATTTCCTTCAAAGTTTTTAAATAAAAAAATTAAATGTGGAAAACATTTAGAAGACTTAGTTAATGAAGATATTTTTGATGATTATTACGATGAAGATGGGGATTCTGATTATGAGGAGGAAGAAGAAAAAGAAGAAGAACGAAAACACAAAAAAACTAGCAAAAAATCTCCTACTAAAAATGAAATTAAAAGTAAAGGTAA
>Ga0247843_1008429_pt1 | contig 12037 bp, 6 predicted proteins | sample LaCruzMarch2017__FD_192420 | JGI IMG/M metagenome (GOLD analysis project Ga0247843, IMG submission 192420) | Freshwater microbial communities from meromictic Lake La Cruz, Castile-La Mancha, Spain - LaCruzMarch2017_8m | ecosystem: Environmental > Aquatic > Freshwater > Lake | place: Spain...
GCCTCCAGCCCGGGCAGGGTGCGCGCGAACACGCCGACCATGGCGGGCGACCAGGTCAGCACGCCATCGCCGCGCGCCAGCCAGCGCAGCGTCTCCAGCCCCAGACGCGGCCAGACGATGCGGCGGTTGGCCGACCAGCGATGATCCGAGAGACGATAGGTCAGCCGCGTGATGTAATGATCCTGCAGATTGGCGCCCACGCCCGGCAGGTCGGCCAGCACCGGGATGCCGAGGCGCTGCAGGGCCGCCCCGGGGCCAAGGCCGGACAGCATCAGGATCTGCGGCGAGCCGATGGCGCCGGCGCTCAGGATCACCTCGCGCCGCGCCGTGACGATCTGGTCGACGCCGTCGCGGCGGATGGCCACGCCGGTCGCGCGGCCGGCCTTTATCTGCACGCGCAGCGCCAGGGCGCGGTCGAACAGCGCGACGCCGCGCCGGATGGCCGGGCGCAGGAAGGCCGCGGCGGCGGAATGGCGCCGCCGCCCGGCGCGGGTCTGCTGGAAGGTGGCGAAGCCCTCGCGGACCGGTCCGTTCATGTCTGGCTGCACCGGCAAGCCGATGGCGGCGGCGGCCTCGGCGAATTTGGCGACCAGGGGCGGCACCTCGGCCAGGTGCGAGACGCGCAACCCGCCGGCGCGCCCGCGATGCGCGCCGGGCGCCTCGGCCTGCTCATAGGCGGCGAAATGCTCCGCCAGGTCCGCCCAGGACCAGCCGGTGCAGCCCTTCTGCGCCCAGAGATCATAGTCGGACGGGTCGCCCCACACATGGCCAAGGCCGTTGATGGCCGACGACCCACCCAGCACCCGGCCGCGCGGATAATCCAGCGCCCGATCGCCGGTCGCGGCATCGGGCGCGGTGCGATAGCCCCAGGTCAGGCGCGGATGGTCCAGCATGCGCGCATAGCCGGCCGGGATGTGCAGATAGGGGTGGCGGTCCGGGCCGCCCGCCTCGATGATGGCCACCGAGGCACCACCGGCCGAGAGTTGCTCGGCCAGCAGGCAGCCGGCCGAGCCAGCGCCGACGATCACGAAGTCGAACGCCGCATTCACGCGCCCAAACCCGGCACCGGCGGCACCTCCCGCGCGATCGCCAGGATCAGGCGGCGCAGCCAGGCATGGCCGGCATCGGCCTCGAAGCGGCGATGGAAGATCAGCGAAAGGCGGGTGTGCTCGATGGCGATGGGGCAGGGGCGCAGCGCCAGCCCATGCGTCTCCGCCAGGCGCTGCGCCAGGCGGCCGGACAGGGTCATCACCATGTCGGTGCGGCGCAGGATCTCGGGCACCACGCCGAGATGCGCGACCACCGCGCCGATCCGGCGCGGATGCCCGGCCTCGGCCATCGGCTGGTCGAGCGCGCCATCGCGCGAGCCGTTGGGCGAGTGCAGCAGGTGGGGGAAGCTGGCGAAGCGCGCGATGGACATCGGCCCCTCGGCCAGCGGATGGCCGGGGCGCACCAGGGTCAGGAAGGCTTCGGGCAGCAGGCGCACCCTGGTGTAGAGGGCAGGCGGGTCCGGCAGCACCGCCACCGCCATTTCGGCATCGCCCGCTTCCAGCAGCGCCTCGGCATTGGTGCGGTCGGCATGGCGGATCGCCAGCAGCGCGTGCGGCGCGGCGGCCGTCACCTGTTCCAACAGTGCCGGGGCCAGCACGCTTTCCGCATATTCGGACAGGGCGATGGTGAAGATCCTGTCGGTGGTGGCCGGGTCGAAGGGCGCCTCGGCGGCCAGGGTGGCGCGCAGCCGGTCCAGAACCTCGGCCACCGGGGGGGCGAGGGACAAAGCCAGCGCGGTGGGCTCCACCCCGCCCGGCCGGCGCAGGAAAAGCTCATCGCCCAGCGCCGCGCGCAGCCGCGCCAGCGCGTTGGAGACGGCGGGCTGCGACAGGTTGAGCCGCGCCGCCGCCCGCGTGACATGGCGTTCCCGGGCCACCGCGTCGAACACGCGCAGCAAGTTCAGGTCGAGGGTCTGAAGGTCGGCCAAGGGGTCCCCACGCGCATCATCAGCTTCCGTGATGATGGGCGTTCGGCCTGCCGGTTGGAAGGCGGGCAGCATGCCGGCGCATGAAAGCGCCAACGGGCGCTGATGCCCGGCAAGGAGATCCGATCATGGTTTTCGACGAACGCGCCACCGCCCCTTATGCCGCCCTGCTGCTGCGGGTGAGCATGGGCGTGATGTTCCTGGCCCATGGGCTGCTGCTGAAGGTGATGACCTTCGGCCTGGCCGGCACCATGGGGTTCTTCGGCAGCATCGGCTACCCGCCGATCCTGGGCGCCGTGGTGGCCATCGCCGAGGTTGCGGGCGGCATCGCGTTGATCCTGGGAGTCTGGACGCGGCTGGTGTCGCTGCTGTTCGTGCCAATCATGCTGGGCGCGGTGCTGCTGCATCTGCCGGCGGGCTGGCTGTTCAGCGCCACGGGCGGCGGCTGGGAATTCCCGGCCTTTTGGACTGTGGCGCTGCTGGTGCAGGCGGGCCTTGGCGCGGGTGCCCATGCGCTGGACCCGGCGAAGCTGCTGGGCCGCGGCCGAGCGGCCACGGCCTGAGTAGGTGCGGGCGGGGGGCTACCCCCCCCCCGCCCGGATGGTCAGACGGTCAGCGTGCCGGCCTTGGCCGCGGCGTAGCGGGCGGCGATCTTCTGCCAGTCCAGCACGTTCCACCAGTTGGCGGTGTATTCGGCCCGGCGGTTCTGGTAGCGCAGATAATAGGCGTGCTCCCACACATCATTGCCGATCAGCACGCGGTTGCCATCCATCAGCGGATTGTCCTGCCCGCCCTTCTGCACGATGGCCAGGCCACCCGCCTGGGTCACCGTCAGGAAGGCCCAGCCGCTGCCGAACACGCTGTTGGCGGCGGCGTTGAAGCGGGTGCGCAACGTGGCCAGGTCGCCGAAATCCCGGGTGATGGCCGCGAGCAGGTCGCCCGAGGGCTCGCCGCCGGCGCCGCCCATGATCTCCCAGAACATCGAATGGTTGGCGTGGCCGCCGCCATTGTTGCGCAGCGCCGTGCGGATGCTGTCGGGCGCCTGCGGCAGCGTCATCAGCAGCCGGTCCAGCGGCAGCGCCGCCAGCTGCCCATGGTCGCGCAGCGCGGCGTTGAGGTTGTTCACCTGCGCGCCATGGTGGAAGCGCCAATGCAGTTCCATGGTGCGGGCATCGATCGCGGCTTCGTTCGCGGCGAAGGCGTAGGGCAGGTCGGGCAGACGGTGCGGGCCGGCCGGGGCCTGGGCGCGGGCCGGAATGGCGGCGGCCGTGGCGGCCAGGGCGGTCGCGCCGAACAGCGCGCGGCGGGTCAGGTGCGTCATGGGTTTCCTCGGTGCCTTGGGGCGCCGCAGATATGGACCCGCCATGGCTTGGCGGGAAGCCGTTTCAAAGAATCAGGTCGAAACCCCCGACCCGCCCGGCCGGCATGCCGGCGAGCAGCACGCCATCGCCACCGCCAAGGTCGAGCCACAGGCCCTCGCCCCTGGTTTCCATGCGCCCGAGCACCTCGCTCACCGACAGGCCGAAGCCTAGCAGGCTGAGCCGGTCCTGGCCTGGCGCAAAATCCTCGATCCGGTCGATCCCATCGCCCCGGCGCAGCACGAACCGGTCCGCGCCGCCGCCGCCCAGCAGCGTGTCGTTGCCGCGCCCGCCTTCCAGAATGTCGGCCCCGCCGAGCCCCTCCAGCCGGTTCGCGGCTTGGTTGCCCACCAGCAGGTTGGCGCCCTCATTGCCGATGCCATGGCGGCCGGCGGTGGCCAGGCGCAGCACCTCGACCTCGGCCGGCAGGACGATGGTGGCGGCGGTTTCAACCACCAGCGTGTCGAGGCCGCCGCCCGCGCCTTCCCGCACCTGGTCGCCGGCGCTGTTCACATGGAACCGGTCATCGCCCGCGCCGCCTTCCATCGTGTCGTCGCCCGCGCCGCCCTGGAGCACATCGTCGCCGTCCCGCCCGCGCAGCAGGTCGGCGCCCGCGCCGCCCTCCAGCAGGTTCGCCGCATCATTGCCGGACAGCGTATCGGCGCCATCGCCGCCAAGCGCCGCCTCGATCAACGAGCCCTGATTGCCCTGGTGCAGCAGCGCGTTGAAGACATTGCCCCGCGCCTGCGTGCCGTCGCGCGTGTCCAGCGTGGCGAGCTGCGTGCGCGAGAGGGTGGAATGCGCGCCCGGCGCCAGGTCGATGGCGACGCCGCCGGCATAGTTCGACGCGTCGAATGTGTCGCGCCCGCCGCCATCCCACAGCGTCAGGAAGATGCGGTTGGCGCCGGGGGCACCCTGGCCCACGCCATCCACGAAGGTCTCGCCCGTGTCCGGGTTCCAGGCGTAGCGCGTGTCGCCGGCGCGGAAGCCGTAATCGGCGCCATACATCTGCTGCAGCGCCGCGATGTCGAGCGGCATCCAGGATTGCGGATAGTCGAAGGCGCCGTTGGTGTAGCCGCCGCTGGTCGAGGCGCCTTGCTTGCTGCGATAGCTCATGACGCTGAATTCCAGGCTGTCCTGGTCGAGCGGGACGGTGCCGAAGCCGCCCATCGCCTCATGCCCGTGCTTCAGGCCAAGCGAATGGCCGATCTCATGGATCGCCACCAGGAAGGCGTAGTTGCCAAGCCGTGCGCCATTGAAATCATGGCGGGTGCCGAACCAGGCGTCGCCGCCCTCGCGCGCATTCGGGTAATAGGCCCAGGCGGTGGAGGGGGCGGAGGAGCGGGCGACGCGAATATCGGCCGCGCCATGATCCTCGGTTTCCAGGATGGCGAGGTTGGTGAAGCCGGTGACCGACGGCCCGGCGCCCTGGCCCGGCGCACCGACCAGCGCGGCGCGCACCGCCGCCTGGAGGTTGGCGCCCGCGGCGGCGAAGCCGCGCGTCGGCTCCGCATTGGCGTAGCCCGTCTCATAGTCGCCCGCGCTGTCGGCGAAGCCGAAGCTGAGCGGATCGTTGGCGGCCCAGGCATAGCCCGATTGCAGCCCGTCCACGGCCTGGTTGCCGGACAGCGTGACGTGGAAGCGCGCGGCGGTTTCGGCCGGCGCATCGGCCACGAAGCGCGAGCCATCGACCACGCTGTCCTGCGCGGCGGCCAAACAGATCCAGCACATGAGGGGTTGTCCGCGACAGCGCATGGCCCGCAGCGGTACCCCGGGGCTTAGTCTTGCCGTTGGGATGCCGATCGGGTCCTGCCCTCCGCCTGTTGCGGGGCACGGACATTCTGCCCTGGTCCGGTGAAGCGGCGGTGAATCGCCCCGGGGGGGATGACACGGGTCGGCCTGTCTTGGTATCGGGGCGTCGGATGGGGCGTCGCCAAGCGGTAAGGCAGCGGTTTTTGGTACCGCCATCCCCAGGTTCGAATCCTGGCGCCCCAACCATCCGGTCAGCGTGAAGCGGCGGTTTCGGGTTTTTGGGCCGCAGGGGCGCCAAAGGCCCGGTTTGCCGGCCTGTCACGCGATTGTGTTTTGCGCGGCGTACCTCAGAGACGCTGTCGCGCCGGCTGCCGGCGCCGAAAGGGCTGCCGCGTCTCGCGGGGCCATTTTCGCAGGTCGGATCTGGGTTGCGCGCGCCGCCGGGCGCGCCTGTCTCAGACAAATCCCAGCGCCTGACGCTGTTCCTGCCAGCCGGTCGGGATGCGCGTATCCCGCATCAGCCGCGTCGCGGTCAGGTTGGCCGGCTGGCAGCCGCCGAGGATCGCCGCCACGATATCGGGCGCCAGCCAGGCGAGGCGGATCAGCCGCGTGGCGTAGGATTGCGACATGCCCTGTTCCGCCGCGAAGGCGGTGAGGCTGGTGGCGCGGGTCGAGACCAGCGCCTCGCGCAGCGCCCAGGCTTTTGCGACCAGCCGGACCAGCGAGGGGTCCGCCGCAACCGTCGATCCGACCAGCAGCGCCATTTCCCGGCCCGCGCGGCGCAGCGCCACCGGTTCGCGGATGGTCATGCGTGGAAGGCTGCCGACCGGGTCAATGTCGGCCGAGGCGGCGTCGGGCGTCGCCGTACCGGCCAGCACCGCGCGCAGGCCCTGCGGCGCGATGCCGATCGTCACCTCGTGCCGCTGCACCGCGATCCGCGCGCCGAGGGCCAGCAGCGTCTGCCGCTGCACCAGGTTGCCCTGCTGCGGCCAGCGGCGCGCCCATGTCTGCGCTGCGGCCAGCAGGCTGCGCTGCTGCGCCCCATCCGCCGGCAGCACGGCCGCGGCGTGCAACGACCGCAACAGCCCAGGCCCGTCGGCCAGCAGGCGGGCGATCCCGTCGATCACCACCCGCTCCAGCGCGGCGGCTGGCACCCGCAGCGCCGCCGGATGCTCCGCGCGAGGGCCGGTCAGCAGGCATGTCGAGACATAGTAGCGATAGCGCCGAACACCCTTGCTGGCATGCGTCGGCACCATCGCCTCGCCCGCCGGATCGGTGACCAGCCCCGCCAGCAGGCTCGGATGGCTGGCATTGGCGCCGGACCTTCGATCCGCCCGCGCCTGGGTCAATTGGCGCTGCGTCGCCTCCCACAGATCGGCATCGATGATCGCCTGGTGCTCGCCGGCATGGATCTGCCCGCGATGGACGATCTCGCCGCGATACAGCCGGTTCTGCAACAGGTGATACATCGCCCCGCGCGAAAAGGCCTTTCCTGCCTTGCCGGTGATGCCCTCGGCGGCCAGGTGCTGCAGTGCCGACCGCACCGTGCCGTGATCGCGATAGGCCTGGTAGATGCGCTGCACGCGCGCCGCCTCGGCCGGGTCGATCACCAGCTTGCGATCCTGCACCGCATAGCCGAGCGGCACGGTGCCGCCCATCCACATGCCCTTGCGCTTGGAGGCGGCGACCTTGTCGCGGATGCGCTCGCCGGTGACCTCGCGCTCGAACTGCGCGAAGGAGAGCAGCATGTTCAGCGTCAGCCGGCACAATCCCGTGCTGCGCGCGGTGCGCGACAAGATGCTGGCCGCCGGCAAACCGAAGATGGTCATCATGGTGGCCATCGCGCGCCGGCTGCTGACCATTCTGAACGCCATCGCGAGGAGTGGCCAACCATGGCGCAACGCCGAAGCCTGACCGCCTCGGCAGAGCATCGCGGGCCGCAGCGGCGCTTGACGAACAACACAGTCGCTCATGCGCCGGGCAGGTCAGCGTCTCGGGCAGGATGGGCGCTGGCCTCAAATCAGGATGATATCGGCCGCGTCCAGGTTGGCGCCGGCCTCCAGGATGGCCACCAGGCGCAGGCTCCGCGCGCCCATCCCGTCGGCGTCGAAGAACAGCCGCCCCTCGGCGTCGATCACGAACTGCCAAGCCCCGCGCTCGGCCGAGGCGCTGCTGCTGTAGGAAAAAGTGTAGCGCGGCTGGCCGCGCGGCGTGGTCAGGCCCTCCAGCGAGCCGGGCGGCAGGCCCCCGAAGCCGGCCGCATCGAAGCATAGGACATCCTCGCCGGTGGTGAAGTCGGCGATGCGGTCGGTGCCGAGGTTGGCGGCCGCGAAGAAGAAGCAGTCGGCGCCATCGCCGCCGGCCAGAAGATCGAGGCCGGCGCCGCCCACCAGCGTATCGGCGCCATCGCCGCCTTCCAGCGTATCCTGCCCGGCCGCGCCGTCCAGCCAGTTGCCGGCGCCGTTGCCCAGCAGGAGATTGTTGCGGGCATTGCCGGTGCCGTCGATGGCGCCGCCTGCCTCGAGCAGCGTCAGCCGCTCGATCCCGTCGGCCATCGTCACCGTCACTGAAGCGAGCAGAATATCGGTGCGGTCATTGCCGGTTTCGCGCACCGTCACGCCGGCCTCGGTGAGCAGATAGGTGTCGTTGCCGGTGCCGCCGACCAGCGTATCCCCCGCGCCGCCGACCAGCACATCGTCGCCGCCCATGCCCTCCAGCAGGTTAGCGGCGGCATTGCCCACCAGGATGCTGGCGCCGGCATGGCCAATGGCATGGTGCGCGCCGTCCAGCAGGCGGATCTCCTCCACATGCGTGGGCTGGAGGATGTCGATCGCGCTCAGGATGATGTCGTGGCCGCCCTGGTTGGCCTCGATCGCCCGGTCCCGCGCATCGCGCAGGACGTAGAGGTCGTCGCCCGCGCCGCCGATCAGCGTCGCGGCGCCAGGCCCGCCATCCAGCGTATCGGCGCCCTCGCCACCCTCCAGCCGGTCGTCGCCCGCCTCGCCCAGCAGGCTGTCATCGCCCGCCTCGCCCAGCAGCCGGTCATTGCCCGCGCCCCCCGCGAGCGTGTCCCCGCCAAGGCCGCCGAAGACCGTCTCGCTTGCGCGATTGCCCGCCAGGCTGTCGGCGCCGGCGCCGAGCCGATACGCCTCGAAGCCCGCGATGGCATCGCCATTGGCATCGCCGCCCCGGCCGATTCCCTGGGTGGTGTCCAGGGCGATCGCGGCCTGGCTTGCGGCGTAGCTCAGCCAGTCGCGCTGCGCGCCCCCCTGAAGCGTGTCGGTCCCGGCGCTGCCTTCGACGGTGTCGGCCCCGGCGCCGGCATCGACGCGGTCATTCCCGGCGCCACCGTCCAGCCGGTCGGCGCCGCTGCCGCCGCGCAGCAGATCGTCCCCGGCCTCGCCGCGCAGCGTGTGCGCACCGCTGCCCAACCCCTCCAGCGTGTCGCCACCCGGGCCGCCTTGCAGCAGCGCGCCGGTTGCGGCGTCGAGGCGGAGCCAATCATCGCCCTCCTCGCCGAACAGCGCGCGCGTCGTCGCGAGCCCCAGGATGGTGTCGCCACCGCGCCCGCCCAGCACCGCCTCGAAGCCCTCGACGGTATCGCCCGCGGCCGCGCCGGTGGCGGCGCTGGCGCCCGAAAGGTCGAGGAACAGGCCGATCGTCTCGCCGGAATAGCCAAGCGTATCCGCGCCCGCGCCGCCCAGCAGGCTGTCCGCCCCGGCCCCGCCATCGATCGCATCGTCGCCCTCGTCGCCATCCAGCGTGTCGCGGCCCTCGCTACCGAGCAGCACATCCGCGCCCGCATGGCCGCTTAGCCTGTCGTCGCCCTGGCCGCCGAGAAGGAAATCGGCCTCGGTGCCGCCGAGCAGCAGGTCATGGCCCAGCCCGCCCAGCAGAATGTCGGCCCCGGCCCCGCCGAGGAAGGCGCTGCCGCCATCGCTGCCGGTGCCGTCGAGCGTATCGGCCCCCTCGGCGCCGTGCAGTTCGGCGCTGGCCGTGCCGGCCACCAGCAGCCAGTCATTCCCGGCCCCGCCCAGCAGCGCTAGCACCGTGCTGCCGATGATGGTGTCGTCGCCGGCGCCGCCGATCACCACCTCGAAGCCCGTCGCGCTATCGCCGAGCGCCGCGCCCGCCGCCGGGAAGCCGAAGGCCAGATCCAGCAGGAGGCCGGCGCTCTCGCCGGCATAGGTCAGCGTGTCGGCGCCCTCGCCGCCGGCCAGGGTGTCGCCGCCGGGGCCGCCATCGACCAGGTCATCGCCGGCGCCGCCGCGCAGCACATCCTGGCCATCCAGGCCGCTGATCGTGTCGGCGCCCGCCTGGCCGTCCAGCGTATCGGCCTCGCCGGTGCCGAGCAGGCTGTCGGCGCCGCCCGTCCCGCCGCCGCCGCCATCCCTCGGCGGCGTGCCGGCCAGCAGCTGGGCGAGCGTGACCGTGCCATCGGCGAAGCGATAGGCTTCCGCCGCGTAGATCGTGTCGGCGCCGTCCGGGCTGCCCGCGCGCAGGTCGGTGACGATGGCCCCGATCACGTGCCCGAACAGCGTCCCCTCCGGGAAGGTCACGGCGCCATAATCCGCGCGGTTGCCCGAGAAGAGGATGGTATCGATGGCATAGTCGAACCCGTCATGCAGGGCATCGTTGCCGGCACCACCCGCCAACAGGTCGGCGCCATCCTTCCCGCCCAGGATCATATCCGCGCCGGCGCTGCCCTGCAGCGTGAAGCCCGCTGACCCAACGCCCTGCAGGACGTCAGCCCCGTCGCCGCCATCGATCAGGCTGCCGGCCGTGCCCGTGGCCAGCAGCAAATCGTCACCCTCGCCGCCGAACAGCAGCGTCAGGTCGCGCGCGAAGATGGTGTCGGCCCCGGCGCCGCCGACCAGCGCCTGGAAGCCCTCCAGCGTGTCGCCGACCGCGGGGCCCTCGGCCGGCGTGCCCTCGACCTGGTCCAGCAGCAGGCCGATGATCTCCCCGGCATAGCTCAGCGTGTCGGCGCCCGCGCCGCCCCACAGGCTGTCCGCGCCCGCGCCGCCCGCGATCCAGTCATCGCCGGCGCCGCCATTCAGCGTGTCATTGCCGCCGAGGCCCTCGATCGTGTCGCCGCCGCCCCCGCCATGCAGCATGTCGGGGCCTTCGGTGCCCACCAGGCTGTCGGCGCTGCCCGCCTCGTCACCGCCACCTTCCGGCGGCGGCGTGCCGGCCAGCAACTGGGCAAGGTTCACCGTGCCATCGGCGAAGCTGTAGATTTCGGCGCCGAAGATCCGATCGGCACCATCCGGGCTGCCGGCGCGGAGGTCGGTGACGATGACGCCCTCGGAGGGGCCCTCGAAAAAGCTGGTGGCGCTATACGCCGCCCGGTTGCCGGAGAAGCGGACGGTGTCGATCGCGTCATCGAAGCTGGCGCGCAGGACATCATTGCCGGCGCCGCCCACCAGCACGTCCCCCTGGTCCAGCCCGCCCCAGATGGTATCCGTGCCGTCGCCGCCGATCAGCGTGCTGGCCGCCTCGTCGCTGCCCTGGATGGCATCCGCCCCGGCGCCGCCATCGATCAGGGGCGCGACGGTGCCCGCGACAGCCAGCTCGTCGTCGCCGTCGCCGCCGAACAGCAAGGCCAGGTCCAGCGCGATGATGATGTCGTCGCCGGCGCCGCCGACCAGCGCCTCAAAACCCTCCAGCGTATCGCCGGCCGTGGCGCCCTCGGCGGGCGTGCCGTAGAGCTGGTCCAGCAGCAGCCCGGTGGCCTGGCTCGCATAGCTCAGCGTATCGGCGCCCGCCCCGCCCACCAGCCTGTCGGCACCCGGGCCGCCCACGATCCAATCATCGCCGGCGCCGCCGTTCAGCGTGCCGCTGCCAGCCAGGCCCTGGATCGTGTCGGCCCCGCCGAGCCCATTGATGGCGCCGCTGCCGAGCAGGCTGTCATCGCCCTCGGTCGGCGTGGTGGAGATGGACATGGCAGGCCCCCGGCAGAAGATTTGCACCTTCATGCGGCGTAAAGCGTTTCGCGATGGCCCGCTTGGCCATTTTTGGGAGGGTCCGGCCCGGTTTCGCCTGTCCGGGCCCGGCAGGGTCGGCTAGGTTTGGCGACCGCTGGAGATGTCGCCCGCCGATGACCATCCCAGGCCCAGCCCCCGGCTCGGTCGATCCGAACGACGCGCAGGCGATCGGCCAGATGCGCCGTCACCCTGCCTTTCCGCAGGCGATGCGCCTGATCGGCCGGCGCTTCCTGGCGCTCCACGCCGACTACATGGTCAGCAAGCTGGTCGCCGATGAGGGGCGCTACCTGGTCTGCCACTTCGCCATCTCGCTGCATGCCGGCTACCAGGCGGGGACGCCGGGCTCGGGCCTGACGCTGGCACGGCTGGTGCGGCAGTGCCTGGCCTTCCAGGTGCTCTCACGCGGGCGGATCGAGGCGATGGTGGCGCTGCTGCGCCGCACCGGGCGCCTCCTGGATGCGCCGCCCGGGCCCGACCGGCGCATCCGCCGCCTGGTCCCCGGCCCGCCGCTGGAGGCCGAGTTCCGCGAGAGGGTGCGCTTTCACCTCGAGGCGCTGGACATGGTGGCGCCCGGCCGGCCCTATCTGCGGCGGCTCGATGCCGACCCCGATTATTACTGGGCGCTGGAGCGGGAGCGCGGGGTCTATGTGGCGGAGCAGCCAAGCCTGCGGCTGCGCCTGCCGGCGCTGGCGGCGGTGTCCGACATCGAAGGTGGCTACCTGACGCTGGTCGCGCTGATCGACGCGCTGCCGGACCCGGTCGGCCCGGCCGACATCGCCTTCCCGCACCGCGAGATGGCGGATCGGCTGCGCCTGCCGCGCACCCAGCTGCGCCGGGTGCTGGCGGGGCTGGAGGAAGCCGGGCTGGTGCGGCCCCTGGCTCCCGCCGGCCAGGCGCTGCGGGTGCTGCCGCTGGCGGTGGAGACCATGGCCCTGTGGCACGCCATCCGCCTGCTGCGCTTCGAC
>Ga0247843_1008432_pt1 | contig 12036 bp, 9 predicted proteins | sample LaCruzMarch2017__FD_192420 | JGI IMG/M metagenome (GOLD analysis project Ga0247843, IMG submission 192420) | Freshwater microbial communities from meromictic Lake La Cruz, Castile-La Mancha, Spain - LaCruzMarch2017_8m | ecosystem: Environmental > Aquatic > Freshwater > Lake | place: Spain...
CCAGCAGGTACAGCAGGTCCTCAAAATACTGTGATTACAAGTTCTTATGGAACTGTAACCGCTGCTGGATTTACATATGTAGCACCTCCAACTATCACAAACATAAATCCAGTCTCAGGAGGCTCTAATGATACAATTACAATTACAGGCACTGGATTTGTTACAGGAACGACTTCGGTAGACTTTACTCAAGGTGTAGTTAGTCATCTAGGTACAAGCGTTACTGTTTCAAGCTCAACAAGTCTGACGGTAGTTACACCAAGTTTTGTAACCGCTGTAGGCCCTGTTGATGTTCAAGTAACGACACCTTATGGTAGCGTTACCCTTACTAATGGATATGATTATACTTTAACAACATCAAATAAAACGCAATTGCCAGTTATACAATCCTTTTATCCAGAAGGAGGCCTTACTAAAGGCGGTAATGAAGTTTTAGTTCGCGGATATTTATTGAAAGATGTTAATGAAATTAGATTTGGCGATAAGGTAGCTAAAATTCTTAAACAGGATGATTTTTCATTAACTGTCCTTGCTCCAGCGCATGATGAGGGCAAGGTAAACATAACATTGGTGAGCTCAAAAGATAAGGCAAGATCTAGCAATGCATACCATTATACGAATGCACCCGTTGTGACATCGATTCAACCAAATTCTGGTTCAATCAATGGTCAGTACCCTGCAGTTATAAAAGGTTACAACTTGGACCTTGTTGACGCAGTCAATTTTGATGGAGTAAGGATCACAATAGACGCAACTAATGACCCATATGCTGTTAAGGTTAATGTGCCAACTGGCGCTAGTGCTGGAAAAGTTGATGTCGGGGTGTATGGAAAAAATAATATGGGCTCGATGATGGCCAGTGGTTTTGAATATTTAGCAAATGCTTTAACTGCTAATCAGGATCATTTAGAGCTTTCAGTAAATAACCCTGAATTGAATGCGGCATTAATTGGACAACCAAGAAAAATTATAATAACTAATAATGGTACAGCACCCATTGGTCACGTCCACTATAAAATATCTCCAGATTTGCCAGCTGGAACCACTGTTTCACCTGAAGAATGCGGTACAATTGCTGTAGCTGGTCAATGTGAACTGACCGTTAACCCAGGTGCCGTAGCAAGTGGAAAGCCATTGGAAAATGTTAAACCTAGCATTATGACTATCAGTGGAAATGATACTAATCAACTTAACGTTGAAATAAGTGTGTTAAGTTATGGACAGATATTCAATCAGGGTTTCATCTTTTCTATTGATGACACTAATCCGGAAGGAAGCGTTCATGGAAAGTTCATTGCTCTAGAAGATGCAACCGCTGAGGAATCCCCATTAAGCTGGGGTCCAGTACTTTCTCATAACGATATACAATGTACACAAGAAGAAAATGGATACTGCAATTCAAATGCTTTTGTTGCACTGCTCTCACAACAAGGTTTAGGTTTATCTAGTTATCCTGCCGGAATATGTGCTGAAGTGGCTGGTCAATCTTCATGGTTCCTACCTGCAATATGTGAATTAGCCCCATTAGAAGGCGTTTGTGATGTGATTCAGTCTGTTAAAACCTCACTAGTAGATACCGGCATCCTTACTGGTTTAAATCACCAATATTGGAGTTCGTCGGTTGCTGAAGATTATATCTGGACCCATGTATTCAAAGAAAATGATGACAGAAACGCCTTGGAGCAAGTATCTAAAGAATTGCATGTACGTTGTGCAAGCGCCTTCTAAATTATTTAAGAGCAGGATTTTCATCCTGCTCTTTTTTTATCTAAAATCGTATTTGACCAATAATCTCGTATCATTTACAATTTCTTAGTGCAAACAGTGTTTTTATCAAGAGCCTAAGCCCCAGTTGCTTTGGATACGGTTTGTAAAACATTGTCTAGGACTTTGGCTATTTTTGCGCTTGAATAGTTTTTTACCTGTTGGAATGTCTTCATCGACAGTTCTTTGGCATAATTTTTACCTTCAATGAGGCATTGCAAACCATCGGCCATCTTCAACACATCGTCTGCTGGCAAAAACAACGCACTTTGCGATTGACCAATCACTTCCTTAGGGCCTGGCAGTGCACACAGCACCATAGGCAAGGAATAAAGCATGCTTTCCAATATCACCAAACCAAAAGACTCTTCTCTAGAGGGTAGGCAAGATATATCAATTTGTTGATAAAAAGCTTGATTGTCATCAATCCACCCAAGTAGGCACACCTCTTCTTGCAAGCCTAAACGGGCAATTAATTGGGTATAATTTCCTTTTTCAGGTCCATCACCTGCAATTTTTGCCTTGAAAGCAATGCCACGTTTTTTAAGTTCAGCCAATGCATTGATAAATACATCCACCCCTTTGATAGGTGAAAAACGAGCACATACACCAAGCACAGGAATATTGGTATCACGCGGTGGTCGATACTCTAAATGAGCAGGTATTTGTAACATATTGGGCACAGTAAACACTTTATTGGCACTCCAACCTGAGGCGATGATATCCTGGCGCATGTGTTCAGTAATGGCAATGATGGCATCCGAGCCAAAATTATAATTTCCTTTGACATGACATACAGCAATTTTCGGGACTTTGGTATGCGTTTTATTAAACAAGTAAGCCGGACGGTGACTATGGGTAATAATACAATCTGGGCGATGTTTTTTAATCAGTTTGCGGAATTATAAATAGCAATCACATCAAATTGATTGAAATTCAACACTTTTATCAAATTGTCTTTAGGACAGCTATCTTTAATAGGTGCTATTTGGGTATAACTGAAACCTGTAGAGTCCTCAAACGCCTATGCGCTATCCTGGATCCGAGTGATAAAATAAAAATCTGACAAAAACACTCTTTTTAGAGTAAAATTGCTTAACAATCATGAAGGATTAAAGATTCCATGTTCAAATCAATTCCCCAATGGCGCCAATGGCTGTCGGTAATGCCAATATTATGGTTTTGCTCTATTCCTTTAGGCAACAGTTGTCGAAGCATATTTTTTGTCGGAGCACTCATTAGTATCTTGATGCAAGAATCACTGTTAACGCGCATCAAACCCTATCTTCATTCACCTTGGTTTTATACCTTGATCGCCGCCATTGTCTGGAGCTGTATTTCAATGTTTTGGTCACCTGGTTTTGATCACCAAACCAAATTTTATTTAAAAAAAATAGGACTACTCTTGCTAATGCCTATTATGGTGCTTGGATTTAGAGAGGAATGGCAAAAAAAACAAAGTTTAAATGGTTTTTTAATCTGTATGTTCATTCCCTTTTTTATTGCTATCCTGAAACAATATGTTGGGATCCAATGGCATGGCGACCATGATCCGGGCTCAATTTTTTACAATCATATCATCACGGGTTTTTATACTGCATTCGCTGCCTATCTTGCATTTGAAATGTTTTTTCAATATCAACGTTACTGGTATTTGATTGCCTGGGGACTATTTAGCTTTCAAGTGATGTGTATCAATCCGGGAAGGGCGGCCTATGGCGTATACGCCATCTTAATGTCCTATGCCTTATGGACGAAAACCCAAGGCCGAGTTCGCTGGATCATGATGAGCTTACTGGTATTGGGCAGTATTCTTTTGGGCATTTTAAGTCCTGCGATTCATCAAGGCTATCAAGGTCTTTTAAACGATTGGAACATGTTTCAGTCTGGGCAATTGGATACATCCCTAGGATTTAGACTGCAATTTCACCATTTTGCCTATACCTTGTTTCAAAAGCATTGGCTTATAGGGGGGGGGCTCGGATCATTTGATTATTGGTTTAAGCACTTGACTCCTGTTCCAGGGTGGCCTTTTCCCCCAAACACACATAGCCAATATTGGTTTTTTGCAAGCGACCTGGGTGCCATTGGGCTGCTGTTATGGGGCACATTTTTTGTTACATTGGGATGTTACGTAAGGCCTGCGTCTTGGTTGGGACTGGTTTTTATTGGTCTTCTATTGGGGCTAGCATTTAATTTCTTAACTGATAATATGCTTTTTGCCTCACCTGCAAGTTTAATCATAGGTCTTTGGGGTATTGTATTGGCGAAACCATCACCATAGGCTTATTTATTTGCTACACTTATAGTAGAAGCCATACAAAGTTTAGGATGAACGATGAAATCCTTGATTTTAAATCCAACTGATACCAGTCAATGGTATTCACTAATTTTAGAAGCAGAGTCGATGACTAAGATTAACTTAGACATTGACTCTGAAAGTTATCTGGTGTTTCTTTTGATGCGCTCAAGTCGCTCAACAGCATGGTTAGACTCATTGATTGGCGTTGAGTTAATGGATGCACTACAGCAAAAAGGCCAGAAGAAAAAACAAATGCTTTTAGATGTGGGTGACAAAAGTTTACTGTTCTCTGGGTTTTTCCCAGAACATGTCATCAAAAGAAAACTAGACCCCATGTATTTTATTCAGTTGGGGCAAATTGCCTATGCGAGTGTGAGCTCTTTTCCTGATGAGTCGAAAAATAAGCTTTACAAAGACCTCAGTGATAATTTCTTATGCCTGAGGGAATTGCTCATTGGGGCAAGGAAAATATATCAAACCGATTGCAATTAATCGATCATCAATTCCTGTCTATTACTATAGTCGTCCAGACATTCAGGATTGATAATAACAGAGATATTGTCTAATAACTCGCCACGTATCAGTTTACCTACTGCCGTTTCCATCATTTTGCCATTTAAAGTCTTAGGTATCCCTTGGACCTGTAAAATCTTTGCAGGAACATGTCTTGGGGACAGCTGTGTTTGAATGCATCTGCGAATATAGTCTTGCAGTACGGATGTCAGCTCCTCACCAGAACGCAATTTCACAAATAAGATGACTCGCGTATCATTAGACCACTCCTGTGAAGTGGCAATCGCCTCTTCTACCTCAAGAATATCTTGCAAAACACGATACAACTCAGCGGTACCAAAACGAACGCCATGCGGATTTAATGTAGCATCCGAACGTCCATAAATAATCAAACCGCAATGGGCTGTTTTTTCTGCATAATCACCATGAGCCCAGACATTTGGAAATTTCTGAAAATAGGCATTTTTAAACCGTTGATGATCCGGCGTATCTCCCCAAAAGCCAACAGGTATGGTTGGGAAAGGTTTGCAACAAACCAACTCTCCTTTCTCGCCATTAACAGCAATACCCTGTTCATTGAAGATTTGCACATCCAGTCCCAGTCCAAAACATTGCAACTCACCAGGATAAACGGCAAGCATGGGATTTCCTAAGGCAAAACATGACACAATATCAGTGCCTCCAGAAATCGAACTTATCTGTACAGGACGTCCCAACAGCTTGATAATAAAATCATACTGCCCGGGTAAGAGCGTTGACCCGGTGCTTAATACGGTATGTAATAATGGCAATTTATCCCCAGGAATAGATAGCTGGCGCTGCTCCAGACTAGCAAAATAGGCAGCCCCTGCACCAAATACCGTCGTTTGGGTTTCCTCCAACACATCCAATAATCGAGAAGGAATTGGGTAGGTCGCAGACCCTTCGTATAATACCAAAGTGGTGCCAACAGCGAGTGCACTTAACATCCAATTCCACATCATCCAGCCTGTGCTTGAATAAAATAATAGGCGATCAGATGGCCCTAAATTGGTATGTAAACCCAAATCTTTTAAATGCTCAAGCAATACCCCTCCGGCACGATGTATAATGCCTTTCGGCCGACCGGTGGTCCCCGAAGAAAATAAGATAAACAAAGGATGATCAAAAGGGAGACTAGCAAAAATCAGTGGCTTAACCGCATGAATAAAATCATCCAAAAAGACATTGTCGGCTGATGATTGGCCTAGGTTATCTATCCAAACAACGGTTTTAATACTTGGTATAGCTTGCACTAACGCTGCAATCTTTTCCTCATGATGATGAATTTTTCCATTATATTGATGAAAATTTACTGCAAATAGCAATTTAGGTGAAATCTGATCAAAACGCTCAAAAAGCGCAACACTGCCGAAATCAGGCGAACAGTTTGACCAAATCGCACCAATACTTGCACAGGCGAGCATTGCTATAATACTTGAAATGTCATTGCGGCAAAATCCGGCAACACGGTCCCCTCGATGAATATTTTTTTCTCTTAAAAAAGCAGAACATGCCGCCACCCGTTGTCTCAACTCATCAAAACAGATAGATTGTGATGTTCCGGCCTCAGAATAAGAAATCACGGCTACTTGATGCGCATCATGACGTAAAATATTTTTAGCATAGTTTAATCGTGCACCGGGCAACCAATCGGCTTCCCACATATTTTCTGCCTCGATAAACCACGCTTTCGGCTCTACATCAAATTGAACCTTAAAATAGTGCGCAACGGCTTGCCAAAAATCTGCAATAGCCTTAATCGACCATGCATGCAGTTGTTGATAATCCTGCAAATTGCAGTGAAATTTAGAGTTCACAAAAAAAATAAACTGCTCCATTTCTGTCTTATTGTCTAAATCGGGCGCCCAATTTGCGTGTTCTATCATAAAAAATCCTTTTAATTACCAGTGCTATATCCCATCATTTTAATACATCGTAAGCTTATTTAGAATAAATAATTGAGAAAGCTGGGTTAATGCTTAAAAATGTTGTACAATATTTACGATTTGTTCAACCGACTATCGAGATAAATTTCTCCTATTCTTTTTTAAAAGTGCCTATAATTATGAAAAATATTCGTAACATTGCTATCATCGCCCATGTTGACCATGGAAAAACCACTCTTGTCGATAAGATTCTACAATTTACTGGCACACTCAACCCAAGAGCCCCACAAACCGAACGCATTATGGATTCTAATGACCTCGAAAAAGAAAGGGGCATTACCATTTTAGCGAAAAACACTTGTATGCACTGGAAAGATGTGCAAATTAACGTCGTCGACACCCCTGGACATGCTGACTTTGGTGGCGAAGTAGAGCGTATTTTGTCGATGGTAGACAGTGTATTGCTACTTGTTGACGCTGTTGATGGCCCCATGCCACAGACCCGCTTTGTGACACAAAAAGCTTTTGCAAAAGGCCTAAATCCGATTGTGATCATCAATAAAATTGATAGACCTGGCGCTAGGCCAGATTGGGTAGTGGAACAAGTCTTTGATTTGTTTGACAATCTTGGGGCAACAGACGAACAGCTGGATTTTCCTGTTATTTACACTTCAGCGCTCCTTGGTTACGCCAAAGAAGAATTATCACATGCTTCTGACAACATGGCGCCATTATTGGACACCATTATCAGCAAGGTTCCTGCACCTAAAGTCGACCCACTAGGTCCATTTCAAATGCAAATCACTTCCCTTGATTATTCATCCTATGTTGGCACCATCGGCATTGGGAAAATTACTCGCGGCAAGATCGCTCCCAAAAACAATGTGAAAATCATTAACCACGCTGGAGAGGTTCGAACAGGTCGAATTGCTCAAGTATTAGGATTTCACGGTCTAGAACGCCAAGAGGTTCCTGAAGCGGAAGCCGGTGACATTATAGCAATTACTGGTGTTCCTGATTTGAAAATATCCGATACCTTATGTGATGTCGATCATGTCGATGCATTGCCTGCACTTCAAGTCGACGAGCCTACCATTTTCATGACCTTCCAGGTCAATGACTCACCATTTGCTGGCAAAGAAGGTAAATATGTGACCAGTCGTAAACTTAAAGAGCGATTGGACACGGAACTTCTACGAAATGTAGCCTTAAAAGTAACAACTGGCGACGATCCTGATAAATTCAGGGTGGCTGGTCGTGGTGAACTTCACTTAAGTATCCTGATTGAAAATATGCGTCGTGAAGGCTATGAGCTCGCTATTTCAAAACCCGAAGTCATTTGTCGGGAGGAAAATGGTCAGAAACAAGAGCCTTATGAACAGTTAACTTTGGATGTTCCTGAAAACAATCAAGGCGCTGTGATGGAAAAAATTGGTGAGCGTCGCGGTGAACTGAAGGATATGCTCCCTGATGGTAAAGGACGGGTTCGTTTAGACTATACCATCCCTACACGTGGATTAATCGGCTTTCATACTGAATTTCTCACCATCACCTCGGGTGCAGGTTTAATGTATCACAGCTTTAGTCATTATGGTCCCGCAATTCCTGGTCGTCTGTCCAATCGTAAAAATGGCGTATTGATTGCCAACTGTGTCGGTCAAGCGCGAGGATTTGCCTTATTTAACTTACAGGAACGTGGTCGCTTAATGATTGATCCGCAAGCCCCGTGTTATGAGGGAATGATTGTCGGCATCCACTCGCGAGATAATGATTTGGTGGTCAATGTCACAAAGGAAAAACAGCTCACCAACATGCGCGCTTCTGGTACCGATGAAAATATTATTTTGACACCATCAATTAAGCTTTCTCTAGAGCAAGCGCTTGAATTCATCGATGATGATGAATTGGTAGAAGTGACGCCACAATCCATTCGATTGAGAAAGAAATTATTAGGTGAAACTGATCGGAAACGATTTTCCCGACAAGCGTCGGCAGACTAAGGTGCTTTGTTGTGACTGATGGGCAGGTTTCATTTAAAAGACTGATTCTTTATGCAAGACAGCATCATGCGAATCGCACGGTGCTGTCTTGCATTAAAAAGCTCATCAAATATTTTACCCAGCAGTCTTTCCCTATTTTTATAGAGGAATCGACGCATCAACGCTTTGATTTAAATATTCCTTCACTTCACGAAAGTCAATTTGATGCAAATGGCGACCTACTCGTCGTTGTTGGTGGTGATGGCAGTTTATTATCTGCCGCACGTTTTGCCTGTAACCATTCCATTCCTATTATTGGTATAAATAGAGGCTATTTGGGATTTCTGACCGATATCACACCATCGCTCATGCTTGAACAACTCCAAAACATTCTCGATGGCCAATATATTGAAGAAAAAAGGCATTTATTAAACGCAAGGCTGTACGATGGAGAGCATCTTATTGTAGAGGGTAGCGCTTTAAATGATTTGGTGATAAGTCGAGGGCAAAGTGCTTATTTAGTCGAATTTGCTGTTCACATTGACGAACAATTTGTAAGCAATTATAGAGCTGATGGTCTGATTATCGCAACACCAACAGGCTCAACCGCCTATAGTTTATCTGCGGGCGGTCCCATTTTGCACCCCCAGTTGCAAGCATTTACCATGGTCCCTATGTTTTCTCATTCCTTAAATGCACGTCCTTTGGTTATCCCCAATAGCAGTAAAATCAATGTTCACATCAGTACTCAAAATCTAGCTCCTCTGTCCATGTATTTAGATGGTCATCAAACCCATTTAGCCCATCCCGGGCAAATAATCAAAATCAATTCCCATCCACAAACATTACGCTTGTTACACCCTACCAATTACCTATATTATGATACTCTAAGAATAAAACTGGGATGGGGTTCTGAAGAATAATGTTAAGCTCGCTACATATTCAAAATTTTGCGATTGTCTCCACACTGTTACTTGAATGCCCTGCAAAAATGTCAGCTTTCACCGGTGAAACGGGTGCCGGAAAATCCATCATGATTGATGCCCTAGCCCTATTGCTAGGGGGCAGAGCAGATGCCAGTATTATTCGCCCCAATTGTGATAAATGCGAACTGAGCGCACAATTTTTTTATGATTCGAAATCAAGTGTAGAAGCATTTTTAGAACAACATGAGCTATTAGGCGAGTCTGGAGAAATTATTGTTCGTCGAATCATGAATAAAGAGGGCCGTTCTAAATTTTTTATTAATGATCATGTATCTTCTGCCCAACAAGTTAAAATCCTAGGACACAAGCTCGTTCACATTCACGGTCAACATGAACAACAAAACTTACTAGTTCATGCCACACATCGTGATCAACTCGATGAATATGCGCAATTGCATGCTCAAAAAGCCAAGGTTGGCGAACTCTATCATGAATATCAAAGCCTTGCTACGCAACTCAAACAGCTTGAAGCCCAGCATGCATCCATTGAGCAGCTGCAACTCTATGAATACCAACTGATAGAATTAACCGAGCTGAGCCCCCAAGCCGATGAAATTGACAACCTTCATAAGGAGCAACATCAGCTTCATCACGCCCATCAGTATTTACAACATATTGCCCAGGCTCAATCTATTCTTGAAAGTGATAATGAATACAGCATTTTAAAACATCTTGCTCAAGTGATGCACATCTTGGGCATGCTGCCTAAAGATCACCCCAATATTGAAAATGCGCTCTATTTGATAGACTCAGCCATGATTCAAATTGACGAAACACAAAGTGAAATCGAGCAATATGCCCAAAGTGTTCAAGTCGATGAGGAACGTTTAGCCTATGTTGAAAAACGCATGAGCGACTGGCACCATCTGGCAAGAAAATTCCAGGTTGATGTCAAAGATCTGCATCACTATAAAGACGTTTTAGAACAGCAAATTACCACTATTAAAAATTTAGACGCTGGGAAAACGCAATTACGACAGGCTTATGAGCAAAAAAAAATAGAATATGTCAATCAAGCAAATATTTTAAGACAACTCCGGCAACAACATGCGCCAGAACTTGCACATGCTATCGAGCAAATTATCAAAGAACTCGGAATGCCCCACGCCAAGTTAGTCATTAATATTCAGGCACTTGATGACATGCATCCCCATGGCATGGATAGAGTTGAATACCTAATCACCACCAATGCCGGCTCTAAGCCTGCTCCCTTGGCTAAAATTGCCTCTGGAGGGGAGTTATCCCGGATTAGTTTAAGCATCCACTTAATTACCGCTCAACGTGGCTTAACTCCGACACTGCTTTTCGATGAAGTCGATGTCGGCATTGGCGGCGCCACTGCAATGAAAGTAGGACAACGCTTAAGAGAACTGGGTGAAAAATTACAGATATTTTGTGTCACCCATCAACCACAGGTGGCCTCATGTGCACACCAACATTTTCAAGTCTCTAAATTCACCGAAGATGGGCAAACATTTTCAGCCATCACTCATTTAGAAGAAGCTGCACGTATCGATGAAATTGCCAGAATGCTAGGTGGTATTACCATTAGTGAGCAAACACGCAATAATGCCAAAGAGCTCTTGGATACCCATAAATAACCGGTGACAAGTCCTTATTCCTTATTATAAAATCGGTCGGGGTTGGCCCTTGTCATCAATAGCAACATAGACAAACTCACCATACGCCACTTTGTGATTGACTGCGTCATGGAAATTTTCTGTCCAAACCTCAATCTCCACATTGATGGACGTCCGCCCCTGTCTTATTTTTTTCACATAACAACTGACCAAATCACCGACTTTGACCGGGCGTATGAACGTGATATTGTTAATTGCTACCGTGACAATGCGGCCCTGAGAAAGCATTTTTGCTAATACCCCCCAGCCAAATCCATTTGCGAGACCAGCCAACCACCAAAAATATCCCCATTGGAGTTGGTATCTGCTGGCATTGCCAGGGTTTTAATCGTTAAATCCCCTCGTTTGTCCATTTAGATATCCTTCAAGTATGGATATATTAATATTAGCAGCTGATGGCGTTTAATAGGAAATCTAATTTTTATGGATGCTAGTAGTTAAATAGAAGCAATCACCGTTCTCCAATTTCGATCCCCATCGTTGCTGGTAATGGCTGCTCTAATTTGCAAAATAGGATCTAATCCTTCTCGTGACCAACGCGTGTGTTTCTGCGCTTTACATCGTTGATTGTTAAAACTTTCAACTGTCGATTCAGCAAAATGACATGTAACTGGAAGTCCAGTTTTCTGGCGATCCCTATAGTTAATCAGGGGCTCCCGGAGCTAGTTAATTTGTTATAGAAAGTCTAATCAATTTCCGCTTGTTGATTGCTTGATGAGTGGAATTGCAATGTTCGGTTTGAAATACCCATCATTGCTTCAGTTTGACCAAGATACCCGTAACAATGAGCGTGTTCAACATAATTTAAAAAGTCTGTATCAAGTGGAGCGTGCGCCCTCTGATACGCAATTTAGATCTCGTTTAGATTTAATTGACCACAAACCCCTTCAGAAAGGCATAGATCGTATTATTGCTCAGCTACAGCGTGGAAAAGTTCTTGATACC
>Ga0247843_1008433_pt1 | contig 12036 bp, 10 predicted proteins | sample LaCruzMarch2017__FD_192420 | JGI IMG/M metagenome (GOLD analysis project Ga0247843, IMG submission 192420) | Freshwater microbial communities from meromictic Lake La Cruz, Castile-La Mancha, Spain - LaCruzMarch2017_8m | ecosystem: Environmental > Aquatic > Freshwater > Lake | place: Spain...
AGGTAATTAATCGTTGGGATTTATTTAAATGGAATGGACAGGCTCTTGCATTGGATTTTGACTTAATGACTTCCCACAAGAAATCTCAAACACTCCCATCTACATGCACGCTCATTGGAAATCCAGACTTACTCTTTATTGAGGAAGGGGCGATAGTTCAAGCCGCAACCTTAAACGTTACAAGTGGACCCATATACATCGGAGCAAATTCCGAGATTATGGAGGGTTCATTGATTCGTGGACCTTTCGCGCTTTGTGAATACGGACAAGTAAAAATGGGAGCTAAAATTTATGGTGCAACAACGATTGGCCCCTATTGTAAAGTGGGTGGAGAAATAAACAATGTCATTTTCGAAGCATATTCCAATAAGTCCCACGATGGGTTTCTGGGGAATGGATATATTGGTTCTTGGTGTAACATTGGTGCAGACACCAATGCATCAAATCTTATGAATAATTACGGCATGGTAGACGTGCATGACTATGAAACCGGTAAATCGACCTCTTCCGGTGAACAATTCGTTGGTTTGCACATGGGAGACCATTCAAAATGTGGAATAAATACCATGTTTAATACTGGGACCGCACTTGGCGTAGGTTGTAATGTTTACGGTCCAGGCTTCTTCAAAAAGCACATCCCTTCTTTCAGTTTTGGTGAGCCTACACGCCTATTCCCGTATCGTTTGGATAAGGCATTGGAAGGCATTGAAAGCATGATGACGCGCAGGGGAAAAACCTTATCCGAAAGTGAATTAACGATCCTCAAGCACATTCATACCAAGCGAGAATCATTTTAATTCATACACGGGCAACAGCATGTAACTTGGCTCAAAGTATGGGCTATGCTGATAAATATAGTATAGCTGCTGCCATTCTGAGGTAGCGAATTCCTTATCTACCGCCTTTTTAGCTTCGTAGGACTGACGTAATTCAGGATTAGCCTGTAAAATACTTCGCAATTTTTCCACAAATACGTAATTTGAAAAGTACTCTTTCTCTTGAAGGTACGAATCAAAATAATTCCATGTAAAATAAGAGTCTTCACACATTGGTTGCAATACGGCATGCAGAAATAAAGAACCGTTTTGATTCGTTGGAACAAGCACATCACCTGGACGGAAATTCATTTTCATGGAAACTTTTTCAATCGCCTTGTTGGGATGTAAATAGTGCCCCTCATAAGGTTTAGAAATTGCATCAAAAGAACGGACAAATTGTGCATTCACGTTCAGTGTTTTTTCTTGATTCAATACTTCGAACAATATATTATTCGCTTTAAGTTGTTCTATTATCCGATGCTCTTGCCCACGAATAATGTAGAACTGAGGGATTTCAACAGAATCTAAAGGAACATAGGTTCGATAGAAGGGAATCGACTTTTGATAGGGCAAGTTACGATCATATGTCAAATGGGATAATCCGGTGATGTCGTTTGTATCTCGCACCGCTGTAAACCCTTTAAATTGTATTGAATCAGCTGCAGAAGTCCTGGAATAATTGAATCTAAAATACCGCTGACTCCCCTCCCATTCATGTGCTTTCTCTCGAGCCAATTCAATTTGAGCGGCATGAACAACCGTCCATTTTACCAATTCATTCATAAAGTCATGCGTAGCTTTAACCCGATTTGGAAAGGGCTTTAGCATATGCGTCTCTACGGTAAATGAAATCACATTAAACAAAGAAGCGTATCCCATGGCATACCGAGGAAGATCATTGAATTGATATATCCCTGAGTCAGGCGTTTCTTTTACCGATTCCACATATGGAAACAAATCCCATTTTGATTTTTTAAGCGCTTGTGTTAACTGCGGCAACATAGAACCATAAATGAGTTTACGTAATGAGGGGGCAATACGCTCACGCAACGACGCGATATACGTTAAGGTATACTGATAATCCGCCCCATTGGATACGTGATTATCCACAAACACATCCGGATTCAAGGCATGGAAAATCTTCGCAAAGGTACGTGCGTTTTCGCTATCCATTTTGGTGAAGTCGCGATTTAGATCCAAGTTTTGGGCATTCCCACGAAACCCATAAAGCTCAGGTCCGTTCTGGTTTGCCCTACTCGTAGCGCTTCGGGTTAACATGCCCCCGACATTATATGCGGGAATAAAAACCACTACCGGATCATTCGGATTAATACTATCCAAACGCATATAGTTTTCCGTATAAATCAAACACGCATTGATACCATCTGGTTCACCCGGATGAATGGCGTTATTAAAAAGTAAGGTGGTCCCTTTCCTTGCTTTCAAGAAGGTAGTAGATGAATCTTCCGCACCATTTAATACACACACATATATTGGTAAACCCGGCACATCAGACGGTCCCATGTTGTATAAACTAACCAAGGGACTTTCTTTATCCATTCGTTTAAGCTCATCAATTAACCGATAATAATCCGGGGAGGTATTTCCGGTCCATTTCGATTGTGCAAACAAACTCCATCCTGTGCTTATGATAAGCAAAGAAAAAACAACTCTCATCATAAGGTAAAGGTAGCACATGCAAACGAATTGACGGGTATTTCCTACCTTTGAACATGCGAATTGATATCCTCACGATTTTGCCCAAACTATTTGATGGACCCTTTTCGGATTCCATCCTGAAACGTGCCCAAGAAAAAGGACATGTATCCATTCACTTACACAACATACGAGATTATTCAACAGATAAGCACAAAAATGTAGACGATTATCAATACGGTGGAGGTGCCGGCATGGTAATGCGCATCGAACCTATCGCAGCATGTATAGATCAACTTAAAGCGGAGCGAACCTATGATGAAATCATTTACATGACTCCTGACGGCGAAATCTTAGAACAAGGGACATCAAATCAACTTTCAATAAAAGGTAATCTAATGATCTTGTGCGGTCATTACAAAGGCGTAGATGACCGAATTAGACAACACTACATCACCAAAGAAATTTCTATTGGGTCGTATGTGCTATCTGGCGGAGAACTTGCTGCTGCAGTATTAGTAGATTCTATCATTAGATTGATTCCTGGGGTATTAAACGACGAAACCTCGGCCTTAACCGACAGTTTTCAAGACCAGTTACTGTCTCCTCCGGTATACACAAGACCACCCGTTTACAACGGTTGGAGTGTCCCCGATGTATTACTCAGCGGAAATTCTAAAGAAATCGTCCGTTGGAGAGAAGATCAAGCACTTGAACGCACAAAATCCAGAAGGCCTGATTTATTGGATTAACGGATACGATCATAATTCGTAACTTTGGGGTATGATTGAACTCTCTGAACGATTAAATGCCATGGAAGAGTCAGCTACGCTGGCTATGGCTCGGTTAAGTCGCGAATTAAAAGCGCAAGGAAAAGACATCATTTCATTGTCTTTAGGTGAACCAGATTTTAATACGCCGCAATTCATTAAGGACGCAGCGGTGGTTGGTATAGCACAAAATTTCACCACTTATACTCCGGTGTCTGGTTATGATGATCTCCGCGAACGGATTTCTCACAAATTCATTCGTGATAATGGCCTGAACTATCCAAAGGAACAAATTGTAGTTTCTACCGGTGCAAAACAGTCGATTGCGAACGTAGTATTGAGTTTAATTAATCCGGGGGATGAAGTAATAATACCTGCACCATATTGGGTTTCATACATTGAAATCGTTAAAATGGCCGGCGGGATTCCTGTGGTAATTCATGCGGGAATAGACCAAGATTTTAAAATTAATGCTGAGCAATTCGAGGCAGTAATTACCTCAAAAACCAAGTTATTTATTTTCTCCTCGCCATGTAATCCCACAGGTTCTGTATACACCAAAGAAGAATTGCGCGGGTTGGCTGATGTTTTAGTGAAGCATCCCGATCTTGTAGCCCTATCGGATGAGATTTACGAACATATTCGTTTTGAAGGTGAACACGCAAGCTTAGCACAATTTTCAGAAATATTCGATCAAGTAGTTACCGTTAATGGCGTATCCAAAGCATGGGCAATGACGGGTTGGCGACTCGGGTATATTGGTGCAAGTAAACAAATTGCAGATGCATGTAATAAAATTCAAGGGCAATTTACATCAGGAACAAGTTCCATAACACAGCGCGCAGCAATTGCAGCGATGGATGCTGATCCAAGCGTATTGAAAGAAATGGTAGAAACGTTTCACAAACGACGGGACTTGGTTCTTTCCTATTTGAATAAAATCCCTAATGTTAAATGCAACGTGCCCACCGGAGCATTTTATTTATTTCCTGATGTATCCGCTTATTTTGGGTCAAAAGATGGAGACCAGTTAATTCAAGATGGCGATGACTTGTGCATGTATTTGTTGCGAGAGGGTAACATTGCACTGGTAGACGGAAAAGGATTCGGAGCGCCAAACTGCATCCGTATAAGTTATGCTGCATCGGAAGAACTGCTCATCAAAGCAATGGAACGTTTAACTGCAGCCTTAGCCAATTTAAGTCGATGAATTTAGAGGCGATATTCGATTCCTTTAATGCCATGAAGGTTGCCATAGTTGGTGACGTTATGATTGACTCCTATGTCATGGGTAAAGTTCACCGCATGAGTCCGGAGGCCCCGGTGCCGGTATTGCTACTTGACAAAGAAGAGCATCGCTTAGGTGGCGCAGCAAATGTAGCACTGAATTTAAAAGCACTGGGCGCCGAAGTTTACCTTTGTTCTGTCATTGGAACAGATACCGCTGCAACCAAATTTCAGGATCTACTGAGGGAAGCAAAGATTCAAAATCAAGAAATCATTCAATCGCAAGACAGAAAAACTACCGTAAAAACAAGGGTTTTATCGGGAACACAACATGTGTTACGTATAGATCAAGAAGATACGAGTGACTTAAATAGAAGCTTGGAAGACGCCTTAATTCACGCTACTAAACATCGAATTGATTTGGGAATTGATGCCTTAATCTTTGAAGATTACAACAAAGGTGTACTTACCCATGGCGTAATTACAGAACTTATTGCATATGCGAAGGAAAAGGGAGTAAAAACTACGGTGGACCCTAAGAAAGATAATTTTCTAAGTTATCGAGGCGTAAACTTATTCAAGCCAAACCTCAAGGAAATCAAAGAAGGACTTGATGTAAACATCGATGTCGTTAACAACCCTGACTCAATTGTTGACGGAGCAAAACATTTGCGTGATAAACTCAATCACGAATTAACCCTTATCACACTTTCTGAACATGGGGTATTTGTAGAGAACGGTACCACATGGAAAATCATTCCGGCGCATTTGAGGGAAATTACTGATGTAAGTGGCGCCGGTGATACGGTTATTGCGGTTGCCACCTTGTGTTTAATTGCCGGATTATCCCCTGCTGAAATCGCATCCATAGCAAACTTATCTGGTGGCTTAGTCTGCGAACACTCCGGCGTTGTAAGTGTTGATAAAATGACGCTGTTGAATGAAGCGAAAAAATTAGTACACCCATGAGTGAGATTGTAAAACCGTACAACACGGATAAATCAAAAAAAGAAGAAGTTGCTCAGATGTTTAATAACATTTCAGGGCGTTACGATTTTTTAAATCACTTTTTATCCTTAGGCATTGACCACATTTGGCGGCGAAAAGCGGTCAACACATTGCGTGAGATTCAACCGAAACGCATCTTAGATTTAGCAACAGGTACCGGAGATTTCGCGATTGCCTTGTTGAAACTTAATCCAACTCAAATCATAGGAATGGATATCTCTTCGGGCATGCTTGACGTTGGAAAAAACAAAATGAAGGCAAAGCAGGTAAGCCATATCATTGACATGCAACTGGGCGATTCTGAAAACATGCCCTTTGAGGACGGTTATTTTGATGCGATAACGGTAGGCTTCGGCGTTAGAAACTATGAGCATTTAGAAAAAGGACTTACCGAAATGCTTCGGGTAACTCGAAGTGGAGGAAAAATTGTAATCTTAGAATTTTCCAAACCAAAACGTTTTCCAATTAAGCAAGCATTTGGGTTTTACTCCCGTTTCATTATTCCGTTCTTCGGAAAGCGCATTTCAAAAGATGAAAAGGCCTACGCCTATCTTCCAGATAGTGTTGCTGCATTTCCTGAGGGCAAAGCGTTTACCGACATATTGAGTAAACTAGGTTACAAACAGGTAGATGCAACCTTGGTGAGTGGTGGTATTGCTACGATTTATACGGGTATAAAGTAATGCAACTTATCCGATACTTTTGCGTTTCTTAATCGATGTCATCAAAATACATTTTACTTGCGTTTTTCATACCCTTGGTTTTGTTTGGACAAAAGTTCAAGCAGGAGCGGTATAAAAACTTCGATCGCAGGTTATTTCATTTTGGATTCATGCTTGGATTTAATTCGTCGGATTTCACCTTATATCCAGTTCAAAACGCCTACGAGCAATTCAAGATTTTAAATGTGCAAAATGACGCCCAACCGGGTGGACAACTCGGTATTTTGACTACCATGCGCTTAGGCACTCCCATGATTCGGCTGCGATTTATTCCAACCATTTCATTTTTGGAACGATCGATTAAATATACCTTCGAAGACACCTCTGCCAAGTTCGGTTACCGCATTGAAGATGAGCGTGTAAACTCAACGAACTTAGACTTCCCGTTAATGCTACAATTTAGGACTAAACGACTAAATAATTTCGCAGCCTATTGTTTAATTGGCGGACAATATTCGATTGATTTACAGTCTCAAGAAAAAGCGTCACAAAACTTTATCGACCCATTTATAAAAATAAAACGCTACGATTGGCAAGGTCAAGTAGGCGGCGGTCTCGAATTCTTTGCACCCTACTTTAAATTTGGTATGGAGCTAAAATTTACCCACGGATTCAGCAATGTGTTCGTTAAAGACAACACCTACATTGCCGCGCCTATTCAAACCTTATACAACAGAGGCTGGGTATTTTCAATAATCTTTGAGGGGTAATGGAAGTAGTTTCCTTTGTTTGTAGCCCAGAAGAAGCTAAAGATTGGAGTGCAATCAAACGAATCATTGAGAAACAAACGGGAAAAACGTATGAGTACATTCGTTGGAAAAAGCGCAGCATTGATGCCCGTTCTCGTCAAATTAAAATCAATGCAACATTTGAATGTTCCAATACTCCGCTCCCCGATCGCATTCGAACCTTTGCATTTCATAAGGTGCATCATTCCCCTGAAGTTCATATCATTGGGGCCGGTCCTGCTGGATTATTTGCTGCATTAAAAGCCTTAATGCGTGGTCTAAAACCAGTTATATTTGAACGAGGCAAGGATGTTAAAGCGCGACGGAGAGATTTAGCCCGAATTACACGCGAGCAAATAATTAATGAAGAATCTAATTATTGTTTTGGAGAAGGCGGTGCAGGAACCTATTCTGACGGCAAATTGTATACACGATCGAAAAAGCGCGGTGAAGTAGATTTAGTGCTCGAACTCTTAGTGTATTTCGGGGCGGACGAAGACATCCTTATTGAGGCGCATCCACACATTGGAACGAATAAACTACCTAAAATCATTGAGAATATTCGCAACTTCATTATTGAACAGGGTGGCGAGATTCACTTTCAATCTAAATTAACCGGGATAACAAGAACTAATAACAAAATCAGTCACTTGGAGATCAACCAAGGTGAACAGATTCCCATAAAACAGGTAATATTAGCTACGGGTCATTCTGCGAGAGATATTTTTTACTTGCTACACGATTCAGGGATTAAGATATTAGCGAAACCCTTTGCCCTAGGAGTTCGGGTGGAGCACACCCAAGTCATGATAGACCAAATGCAATACCACGGCCGGTTAAACGATGACTACATACCTCCGGCCTCCTATAGCTTGGTAGAACAAGTGGATGGGAAGGGCGTATATTCCTTTTGTATGTGTCCGGGAGGTATCATTGCGCCCTGCGCTACCAGCAATGGAGAAGTTGTTACGAATGGCTGGTCTCCTTCTAAACGAAACAACCCTTATTCGAATTCAGGAATTGTAGTTTCCATTGACCCAACTGATTTTGACAATCCAGAGGATCCTTTTGTTTGTTTAAGATTTCAACAAGCGGTGGAACGTACTTGTTATGAGTCAACAGGAGATAATCAGAAGGTTCCCGCACAACGATTGAAAGATTTTGTGGACGGAAAACAGTCCGCTGATTTCCCACGGTCGAGTTATACCCCGGGAATCGTTAGTGTTCGATTAGATGAATTATTACCACCAATGGTTTCCAAGCGCTTACAAAAAGCATTTATAGCATTTGATAAAAAAATGCCTGGATTTCTGACCAACGATGCCGTAGTGCATGCGCCGGAATCGAGAACTTCCTCACCTGTTTTAATTCCCCGGGACAAAGAAGGGATGCATCACGTAGAAATCATTAACCTTTACCCCTGCGCGGAAGGCGCGGGTTATGCGGGAGGAATAGTTTCAGCAGCGATTGATGGAATGAAATGCGTGGAGGCTTGTTAGACTCAATTGACTAATCCAACAACCTCAATCCTGTTATTTTAAAACACTCAAGATCAGGGTTCTATTCTTTAATGCTTCATACTGCAAGGCAGAAAGTTCATTTAATAATGAAATGTTCATAGAAAAAACTAAATAATGCTGATCTTTCGCATCACTATTGAGGCCTTCCATTTTAAAATTCGTTATCATTCCATCAAATGTTAAGTCTTTTAAAAACTGATTCTCTGAATTAGCTAATAAAGCTTTCATGGTTGATTGATAATCTTCAATGGAAGAAACAATTGAATTTCGCTTTTGAATTAAGACGTCTGAACCATTAAAACGTTCTAGTCCAAACAAATCCCTAATTGAAATTTTCTGTGGCAACAATGGGTTGCTTTGAGTAATAAAACTTTGTTTTTGCTGAAAATCATCAAGTTGTAACAATTGAGTTTTCACCTCATCAATTTTATCTATGAAATCGGCTGTCACCATATCAATTTTGTCAGTGACCTGATCAAGAGAATCAGGAGTCAAAGAGGCCGTGGACGCTACTTCATTAGCCATGCGTTGGTCCATCATTTCATAATTAATGAATTCACGCTCTAATGCTGTACGGGGAATACTGGAATCTAAGCGAAATAAGGTAGCCAAGATGAAAAGAATTAATGCCGAAAAAGCAACAGGAGTAGAGATATTCAGTAACCATGTGCCTTTGGTGTGTAACATTCTAAATTGAATTAGCACTGCAATCATCAAGGCTAAATATCCTCCCCCTTTCATTACCTCCGTTCCAGGCCAATTCTGAATTTGAAACAAGAGTGAGACTATAAAAATAGAAAAGGCCATAAAAAACGTCATACGAAGTAGATTATCTACGTTCCCAGGGATAGAAAACAAAAAGGCTTTCAATGTATAATAAATACCTAAGGACATTATCGCAATTATCAACATCTCTTCTCCCCCTGGCCAATGCATCCATTTAAATATTAAGCCAATAGTTAATAGGCCCATGGATAAACAAAATAAGTTAACGAGTAAATGGTCTTTTTTATCCAATTGGCCATGGTCTGAAAATGAGGCCAAACTAAAAAACACAGCAATTGCTAGTAATCCAATAATCAGGAGTTCGTTGCAGAAGGGGTAATGTAACATTTTAAACGCAGCACCTAAAAAGGCCGTAAAAAAACCTACATATACAATATTTAAAAGGTACTTAGAAGAAAATATAGCATTGTTGAAACCTGGGCGTCGCTCACTCATAATTTGATTTTAAAATTGATTGTAAATATAACTTAAAAATTGTGAAAGAATACAACATTCTCCGAAGATTACTTAATAAATCGATGCATTTCGTGTTAACGTAAGGCTACTATCCGATACTATAGGATGAATATAAACACATAAAATATGCGTTTTATCCTTTAAATTACTTTTATAATAACTGTAATTTGCAAAAATGAACCATCACGAATACGATGACTTCATATTTATTTCTCCTCAAAGCTTTTAAATGCTAGTTTAATTTTTCTTCTTGTTTAATAATATATCGATAATTACGACAAAATTTCGTCCAATAAAAATACCAAATAACACATAGAATGATTGCATAATCAATACTTGATTTCCAATAAAAATTCCGATAATTATCAATGCGATAGCCGTAACGGCAATACCAATAAGTAAGCGTTTTTCGAGTACAGGCCGATCCATGTAACCAAAGATTATACTTACAATTATTCCATATAGACTCACAAAGCCAAGATACTCCCAAGGCATTTCTTTTCCTTCAATCGCACAATCGATGTACATAATAATGGATAATATTAGATTCAAAACAAAAAATCCAAGAAGGGTTGATTTTACTACAGTTATTAGTCTATTCATATTAATTAGTTTAAATGGCAAGGTGTAATAGCACCTTTTTCGATTGCAAATTTAATTTGATTTCTGAACGTTAGAAAGAATCGAGTTGATTAGACATCAAAACAGATTCATAGAATTAATTCCATGCCTTTAGTAATTCATTTCCAACACGATGCTAGATGAACTGTGATTGATTTAAAGTGTACATACTTTTTGTATAACCAAATTAGACTGACTCCATATTTCCCTACCTTTACCGTATGAAACGCGTGGTTGTTGGTCTTTCAGGTGGGGTGGATTCCAGTGTGGCTGCATACCTCTTGCTTGAACAAGGGTATGAGGTGATCGGCATGTTCATGCGCAATTGGCATGATGAAACCGTTACCCTTTCCAACGAATGTCCGTGGATTGATGATGCGAACGATGCTTTACTGGTTGCGCAACACCTTGGTATTCCCTTTCAAGTGGTTGATTTAAGTGCGCAATACAAAGACCGTATTGTGGATTATATGTTCCGAGAGTATGAAGCCGGCAGAACTCCCAATCCCGATGTACTATGCAACCGAGAGATTAAATTCGATGTATTTTTAAAGGAAGCCCTTGCCCTTGGCGCAGACTATGTAGCCACCGGACATTATTGCCGTAAGCTCATTCATGAAGATGGATCCCACGGTTTATTGAGTGGGCTCGATGGGAATAAAGACCAGAGTTATTTCCTATGTCAAGTGAGTCAGGAGCAACTTCAACGTGCCCTCTTCCCTATTGGGGATTTAACCAAAGCGGAAGTACGTGCGATTGCTGCCGAACATGGCTTGTTAACCGCAGAAAAAAAAGACTCTCAAGGCTTGTGTTTTGTTGGAAAGATCAGTCTTCCTACTTTTCTACAACAGCAATTGGAACCAAAACAAGGTCCAATCATTGAAATCCCGATGGATTTAGCGCAATTTACCAGGTATAACGAGATTATTCCTTTGTTATCCAATGTAGTGGAATTGGCTCAACCGTTCATTTTTGAACCTTCAATGGGCAAACAAGTTGCCACACACCAAGGCGCACACTATTATACCATCGGACAGCGAAAGGGCTTGCATATTGGCGGACGACCGGAACCAAGTTTTGTACTGGCAACAGATACCGAAACGAATGTAATTTATTCAGGTCAAACCGATGAGCACCCTGGACTTTATCGCCGAGCGCTAAAACTCGACACCAAGGAAATCAACTGGATACAAACGCTTCCAAAAGAATCACTTAAAACTGGGGTGTCGTGTTTAGTTCGAATTAGGTATCGACAAGCGTTACAGCTTGGGACCTTAATATCAGTAGAAGATATCTTATATATTTTATTTGAACGGCCTCAACGCGGCATTACACCCGGACAATTTGCGGCTTGGTACATTCAGGATGAGCTGATTGGCTCGGGGGTCATTGCGGAGTGATTCCAGTACTTCAACGGTAGAACTCCATGAGAGTCGATAACCTGCATTAATAAAGACACAGTAAAAATCCTACAGCAAACACAATCCCTTCTCGTCGATTTAAGCGGAATAATCGTATATTCGTACATATGCTACTTTATGAGGCCAAGCGAACATATATTTGTTGGCTTGAAGCGAAATTATGAGGGTTATAAGCTAGTTATGCGACATTCTATGACAACAGCAGTACAACAAAAAAACAAAAAATATAAAATATGACCATCTACGAAAAAATTCAAGAAGAAATCAAAGCGGACTATTATATCCAAAACTATGCTAACGATG
>Ga0247843_1008436_pt1 | contig 12031 bp, 13 predicted proteins | sample LaCruzMarch2017__FD_192420 | JGI IMG/M metagenome (GOLD analysis project Ga0247843, IMG submission 192420) | Freshwater microbial communities from meromictic Lake La Cruz, Castile-La Mancha, Spain - LaCruzMarch2017_8m | ecosystem: Environmental > Aquatic > Freshwater > Lake | place: Spain...
GTTGGGCGTGTGTTGGGGGGGGGGGGGGTCGGAAGACCGGTTGCAGAACTTTAATGTTGTGAAAACATAACCTTGACGGTCAAGAATAAGAAGGAAGAGAATTGGTTTCGACTGTAACTTTGAGCAAAAGTGTAGGTAGTTTCTAGGAGTATGAATAACATTAAACTAACGATTCGTGCATTCATAAGTGATCCAGCCGCTGGATCTCTTGTCCTTGGTAGGTTGTAAAATCAACTTTGAATATGCTCTCGGGCAGCAGAGTCCTCGGTGATGATAAGATCAACGATGCCGGTTTGTGCCAGCCTTGCCATTTGTGCGTCTGCCTCAAAGGGAGAGACAATGAAAGAAAGTCCCATCTCATTGCATCGTTTGATGAGAGCATATCTCATCTCGTGCGTGACCGAACAAGACGAGATCCTATGAGGCAAAAGAATTATAGCTGACCGTACGTTTATATGGAAAGAATAAAAAGTAATAGACATTGAGGCAGTTACACAAACGCAATCTGCTTTAGAGAAAGATATTACATTGTAAATTTTGTCGAGGACTATACAAGTAGGGAAAGGACTTTTGTTGGGAAATGTATGTTTCAACAGAGATGCTTACATCCCCATTGCCTCCATATTCTTCCTCATGATAACGTCCCTGCACGAATTGAAGACAACTTCCACGTTCTTGGAGTCTGTGGCGCACGTTGCATGGTTGTATACTTTACGGTCAGGGTTCGTGTTCATGTTCAAGAACTTCTGGAGGAAGTACGTCGAACCCTTCTCGTAATAATCGGCATCGCCAATCTTGCCCGTGAAATCTGCGAACGTGGGCTGGTTGCCGATATGTTTGATCTTTATCTTCTCCTCGAATAGATCCTTCTTGTTTAGAAAGAGTATGATGCTCGACGATTGGAAGACCGCGTTATGACATATATCACCAAACAAGGTAATTGCCTCGGTCATCCGATTTGAGCTAGCGTCCTCGAATAGAGCTTGGTCGTACTCACTCAATGCCGCCACGAAAATGACGGCGGTAACATCTTCGAAGCAGTGAATCCACTTTTTCCGCTCATTCCTTTGTCCACCAACATCGTACATCTCAAAGTCAACACCATCGATGACATACTTCTCTGTTACGATGCCCGAGGTACGAACACGCGCTAATAGCATATCCTGCTGTGTCGCAACATAGTCTTCCTTCATTATTCGATCAATTTCGTTGAAGTAATATTTGACAGACTCGACGATTTGGAATTCAGATCGACGTTTCCAGCTTTTGAGAACGCCTGGATCAGCCCAAAGTGCCTTTATGGCACCTCCGACCTCCTCGTTTATTTCACACTGATCATTCAATGCCAGCATGAACTCGAGCTTATCCTTCACAACCACATCGGCGTCGTAGTACCCCATATTCTTCGTCTCGGCGCACAGTATCTTCATGGAACTAATGGTGTTACTGTACACGACTGGGGTGATTTGCTGCTTCTCATCCTCAGTCAATGGTGCACCAAACAGTACACGCATCTGCTTGAAGATGGTTGACTTGCCAGACTCGCCGGCACCGAGCAAAAGCAACTTCACCTTTGCATCGTCAACTTTGAACTGATCAGTGAGGGCCTTTTCGATGTCATTCGATGCTTTTATTCTTGCCAATTCTTCGACACTTACATTGCTAAGACATCCACCCATGATGGCGGACGAACGGTTAGGTCAAGGGTATTGAGAAAGAAGAGGGTTGGAAGCTTTGGGTTTTTGTGCCTGCGCGCGCAGACAACAAAGTCTCATTTTCTATCGAAGAGCACGCAACGTCCCTTGGATTGTTTGTCACGTATCACACCATTGCCCCTTCTTCGACAACATGACAATACATAAGCCGAAAATCGTAATCACTCTTTTCAACCAACCAACCACCATCTTTCTTGGGTTAGATATCTTCAGAGTCATATAACTATCAAGCTTTTCTGTATGAGTCTTGCATCTGTCATACACCACACGACCTGCTTGCAGCAGGCTGCTTGCAGCAGGGGTAGGGCAATCTGGAATGATGAAATGCCAGTGTATTAATGCATCACCTTCTAAATACAACTCTCTTTCCGGTATCTTTCACATATGTATTTAAATTGTCCTATTCTTTTGACAGTTTTCGACATTTTTTGACGAAACCACAGATTAATCATGACTGACAACGACGACGGGATCCAGATCACCACAGAACCCCATATCAACAATCACAATCATCACCACCACACAATAACATGACAACAAAGTTGAGGACACGTCCAGTAGCCCAAGTCACAAAGAGCAACAGCAGTCCTCCATCACCAGAAGACATCCCTGTGCAACAAGCACGTCATCAAATGAGTGAAGTGATCGACTCGTTTGAGTTCTCTCCCGACCATCAGGACCGATCTTACATCGTCGAGGAAGTGAAACCGAAGAAGTATCCCAGTCAGGAACTTCGAAAGAAGAAACCCCAAATTATTGTTAAGCCTAAACGCGACAAACATCGCTTCGGTCGGAGATTTATCAGTGTTCTTGCTGTATTGATAATGGCAGTGGCAGCGATGCAAGTTGTTACCTTTCATAGTGACATCCTCTCCGGTGGTGGTGCTGGGAAGAGGTACTTGAGGAGCAAAATTCGCAGCCTTTTCAAGAGTAAACCTCGTATTATCTTCTTAGGCGATCACTTCCAACCGTCCTCTCGAAAGGTTGAACAGTACCCTGCAGAGTATTCCGATCAGACTCAATTGTATCACACGAAGAGCTCGGATGATACATCGGTTTCTACAAAGATGGAGAGGAAGGTCTTTCCCAATCACGAAACTAATAAATATTGCGTCCCTTTGGCCGAATGGCAGCAGTCGACATTTCGTAAGTTTCCCCTCGCAAAGCTTATTTTTGATTCTTTGGCACAACACTCTAATTTCTCCTCTCATGCATATTCTATTGACTTATTACACAGCCACGTGCAATAATGTACATGAGACGTTCGGGGGCACGAATGGTCTGGAGGACGATTCTTTAAGATTTCTTAGTAACGCAGGATCGTGGAGGGATGCGTGGCGATACAAGGCCGACGTGCCATATTCTCCTGATGACAATAAGCAGAAGACTGACAATGTCATTATCAAGACAATCAAAATTCATCACCCTCTTGAAGAACGGTACTTTGAATTCAGCAGAGTCGATGCGCTGGCAATGGAACAACTAACGTCCAATCCATACATAATGAACATTCACGACTTTTGTGGTATTTCTGTCGTCACCGAGCGAGGAGATGATGTACTGGGGAAGGCCATACAACGCCTCTCTCCTCGAGCCAAGGTTGATTTGGCAGTGAAGGTTGCATTGAGTCTAGCAGCCGTTCACGAGCATGGCCTTGTGCACAATGATCTTAACGCTGACAATATCTTCATGGGCAAGAAGAACAACCCGAAGTTGAATGATTTCAACATTGCAATCCTCATGATGAATGATACTCGGACCAATATCACTTGCACTTTCCCTGGCCATTTCCCAAATGCGCAGGTAAGTTGACTTTGTGTGCTGCTCAATCATCTAAATCGAATCGTCTGAGCTCTTCATCTCTGACAAGAATAATCCTTTCCCTATCTCCTTTGCATTCTTAGTGGAAGAGCCCAGAAGAGCAAGAATCATCCCCCAAAATCACAGAGCTGACTGAAAAGGTAGACATCTACGCCCTTGGGAATCTACTCTTCCAATTAGCAACTAATAATCGGCGTCCTTGGAGGGATATGGCGAATGGCGTTGGCGTGTCGTTGACCCCTGAGCAAAAGGCTGAAGTTTCCCGTATGAAAATGGAGGGAGTAATGCCCAATGTCCCTGATTGGATACTGAACCTGAATGATCCATACATTAATCTTCTACTCGAGACGATGGCACAGTGCTATCAGTTGAAACCAGAGGACCGGCCAACGGCTCGGGAGGTTGCCGAGTTTTTGGAAACGAGGAAGAAGTCACTTGATGAAAACATTGTAGAGTTTGGACGATTCCCAAAGACCACGGCTGGGTTTGACACGTCCTCGAAGACCTTGGCTACAATACCAATGAAAATCATGCCAAAGGATGCAAATGCGAAGACGATCCAACCGTCAAAAGTGGAGGCGAAGAAAGACTCGGATTCGAAAGTGTCGAGTGTTGAAGTGCCAAAAAAAGCTGCGTCCGCAAAGATCGTGCCGGTGAAGCAGGATACGAATGAAGAACGTGCAACGCCTGCCCCGATCGTTCGTGGTCCCATGTGAGGTTGATTGGAATGATGATGCGGGGGAACAATGATTTAGAGAATAGCGTTAACGTAGAATAGAATTGTCGCATTATTTTTCTCTCCGTAACAAAACAAATGTTGTTATCTTACGATGTTCATCAAATTCTGAGGTCTTCGAAAGGTTGATTTCGCTCTAAATGACAAGCTCTAGCAGGAGTTACTTTTAAGAAATGATGGTATGTTTACTTCCTTCCTCCCTTGCCACTGCTTTTCAATTTGGCATTCTTCGAAAAATCCCCATCCTTTGCCTTCATTTCGTTGAACGCGTCCTCACCCGGTGCAAGGATGACTGGCACGGCTGCTGTCAATATCTTCAATACGAGAAGAAAGGAGACGTAAGATACTGTTAAGGTTGAAACCCAAAACCTACTCATGCCCCCCCCCCCCATGAAAAAAAGAGTACAAAGAACTCACCGCCAAAACACCAAGACCGACAGCAAGTCCAATTCCCCCCGGTGCAGCAACTGCACCATATTCATAATCTCCCGCCTCCTCGGCAAATACTGCAAGAGGTGCGAGGAAGGTCGTCATTACTGACGCTGTCGCGGCGGCGGCAAGGTGTGTTGTAGGAAAATGATCATCATCATCATTGCTGTTGGTAGTAGATACAAATAGCGAGGTAGGAACTTTAACTGCTGCTACTGCGGCGGGTGTTACTGATCTGCTGCTAATGCTCATGGAGGGGGTGACGAATGCCGATGTAACAGAGAGGAGGGTGACTAGGGACGCGAGTAGTAGCTTCATCATGGTCAAGAAGAAAGTGAAAGTTGGAGTCAAAAAAAAATTTCCTCATGTGGCGGGAAGGAAATTCCCTTTTTTGTGAGAACGCAAAACAGAAGCCCGAGCGAGATGTAGATAGATGGGGGCGGATCATTATCGACAACTTCGTTCACCGCTTGGTTGTTGTCTGCTACAGATTTTGTTTCATCAAGGTCCAAAACCTACACTTTGTCACGCTGTGTAGTCTTGGTTCAGATTTCCATCATCCGATATTGGATTGAGTAGCAACTAGTCAACAATCAACAATGATGACTCGTCAACTGCAGGCCAATGCCATGTCCATCGTTCTACTATCAATCGCAACGATGATGACTGGTGTTACATCACAATCATTCCCAATGGAAAAGCCGTCCATACGATACCAACCATTTGCCAATCTTGACGAAAACACACAAATCGTTGTCCAGCAGCTTGGATACACAGCGTCGACCTGGAACAATCATGGTCTTGCCAATATTGAACGTGAGCGGTGGGATACACTCACCTCATCCCAGCAAGAGGCTGCGATACAATTAGGTTTTGGCAAGAAGTCATGGGATTGTTTTATTAATCACTATTTGGCATATACCTGGGTACAATTGGCAACACTAGGTGTACAGGATGAGTATGTAAAATTGGGATGGACTGATACTAATTGGATGGCAACATCATCCACTGATGTACCATTTACGGAATCATTATGGTGGGATGAATTATCCGTCAGTGAGATGGCCACTGCTAATGGATTGTGCTTCTTTAAGGCCAATTGGGATCGTGTGGATATGAATCCGAACCCTAGTTTCTTTCCCCATCCGTTACCGAACTTTCGATACAAGCCATTTACGGAGCTATCTGTAGAAAAACAGAATATTGTATCTAGTATGTTGAACTATACTGAAAGTACGTGGAATAATCTTGATACTGCTCTTGTGGAGAAGAATACATTTCTAAATCTAAATGAGGAAGCTCGTAATGGTGCACTAGAACTTGGATTTTATACACACACTTGGGATTGTTACATTAATCACTATCAGGCATACTTTTGGTCGTCATTTCAAGAGGATTTGCTATTGGCCGTGACGACGTTAGGGTGGACTGAGGATATGTGGGCCGATGATGCTGAGGCATACCCACTAAGTGAGGTCACACCCTGGGCTGATTTGAATCCGAATGAGAAGGCAGCGGCAACGCGCTTGTGTTACTTTCAAGAAATTTGGGATACGGTACCCATGACACAGTGGTATGACTATGAAACGAAGAAGAATACAGCTGTAACTGCCGATGAGTATAGTGGGCCTGTCCCATCAGAGATTAATTTGAACATCTTTAAGGATACTGGTTATGCTGGTCGTGATCCGGAGGTTGTTATTCTTGGTGCGTTGGAAAACACAAACTCGGCGTCGTTATATGGAACGATTGTGTCATCTTGGATGGTAGTGACACTGTCAATCGGTTTATTTATTCACATGTAGAAGAGAGATAAAAAGGATTTTTGTGTTGTGTTGTAGATTTACCAAAGTAGCTAGTTTTTGCTTTATAGAGGTTGAAGTATGTGTGTGTTTTCATCACTGAAAGAAGTGATTAATGATAATAATTAGGTGTATTACCTTCCTTTTACTTTCTATTTACCCACTTCATTGTTGAAACAATGCAGCATTGAGGGATGGACCTAATATGCCCAAAAGAGAGGAGTTTGTATCACGTAAGGAGCGGAGCGATTCAACCACGAGGGATGCACCAACAGTTGATCACACGTAAAATGTATTATATATTACTATCTACCTCTCGAACACTCAGAAACTTGGCACATGATAGAGTCGTCCGAGGGCTAAACACCAAAAATGAATCAATCGTCTTCTCCTCTTTACACTTCAGAAACATAAATATCATTTATCCCAATTGGTAGTCATTTCGGTCAACTCCGATAACATTCTACTCCGTTTGCCCACAAATCCACCATTTATGTGAAGTTCCCCACCTAAATCAAAGATTCCTGGCAATACACTATTACTCGTCACCAAGACAACATGATTGCGGTCTTCAACATCGAGAATAGACTCTTTATGAATAGAGTATCGAACATTTTTCTTCAGTGTCTTTTGAGCTTCAGTACGAACAGGTGGCTCAAGTAAGTCATCAGTGGCAATTATATCACCGGGGCGTTCTCCAATCAATTTACGGAATTCAACCTTGACAATATCGACAACAATGAAGGATGCTACATTAAAGAGGACAATCCATCCTACGTCCATGAGTGGCAATTTCAATGCTAGGCATGCAATGAGTCCTCCGACGAGTAAAGTAATAAGGATTGATCCAAGTAAGTATGGGGATGGCATCGATGTTACAAAGTATCCTGGCGCTCTGACGCTAAATATCATTAGCTCTGTAACAAGAAGGAGATGAAACCAGAGAAATCCCTGAGTCGAAAATGGACACGTAATGAGATTGACATTTTCTCCAAGCAATTTATCATCATCCATCAAGAAAACGAACTAAAAGAGTAAAGTTAGTAGTGACTAATTGGTATAGTAACAAATGATTACGAGATGGATTGGATCTTACCATTAGACTGAGAAAAGAATTGACCAAACCGTAGAAGAGTGATTGGTATACAAGGGCTCGAGCAGAAGGTAGCTGAGGCTTCGTCGTCGCAGCGGCGTTGTCATAAGCAACAGGGATCATGGATAGATCGTTTAATAATGCCAGGATAATCACATAGAGAGGTTCTATTGCACAACCCTTGATAAATATAACAATCGACAATGTCAGAACTAGTACAACTGAAGCCGCAACTCTGTAAATCACATATGACTTGATCCTTGCGAAGATGCGACGTGATTCGAGAACAGCACCATAAATTGGTGATAGTCCAGCCTGTGTTAAGATGAGATCTGCTGCATTCTTTGCCGCGTCGGTGGCACCATCCACGGCGATACCTACCTGAGCTGCCGATAGTGCAGGTGCATCATTGACGCCATCACCAGTCATTCCCGTGACTAAACCAAAATGATTCCTCAATGTGATTACTATTTCACGCTTATCGGATGGCAAAACTGCCGCAAAGCCGTCGGCATCCCAAATCATCTTGTTCTTTTCATCAGTTGGAGCATTCCTCATTACTTCTCCAGGATGAATGTTTGTACCGAGACCAATAAGACGAGCGGTTTCTTTACCAACATTGACGTGATCTCCTGTGATCATCTTCACTGAGATGTTGGCATGATGAAGTGACTCAATCGTTGCGGGAGTGTCGTGCCTTGGCGGATCGAGCATGGGGAGGAGTCCCACAAACTTCCAAACGGCAGACGAACCAAGTTCACGTGCGTTGCCCATGCACATGCCAATTGCAATTGTCTTGTAACCGCTAGAACTAAGATCAGTGTCTCTTGTGGTAACCTCCTCAATGAATAACTTGTTTTCAAACATATCAACTTTCCACTGTAGCTCATGATCATCTACCGCACCAGCTGACGTATCCATAATCTTAGCTGGCAATCCCTTGGCAATAGTAATAGTCTCACCCTTTGGACCCTTAACGAATGCGACAACTCTCTTAACTGAGGGATTAAAACCAATAATTTCAGTCTGATTATAACCATCATCACTAGCAGCCGATTTGGCAAACGCACTTACAATGGCTCGATCAATGGGGTCATCCTTCTTGTCGGAATTACTACACAAATAGGCATACATGATCACTTCATGGTTCGTAAAGCCATCTGCTGCATAAATGCTCTCCTCGATTATTGACATATTCGCGGTAGTTAATGTGCCAGTCTTATCACTGCACAGCATTGACATTGACGCAATATCTTGAAGGGCGGGAGTGCTTGTTACGATGGCGTGATAGTTCTTGGCAAGAAAGCTCGCTCCTAGGGCCAAGTTGACTTGCAATACCAGTGGAAGAGCAATGGGAATAGATGCAATCATGATAGAAAGCGCATCAAGTATAGCCTTCGTACGGTCTTGCTTAAATTGATCATATACTATCCCCTCGACTAAAAGTACGGCAATCACCAGTGCTAAACTTGCCGAGACTAATACCTGTACCACCATCATGATCTTCTGTTGGAAGACAGATACGATCCGTACAGTCTTATCCTTCAATACATCCGCCTGTGCTTGACCAATCTCAGTATGTGTGCCAGTCCGTAAAACTTGGCCGTAACATTCTCCTGCCATAATCGTCGTACCAGACATGATAACATCACCATGTTCCCCGGGGTACTTGCGTGGGATGGGCTCACCCGTTAACGGAGCGGTATCCACTGACATGATATCACCCTTAATCCACTGTATATCGGCAGGAACGACAGTCCCTCCGACTAATAGTACAACATCCCCGGGTACTAACTCTTGGACAGGTACAACCTTGGTCTCACCGTCACGACGGATGGCCACCTCACTTTCAAGTTTTTGACTTAGTTCATCCAGAGCCTTCTTGGCGTGATATTCCTCACGAAAACCAAGACAGGCATTCGCAAATAGCATGACACAGATGATACCAAAGTCGGACCAATCTTTCACGCAGAGACTGACTATTGCGGCAATTTCGATAAGGAGAGGCTACGGTGTCATCGTGGGTAGAAGATGCGACATGAAAACAAATAGTATTGAAAAAGAAAATGAGAGGACAGTTGATTGATGATTAAATAATGGTACCAGCACGATAAATATTTGCAAATGGACGAGGATGTATTGACATAAGAGTTATTCTTACCAAGAATCCAACGAATTGATGGAAAAAGAGTTTCCATAATGGAGTCTCCGGTACCAGTAGCTCATTTCGACCAAAAATCGTACGAGATGCCTCGACCTGAGCTGACGTTAGGCCAAAGAGAGGATCCTCGGCATTCAATGATGGGATGTTGGGGTCTTTGCCATCGATGGCCTTTGCGGTTTCAGGTGGTGCTGGCTGCTTCATTTTGTTCCAATATGAATGGGATAGCACGATGGATCCTCAAAATTGCGACCGTACGGTGGGCAAAAGGGTGGCAAAAGTTCAAAAGTTGTTTATGCCTACATACTACATACACCACGTGGATAATTCAAGATCATCTGCCCGCGAAGTATTGAATTTTCTCTTTTCTGAGGGGCAGTATAGATGTGTAGTTGCAGAGTACGTAAATATGTCTGCAAATTGATTGTGCGACACCATACAACATACAACAACCAATGCACCATGGTGCAGGTGCATCGTCACTTCGTTCCATTGCTATTACTGATATGCATATCATTCAAACTAATACGTAATTCAAGCTCGGTTGCAGTTCGAGGAGGAGGAGGAGAAGGACGAGGTGCGGCTTCTTCTGTGTTGACTAAAAACAAAGAAATCGGTGATACAACCGAAAAAGATAACAATGACAACAGTCACAAAAACACCGCTGATGACGACGACGATGAAGACGACAACGACATGAGATTAATTTCCGAGGAAGAAGTTGAAATTGGATACACTCAATCACTAATAGTAAACCAACCTTCAATCGCACAAATCCAATCGCTCTATCAAAATATTGAAATATATCATAGTCATCATTATGGCAAGGTATTACTCCTAGATGACAATCTCCAACTAACCGAAACTGATGCCTCACATTATAATGAAATGATGGCACATGTCCCTGTGATGGAATATCTTGCCAGCTGTGGTGATGATACGATCCCACTACGTGTACTTGTTATTGGAGGCGGGGATGGATATGTCGTATCTGAACTATTACGATATCCACAAATCCAGCATATTGATCATGTCGAACTTGATGTACATGTTGTTAATTTATCGAAGGAGCATTTGCATTGGGGATCATATACTTGGCATGATAAACGAGTGAATTTAATAATTGAAGATGGTGCCAAATTTGTGAAACAACAGGTATCCACACATCAATATTATCATGTTATTATACAAGATGCTGGTGATCCATTTTGGTATAATACATATGGTGATATAACAACACTACCCAGTTCAGTATTGTATACATCATCACACTTTATTAATCTATACAAATTATTACAACCCAAGGGAGGAGTTCTAATGTTTCAGGCTGAGACATATAACATACCTAGTAATTTACATGCCATACGTAAATGGAGGGTTCAGTTACAAGAAATCGGTTTTGGTAATGTCCGATATGGGACTGTGTCCATTGGAACGTATAGTACTGGTCAGCTTGGTTTCCTTACTGCACATGTTGGTGATGGCAATGAACAACAACAATACCGACAGGAGGTCTGCGGATCTAACAATGATGATGATAGTATTCCACCATGCGATGAGACAAGGTACACAATCACAGATTCAATACAAACGACGCAGGCATATAGGATGGATATATGGCCAGAAATGAAGTGGCGTACAATACAATCACGATATAAACAAATGACTGGTAAGACAAGGTACTATCATCCACGTATCCATCGCAGTTCATTTGATTTACCACTTTGGGTCGAGAAGTACATTTATGGTGATGATGATGATGATGACAGAGGAGATGATAATATTGTTGTTGAATGAATGATATATATATTCTGTCTCGTCGTTTTTTGTACAGGAATAGTAGTCTTGTGTGATACATGTTAAAACAATTGTTGTTAAAACAATTGTAGCCTACCGAAATGAAAGAAGTTAATATCAATAATCAATAGCACTGCTGAAGAATTCGATCTTCTTCTTCTTCTCTCTCGTGTTTGTTGCTCCAGCGTTGTTAGCTGTGTGGACATCCAACCAAACCTTACAGTAGATTGAGCATTGTTTCAACATCGCTTCTTGTGCATCGCATCCCTCTTGACTGATGCATTTCACAGCCTCCCACTAAAACACTGTCGAGTAACCGCAGTAACGCACCAACCAGAAGGAGACCCTATGCGCAACAAGAAAAAAGAAAAAAGAGACAGAAGAGAAAGGAATCTAAAGAAACCCCCTCCAACGGAGTGTTACGATACTCGCCCCACCGCAGGAGCTCAGCTCCTAAGAGTGGCTAGGAATCTGCAG
>Ga0247843_1008437_pt1 | contig 12031 bp, 12 predicted proteins | sample LaCruzMarch2017__FD_192420 | JGI IMG/M metagenome (GOLD analysis project Ga0247843, IMG submission 192420) | Freshwater microbial communities from meromictic Lake La Cruz, Castile-La Mancha, Spain - LaCruzMarch2017_8m | ecosystem: Environmental > Aquatic > Freshwater > Lake | place: Spain...
TCTCCTGTAGGTACTTCTGCTAAATTTATAACATATAATTTAAATGCTGATTATGTTGCTTCCTCGTTAGCTGGTGCATGGCAAGCTGATATTTTATGTTTTTTAACCGATGTGGATGGACTTTTGATGGATATTAAGGATCCAAATTCCATTATCAATGACATTTCGACACAAGAAATTAATGATTTAATTAGTAAAGGAATTATTAATGGTGGGATGATTCCCAAAATAGATTGTTGTGTAAAAGGTGTGGAACTAGGCATAAAGGAGGTATTCATGTTAAATGGTGCAAAAGAATTTAACTTAATCAATAAAATTTTAAATAATAAAAAAATTGGAACAACATTTTACAGATAAAAATCTGGAATTAGCAGAATTAGGAAAAAAATACGTTTTTGACACCTATAATAGATTCCCTATATCATTGGTTAAGGGAAATGGAATGTATTTGTTTGATTCAAATGAAAAACAATACTTAGATTTTGTTGCTGGAATTGCAGTTAATTGTTTAGGACATAATGATAACGGTTTGAATCAAACTTTATTGAGTCAAGCTGAAAATTTAATTCATTGCTCTAATTTATATTGGAACGAACCAATGATAAAATTAGCAAAAACGTTGGTTGAATTAAGTGGATTAGGTAAAGCCTTTTTCTGTAATAGTGGTGCAGAGGCCATTGAAGCAGCTTTAAAATTAGCCAGAATTAAAGGAATAACTACAAATGGGGCTCATTGCACTGAATTTATTAGTATGAATAAGTCTTTTCATGGAAGAACTTTTGGTGCAATCAGTGCAACTGGTCAACCAAAGTACCATGAAGGCTTTTATCCATTATTACCAGGAGTTAAACATATTAATTTTAATCAAATTGCTGAATTAGGAGCCGCCATTAATGAAAATACTTGTGCTGTATTATTAGAACCCATTCAAGGTGAGGGTGGGATTGTTGAAGCCCAAATAGAATACATAAAACAAGTCAGAGAATTATGCACGGAAAAAGGTATTACTTTAATTTTTGACGAGATTCAATGTGGAGTTGGAAGAACAGGAAAGTTTTTTGCATTCGAAAACTATGGCATCAAGCCCGATATTGTAGTTTTAGCCAAAGGTTTGGCTGGAGGATTTCCAATTGGAGCCATGTTGGCGAATGATGAAACTGCAAAATATTTTAAGTCGGGAAATCATGCCTCCACTTTTGGTGGAAATCCTCTTGCTTGTCATGTTTCAAATTACGTAGTGAACGAGGTTGTAAAATTACTTGACAATGTTACAGAAGGAGGAATTTACTTAAAGGAATCATTGAATAAATTGGCTTCAAAATATGACAAACTAATTTTAGAATGTAGGGGATTTGGTTACATGCAGGGAATTGAATTTAAATTTCCAGTCAAAAACCTAATTGCAAATCTAATTGAAAAAGGAATTTTAACAGTTGCTGCTGGAGATAACGTTTTAAGAATTGTTCCACCCTTGATTTGCACAAAAAAAGAACTAGATGTTTTTTTATTAGAATTAGAGAGTTTTTTAAGTAGTTATGAGTTATAAAAAATTAAATATTGTTGCTTTTTATAAAACGAACTATCCAAATGACTCGTCCCCAATGTCTTCTAGGCTTCATTTATATATGAAAGCGCTAGCTCATGAAGGAGCGGAAGTTTTAATTGTTTCACCAACTAATGAGTCTAAAGAAGACTCTCTGATTGATGGTGTTTTATATTCTTATCGAGTAGTTAATAATTTAAGTAAAAATTCTGAAAAAGTAAATAATTTAATTTTTATTGAAATTATTAAGGATCTATCTCAAAAGTTTGATGTGGTATTTACAAGTTTAGCCAACGATAGTTGGGTAAAAAAATACGCAAAAGCAGTTAGATCTGTTGGAGGGAGGATTGCTTTTGAAATGAATGAAACACCACACTCAATTATTGCTAGTCGAAAAGATTTTAAATTTATTTTAGCAATAAAAAGGTGGATTTTTTTGAATTTTATTGTAAAAAAAACAGATGGTTTTATTGTCATTTCTAAAAGTTTAGAAAATCTTTTTACTAAGTACAAAGGCAATAATACTCAAATAACCCGTGTACCTATTCTATCAGAAAATAAACTTCTCATAACTCCTAACAGGAATAGTTTAAACAATAAGTTTATTTTTCATGCTGGCTCATTAAGCGAACAAAAAGACGGTATAAAAGCACTTTTTAAAGCGTTTCTTATTGCTCAGCAAAAATTAAATATTAATTTTAAATTTTATTTAACACAAAAGACTGGCCTTCCACACCTATTAAGTTGGATTAATAACTTTATTAAGACAAACAAATTACAATCAAAAATAGAGTTCACTGGATTATTAGAAAGAAATGTATTAAATAGCTATTATGATAAATGCACCTTAGCAATTATTAATAAGCCAAGAAATATTCAAAACGATTATAATTTTTCCACCAAACTAACCGAGCTTATCCCAAGAGGAATTCCATTAATAATTTCGAAAACTGGTGAACATAATCATTATTTCAAACACGACTATAATTGTTACCTAGTAGAACCCAATAATCAGGAAGAAATTGCTGAAGGAATTGTTAAAATAATTAACAACCCTGAGTACACTGAAATGATTACAAAAAATGCACTCCAATTAATTGATTCAGATTTTTATTATTTAAATCACGCCTCTAACTTATTTGATTTTTTTATGAAAGTGAAATTGAATGAACTTAATAAATAGTCATTATCTAAAACTTAAGTCCCTATTACTTTCAAAAAAAACTAGGGAAAAAATTGTTGTTTTTGAATCTGATGATTGGGGAAGTATTAGGATGCCAAATCCTGAAGCTTACAGAATTAGTGAAGAAAATGGCTATGCGATGGATAGAAATATTTATACTAAATATGATTGTTTGGAGTCGGCCGATGATTTAGATGAATTATTTAATTTATTGGTAAATTATAAAGATCAAAACAACAAAAATCCAATTTTTACAGCCAATTTTTTAGTTACAAATCCAGATTTTAATAAGATTATTTCATCTAACTATAGCCAATATTTTTTTGAAACAATAATTGATACTTATAATAATCAGAATCCAAACACATTTAAGAAAATTTTATCAGCAAAAAATGCTCAATTAATTCTACCACAATCGCATGGCAGAGAGCATTTGAATGTGGAAAGGATTATGCAAGATATAGCTTCCAATAATGAGGACGCCAAATTTGCCATAAATCACTATATGCCAGGAATAATCAATAAAAAAGGGCCAATTTTTGAAAATAACTATGTAGTTGCTTTGGAAAACAGAAATAAGGAAGACCTTTTTTCAAAAAAACAAATTATTAATGAGGGGTTGGAAATGTTCAATTCCATATTTGGCTATCAATCAGAATCATTTATTGCTTGTAATTATGTTTGGGATCCAGAAATAGAGATTATATTAAAAAAAAAAATGTTAAATATATACAGGGTTCAATATTTCAAAAAATCCCCAGAGGAAATTATGAAGGATTTTATTCTAAAATGCATTATTTAGGAGAAACCAACAACTTGGGGCAAATGTACTTAGTTAGGAATGCTCATTTTGAACCAGTATATGGTGGAAATCGTGCTGTTGAAACTTGCTTAAAACAACTGAACAGGGCTTTTTGGCTAGGATTACCAGGTATAATATCTACGCACCGAATAAATTACGTAAGTGGAATATCAGCTAAAAATAGAGAAAATGGCTTAAAACACTTAAATATTTTAATAAAACAAATATTGACAAAATGGCCAGATGTGCAATTTATGACTAGTATAGAATTAGGAAAATACTTAAAAAATAACCAATGAAAATAGGAATACATCATAATAAAATATCATATAGCGAAGGATTGATTGATTATTGTAAAAACAATCATGTTGATTTTAAAATAGTAAACGCTTACTCCTCAGAAATTATAGCTGATTTAGAAGATTGTGATGCATTCTTCTTTAACTTTTTTCATAATGATCCAAAAGACGTATTATTTGCAAAACAATTGTTATTCAGTTTGGAATTATCCGGTAAAAAGGTATTTCCAAATTTTAAATCTTGTTGGCATTTTGATGACAAAGTGGGGCAAAAATATTTGTTGGAATCTTTTGAATTGCCATTAATACAATCATTTGTAGCTTATTCCAAATCCGAGGCACTTAAATTAATTGAAAATCAAACTCTTCCGGTTGTATTTAAACTAAGAGGTGGAGCAGGCAGTTATAATGTGAGTCTTATAAAAACAAAATCTAAGGCAAAATCCATGATTAATAAATCATTTGGTAAAGGATTTAGGCAGTTTAATCCTTGGAATGATATTACTTATAATTATAAAAAGCTAACTAAAGATGGTTTTAGCCTAAGTAGAATTAAATACCTACTCAAATCCACTGCACATTTATTGATTCCCTACAAAATTGAACAAACTTTAGGCAAAGAAAGGGGTTACTTTTATTTTCAAACATTTATCCCTGATTGTTCATTTGATTATAGAGTACAATTTATTGGTGATATGTGTTATGCCATGAAACGTTATGTGCGTAAGGGTGATTTCAGGGCGTCTGGCGGAGGAAATATAGACTATGACGGTTCAAAAATACCCATGGAAGTGATTAAATTGGCTAAAATAGTCAAAGAAAAGTTAAACATGCAAACCATGGCCATAGATATACTTGCTTACGGAAACGAATATGTGATTGCAGAAGTAAGTTATGCATTTGCAATAGATGAGGGCGAGTGCGATTTTGGTTATTATGATTCTAACTTAAATTGGATCAATCAGAAATTTAATCCATACGAATTCATGGCCAAGTTATTTATTTAAAACAATAGATCATTTTAAGTAATGCTACAAGTAAACCCAAATGACAAATAATTCCCAACTAAAAGTTGCTGCATTCTTTAAATCCAATTATCCAGATGGAAGTTCACCAATGGAAGTTCGCTTGCATCTATATATGAAGGCATTGCAATCGGCAGGTGCTGAAGTTTGCATTTTTGTTCCTTCAGATACCCAAAACAAGGAACAAATTTGGGATCATGTTAAATACAAATATTTATTAGTGGATGATTTATCAAGGTTTTCTGGCCTTAGTATCCATAAATATTATGCTGATTTAATAAAACAAAATCTAAATGCTTATGATGTCGTTTTTACATGTTTAGATGATGACAATCAAATAATGCATTATATTAAAGCAGTTCATTCTTTTGGTGGTAAATTAGTAATGGAAATGAATGAAAATCCATATTCAATTATAGCTAGTCGTAAAGATTTTAAACCCATTCTTTTTATAAAACGCTGGTATTTTTTAAAATTTATTACACCAAAAATTGATGGCTTAATTGTAATATCAAGAAACCTGGAAAATTTGTTTAACAAGCACAAAGGCAAGAAAAAACACGTAGTCAGAATTCCGGTACTTTCTTCTCAATATTCTAATATTTCAAAAAAAATCCTTCAAACAGATCATCATTATATTCTACACGCAGGCTCATTAAGTGAACAAAAGGATGGAATAAAAGCCATGATGTCCGCATACAAAATTGCAAAAAGTAATTTAAACACGGAATTATCTTTTTTCTTTACCCAAAATAAAGGTTTACCAAGTATCTTAAAGTGGATAAATCAATTCATTTTATCAAATCAATTAGAAAAAAATATTGTTTTCAAAGGAATTCTAAGTCCAACTGAATTGGAAAAACTCTATGTTGGTTGTGATTTGGCCATCATCAATAAACCACACAATTTTCAAAATGATTTTAATTTTTCTTCTAAAATTCCGGAATTAATCCAAAGAAAAATTCCTTTAATCATTTCAAGAACAAAAGAACATGAGTTTTATTTCCGTCATGATTTTAATTGTTATCTTGTTGAACCAAATGACGATGTAGCAATTGCTAAAGGAATTGTAAAAATTATTACAGATAAAAAATATAGTGAATATATTGCAGAAAATGCTTCTAAATTAATAGAAACAGATTTTTATTATTTAAATCACCAAAATTCTCTTTTTGATTTTTTTAACAAGGTGAAAAATTCATGAGTCCTATATTAACCAAAGCTTATTCAGCCTTATCCCTATTATTATCTCAAAAAGTAAATAAACCAATTGTTGTATTTGAGTCAGACGATTGGGGAAGTGCAAGAATGCCCAATAGAGAGGCGTACATAGACTCATTAAGAAATGGATATCCTGTAAATAAAGATATTTATAGTCAATTTGATTGTCTAGAATCTTCAGAAGATTTACAAGATTTATTTGATTTAATTTCAAGTTTTAAAGATATTCAATCAAATCACCCTATTTTAACTGCCAATTTTTTAGTAACTAACCCAGATTACAAAAAAATTCAAGATCAAGGCTATTTACATTATTATTATAAAACCATCGAAGAAACTTATCATAACTATCAAAATACAACCAAAAATCTTAAATTATTGAAATCTGCCAAAAATGAAAATTTGATTTCAATACAAAGTCATGGTCGAGAACATTTAAATGTTAGCCGCTACTTGGATGATTTGATCAACAATGACCCAAATGTTCTTTATTCCTTGAATAATCAAATGCCTGGTATAGTTATTGAAAATGAACAAAAAAATATTTCTAATGATTATGTAGTAGCCTTGGAACATTATAGCAAAAAAGATTTGAATGAAAAACAGTTGATTATTAAAGATGGGCTGCTGTTATTCGAGAAAATTTTTGGATTTAAAGCGGAATCTTTTATTGCTTGTAATTATATTTGGCATCCTAGTTTTGAAAAAGTATTAGCAGATGCTGGAATTAAATTTATTCAAGGAATACCTATACAATTTGTACCCAAAGGTCAATATAAAGGATTTAATTATAAATTTCACTATACAGCTCAAACAAATAAATTTAAACAAACTTACATTGTTAGAAACGCCCATTTTGAGCCTATTATGGGTGGTGAACATGCGTTAAATGGATGTTTAAAACGAATTGAAAGAGCCTTTAATTTAAAAATCCCAGCCATTGTTTCAACCCATAGAATTAATTATGTAGGAGGGATGGATATAAGTAATAAAAACAATGGTTTAAAATATTTAAAAATGTTGTTAGAATCAATTTTAAAAACTTGGCCTGATGTTATATTTATGAGTTCAAATGAACTTGGTTATTTTTTGCAAAATAAATAGAAACCATATTTTATAAAACTTTTGAATATGCAATTATTTAGATATTTTAAAAATTTTATCAAGTTTGTCAAATTTGGTGGGATTACAAACATTGAAGTGACACAAAGAAATGGATATGAATCACTTATTGGATTAAAAATTGTAATTACAGGAGGAACTTCAGGTATTGGTTTAACTTTGGCTAAAAGGTTTATTGAAGAGGGAGCTACTGTATTAATTATAGGTAGATCAGAACAAAAACTTAAAGAAGCCCAAGCAAAAATTGATAGCCCCAATTTACTTACCTATTTATGGGATTTAAACGATTATAATCAATATAATAATCACCTACAAAACATTTTTCATAAATTGAGCACAATTGATGTTTTTATCAATAATGCAGGTATTTTGACAAACAAAAATGACCAATTAGAGGATTGGAATGAAATTTTTAATGTAAATCTTAAATCTATGTATTTTAATATTTTATGGATTTGTAATAATTTATTAGGTAAAGGAAAATGTGTTAAAGTTATTAATATTTCATCCATGAGTGAGGCGATTTTCGAAGTAGATCCTTACAATATTTCAAAAAGTGGTATTTCCTCTATGGTTAAGGGTTTTGCAAAAGAATTTGCAGTTAAAGGTTTAATTATTAATGCAATAGCTCCTGGTATAGTGGCTACTAAAATGACTAATTTAGAATTACAGACCAACGCTTACAGAGAAAGTAATCCTTCAAAAAGAATTACCATTCCAGAAGAAATAGCAGAATTTATTTTATTTATTTCTTCTTCTTCGTGTTATTATTTGCAAGGGCAAACCATTTTTATTGATGGAGGAGAATCAATAAGGTAATGCCTAATTTATCGTTTGCTGTTTATACTCCTGTTACGGTTTTTGACAATCAATTTTACAAATTGGTAAACTCAATAAAAAAACAAAACACCAATTTATTTGAATGGATAATTATTATTTACGGAGGTGTAGAAATTGATCAAACTAAAATTGATGAATTGAACTATATAATTCCTAACCTAACCATTAAAGTTATTCAACAGGATTTCAAGACTAGATACGCAGCTACACGTTTTGCATTGAAGAATTTGAATCATGATTATTTAATGGCCATTGATAATGAATTTATTTTGGCTGAAGGTGCTGTTGAATCAGTGATAAGAGAATGGGAAGTAATTAAAAAAAATAAAATACCAATTATAGAAATAAGAGGTCTTTCGCAAAATATTGATGGAAACATTATTGGCAATAATTTGAATAATTTAAATGAAAAAAATTATTTAGAAGGAAGTTGGCAACAACTGCACCTCAAAAAAAAAATAAGTCTTGAAGCATTGCCAAGTTGGGATTTGGAATATATAAAAAAGAATCTTAACTTAAAACATTGTGACAATGTAAATCATAAAGGGTACGAAGTGAAAACTGTTAATATTTGGTCATCAATTGGATTGATTGGTAATACCCGAATTATCAATAAAGTACTAAAAATTCAGTCCATCAATGATGAACAAAAAATGAATAAAGACCCAAAAGTTGAAATTCTTAATTTGTATTGTTTTATGAAAATTAATATAAATTATTTTTTTTATAATCCATTTGTTTTTGTAAAAGTATTGTACAGAATTATATCTTTGAAAAAACAACAAATGACTTTTCGTGAACAAAAAAGTCATCATTAAAAATAGCCTATGAAATTTCATTTAAAGAAATTAATCAAAAATCCAATTCGGAAGTTTTTATATTACAATAGGTCTAAAAATACAAGACAAGTATATGATAACCAAATATATTCAAGATTAGTTAACATTCCAAATATTGATATTGATATTGATTTAGAAAAACAGTATGTAGATAAATGGAAAAAATACGATAAAAATGTAATTCCTGAATATTTTCGAGTTTATAGTCACCTTTCTGGTGTTAAAGATTTGAACCATATTCCTGATTTTCTTTATTATACCTTAATAGAACCCCAATTAAATCAATATTCTTTGGGTGCAATTGGTGATGAAAAAAATTACTATTCAAAAATAATCACCAACGTTAACCAACCTAAAATTTTACTTCGTAATATCAATGGTATTTTTTGCGATGAGAATTATAACAAAATTGCTTTAGATGAATCTTTGCTTTTTGCATTGTTGAAGGCAGAAAATAAAATTTTTATAAAACCCTCTTTAGATACTGGCCAAGGAAAAAATGCTCGCAAATTCATTAATTCGGGAAATGAATTTATTAGTACCAATGGCGAAATGTTGAGTTTAGATTTTCTAAACAAAAATTATATCAAAAATTATATCATACAGGAATTTATTCCTCAATGTGAATTACTCAATTCTTTCAATTCTGATTCAATTAATACGCTAAGAATATTAACCTTTAGGTCATTTATATCCAATGAAGTAAATGTAGTTCACACCACCCTTCGAGTTGCTAAAAAAGGAGGAATAATTGATGCATCAAGAACGGGTGGCAGGTTTTGTGGTGTTTTAGAAGATGGTTCTTTAAAAAAACAAATTTACGATGCCAAAGGTTTTATTTACGAAGACTTTAATGGTATTAATATTGTAAATAACGATTTTAAAATACCAAATTTTGACAAAGTATTAGAATGTGCCAAACTAAGTGCCGATCCATTTTACCATCACCGAGTTTTGGCTTTGGATATCATGATTGATGCAAATAATTTACCTCGATTAATAGAAGTGAACCCAATTGGGCAAGGAATGTTTATTTTCCAAGCTACTTTAGGACCTATGTTTGGAGAATATACTCAAGAAATTTTAGATTATTGTTATAATAATCGAGAAAATTTAAAAACCTCCATCAATATCCAATTATAAATAAGATACTTATTAATCAAATAAATATTAAAAAGTGTAATACTTTATAAAAGAAGTATTGAAATTCGTGTTCATTTCTAATCAACTATTAAAACAACTATCTTAATTTAATACAATGATTTTAAGTACTAAAGATTACATCGATTATTTAAAAGCAGATAGAATTGCATTAAATAAACCCCAATTAACTTATAAATTAAAAATTAAGGAATTGGTAAAACGAGACTTTCTATGGAAGTTTCAACGCTTATTACGAAAATGTGAATACTACAAAAATGTAAAATCAAAAAAATCGTTATTTTACAAACTACTTTATATTTATTATAAAATTAAATTTAAAAATTTATCTATTAAACTTGGGTTTTCAATTCCTGAAAATATATTCGGACCAGGGTTAGCAATTTTGCATTATGGAACTATTATAGTTAATCCAAGGGCAATAGTAGGAGCCAACTGTAGAATTCATGCAGATGTAAATATTGGAGAATCAGGCGGACTTAAGGGGGCACCGATTATTGGAAACAATGTATATATTGGTCCTGGTGCTAAAATTTATGGTAATATTAAGATTGCTGACAATTGTGCAATTGGAGCAAATGCAGCTGTAAATAAAACATTTGATGAAGTAGGTATGTTAATTGCAGGCGTACCTGCTAAAATAATTCAGGAAATTGATATCAAAAAAATAATTAAACATATCTGATTTTAGTAACAATAACTAATTGTTAATTATTGTATTTTTAAATATAATATAAGTTAAAACTATCAAATTATTATACTTCATTCACTTCTTATAGTACATTATTTATTTCAAAAAAATGAGTTTAATAGCAAATGTAAAAAGAAATATCAGTAATATTCCAGGCTGGAGAACTTCAAAAAAAATTGTGGTTATTGAGTCTGACGATTGGGGCAGTATTAGGATGTCATCAAGTGATTCATATTCAAGAATGTTAAAATCTGGTTTTCCTGTTGATGGAAGTCATTATACCAAATACGATTCATTGGAATGTAATGATGATTTATCAAACCTTTATGAATTACTAAGTAAATATAAGGATATTCATTCAAGAAATCCTGTTTTCACAGCTGTAAGTATAGTTGGAAATCCTGATTTTAAAAAAATATTAGATTCAGATTTCAAATCATATTACTTCGAACCATTTACTGAAACCTTAAAAAAATACCCAAACCATGATAATGTTTATTCCTTATACAAGGAAGGAATTGAAAAAAGATTATTTGTTCCAGTATTTCATGGTAGAGAGCATTTGAATGTAAAAAGATGGATGACAGACCTTCAAAATGGAAATAAATCTGTTATTCAAGCATTTTATGAAGGAGTAACTGGAATTGATAGGGGCATAAATAATGAATTGCTTTCAGACTTTCAAGCTGCTTTTGATATTGATAAGCCGGAAGATACTGAATATTTAAAAGAGGTACTTTATGAAGGACTAAAATTGTTTAAAAATCTTTTCGATTATGATGCAAAATACTTTGTACCAACAAATGGACCTTTTAACAATTTATTAGAATCCATATTGTATGAAAATAAAGTGCAATTTATAAATAGCGCAAAAAAACAAATAGAGCCTTTAGGAAACCAAAAATTTAAAACAAATGTTCGATTTTTAGGACAAAAAAATTCATTAAATCAAAGGTATATCACGCGTAATTGTTTTTTTGAACCATCAAGCCCTGGAAATATGAATGCTGAAGAATGGATTAACTTATGCATTAAAGAAATAGAGATTGCTTTTAGATGGAACAAACCTGCAATAATTAGCTCGCATAGAGTTAATTTTGTTGGACATTTAGATCCTAAAAATAGAAAAATTGGATTAAAAAGCTTAGATAATCTTCTTAAAAAAATCACTAAAAAATGGCCTAATATTGAATTTATGACCACGGTTGAGCTTGGTGACATTATTAATAAAAATTAGATGAATTCAACCTCCAAAAAAGTATTATTTATAATTCCAACAACTAACCCTGGTGGTATTGAAACATA
>Ga0247843_1008440_pt1 | contig 12026 bp, 7 predicted proteins | sample LaCruzMarch2017__FD_192420 | JGI IMG/M metagenome (GOLD analysis project Ga0247843, IMG submission 192420) | Freshwater microbial communities from meromictic Lake La Cruz, Castile-La Mancha, Spain - LaCruzMarch2017_8m | ecosystem: Environmental > Aquatic > Freshwater > Lake | place: Spain...
GTCCCAGAATATTACCGTTAATGGAGATCTTACCATTAATAATAACACCGAACTGGATGTTACCAATGGCAATTTCGCCATTACGATCAAAGGTAACTGGAATAATCAAAACACCGCTTCTGATGGGTTTATTCAACGATCGGGCAAAGTAACCTTCAATGGAAGCGTCGGTCAATCCATCCGGAATAATTTCGGCAAAGAAAATTTCCATAAACTACGTCTTAACGGTGTATCGCTAACCATTGGTGTTGGGGGCGTGGACATTAAAGATTCGCTAATTCTTTCCAATGGACCCTTTTATACAGATACATCCAGAGTTCTAATGGAAGATACCGCCAAAGCCTCCTCGGGTAGTATCAATAGTTTTGTAGATGGCCGTATGCGCTGGGAAATGGAAGGTACTTCAGAAAAAACATTCCCTGTTGGCGATAGTACCAACTGGGCCAGAGCCTCCATTACCCCCCGTAATGCCGATGGCCGGGGCGCTAAAAGAACCTTTGAAGTGGAATATGTGAAATCAGGGTATGGAAGTTATGCCTTAAACACCAGTTTGACACCACCATTAGACCGGGTGAGCCGTTTGGAATACTGGAAAATAAGTGAGGTAACCGGAGCCACCGGCAGCGATCTGGAAAGTAAAATAAAATTGTATTGGACGGCCTATTCTTCGGTGTCGAATAATGCTGTCGACCGCGATTCGTTAAGGGTAGCCCATTATGTAGGATCCACCTGGACGCGAGACGGAAATGTGCGACCTGCATCCACAGGTACAGCTTCGGAAGGATCGGTTCAAAGCGATTGGGTAACCAGCTTTTCCCCGTTTACCCTCGCATCCAATACGTCCTTCAACCCTCTCCCGGTTTCCCTCATACATTTTAGGGCCAACTGTTCCGACCATGGCATAGTGGTAGAATGGAAAACTGCCCAGGAATACAACAATGATTATTTTGAACTCCAGCGCATCACTGAAAAAGGAACCGAAACGATAACCAAAGTTCAGGGCACCAACTCCTCCTCCATCGCACGGTATACCTTCACAGATAAAACCGAGATTACAAATAGCTTGTATCGATTGGTTCAAAACGATTACAATGGCAAAAAAACAGTTTACGGACCCATACCAGTTAGGAATTGTGCCATACCATCGGGAGTTACCATTCAGGTGTGGGGCCATACATTTTGGGTGGAAGGAAGAATACCCATTTCAACCACCGTGTGCATCCATTCATCCACCGGTTCCAAAGTATTGGAACGAACCCTAGGGATCACAGAAGAACATTTTGATCTGAACGATTTGAGCGATGGCATATATTATATTTATATCCCTGAACTGGGATTGGCCAAAAAAATAGCGGTGATGCATTAACACATTTGCGATAGAGGTGTACGGAACCACAATATAAAAATAAATTTCACGAATTTTATGGGTACAACCTGTTCTTTAACCACAATACTATTAAAGTTGTTGCCATCATTTAATTTTAACTCTTAAATTTAAGAAAATGCACAGTTGGTAAATGGGTGCTTATAAACTTAAAAAAACTATTTTTGCCCCACCTAATTCATAGGTGTATAAAACCTTGAGGTGAGGTAGCGTTTTTCATTCCATTTAGGATTATTCGGCGAAAAGTTAATTCGTTCTAAATACGGCGATAAAAGGAATAGTCGGATGATATAGGGTGAAAATTAGGAAGATATGAAGAAGATGAACTCTAGATTCGGGGCGAAAAAGAATCAGATTCAACCGCACAACGTATTAAGTATAAATGTTAAAACCATTACCTATGAAAAAACTAAATGTTAAACTTGAAATGCAGTTGGGAATGAATTATAAGAAAACAATATAATTAAATGGGTTCTATAATCAAAGTAGAAGAATTATCGTTCAGGGATTTTAATTCATAGTGGGTGAACAATATATCGATTGATACTATGAAATCGGACAAGGGAACGGCTATGAATAGACTACATAATTTAGACTATTTAAGAGGTTTAGCCGCCACCGGAATAATGATTTTTCATTATCTAAGTTGGACCTTAAATAACTTTCCATCTGAAACCTTTTTAGCCAGGGTTGGACTTTATGGGGTTGCTATTTTTTATGTCTTAAGTGGTCTTACCCTTTATTATGTATATTATAATAAAATGACCTTTTCCAAAAAGTACCTTCAATCCTTTTTCAAAAAAAGAGTCTTAAGAATATTTCCGTTGATGTGGTTGGTAACCTTGCTCCATATTTTCTTGTCGAATAAAGTGCCCGACTTCTATATCCTATTTCTTAATCTAAGTGGGCTCTTTGGTTTTATTAAATGGGATGCTTATTTTTCTACAGGGGTTTGGTCAATCGGAAATGAGCTAGTTTTTTATGCATTCTTTCCCTTTTTCGTTCTCTTTACCAAGTATTATAAGCCTGTAATGATTTTGCTTTCATTAACTTTATTCGGCTTCTATATCTTTTTGCCTTTTTCAAACTAAGTCCTGATATATCACTTTCTGATCAAGGGGTTACCTATATAAACCCATTGAATCAGGTTTTTCTTTTTTTGGGTGGATTTCTGATAGGACTTTTCTTTCAAAATATAAAAATTAGCAATTTGATTTCCTTAGGTATATTGATAGTTGGACTTGGATTGTTTATTTTCTATCCTGTTTCGGGTCCTAATATTAAATTAGTAACCGGAGTAAACAGATTGGTCTTTACCCTCTCTTGCTTTTTAATATGCCTTTCCTTTTATAAAATAACCTTTCAATTTCCTAAATTTATCCACAAACCACTCTCCATATTGGGGGAATCAAGCTATTCTATTTATTTACTTCATCCCATAGCATATACAGCAATTGGAATTATATTAACCATAATAAGTGAGAGATTTTTTCATTTTTCCGAATCCTTATATGTCATTATCCCAATGATTGCAACGGTGGTGATGAGTTATTTTGTATATAATTACTTTGAAAAATACTTTATGAAATTTGGGCGCAGTAAAACCAAGCCCAATTCTTATAACCCTATAAAAACAGATTCCAATCCGGAATAGGATTTGGGTTATATATTCTATAACATATTCTGTATCTTCATTTCGTCTTGATTAAAGTTAAGGAATTCCTTCTCTTAAATATAGATTACATTTATATTGTATAGGATATAAATTCAGAGGATTTACAATTCCTATTAAAAATATAAAGATAATATTGGAAGCCGTGCTTATAATCTTTATATAACCTAAGCCTGCCAAAGCCTTAATCTTATAGGACTTAGTTTGTAATCTCTTATTTATCTATGAAAAAAATATTTCTATCCGCAAGTTTGCTATTCCTTTTATTTATGGCACCTATTCTTGTCTGTGGTCAAGCGACCATTGCGCAGCAAGATTTCAACCGCACTTTAGGAACTCCAACCTGGACGTATTCTGCAAGTACATCCGGAGGGACCGCTTTCGACACCTCAGCTTACACAACGGCAGCTTCGGGCGAACGCCCTGCTTCAACGGCCATGTACTTGGGCACCCGAGCATACCGGTTTAGAGGTCCTTCCAGTGGAACCCACACATCAGTCCTTACCTTTGGTGCCATAGACACACGCTCTTATACTTCCATTTCCGTGAGTCTTCGCGTCGCAGCATTCGCAACGTCCAACACACAAGGACTAGAATCAAGCGGCGATTTCGTTTTAATAGAAATTAGTCCTGATAACGGAACAACCTGGTATGAACAGGCAGAAGTTACTGCCGTATTTGGATCAGGTGGAGGAAATGCTACCTGGGCTTTTTCAGGCACTGGAAGTGGCAGCAGAGCCTATGCCACGAACAATACACAGTCAACCTTTTCATCCGGAAGTGTTACCGGCGGTACAACTGAGCCTGTAACCTATACCGGAACCAATGCCATAACTACGGCAACCATAACTTCCCTACCAGCCGTTCAGAATTTGAGGATGAGGGTAACATTATCCTTGAGTGGATCAAATAATGAAAATCTGGTGATTGATGACATCGTTTTAACTGGAACCGGGGCTACTGATCCAATTTTGGCAGTTACCGGCACAACAGATAATGGTTCTGCCTGTCCGGGTGTAGCCGCCGCTACTAAAACCTATACGATCACCAATACCGGTACGGCTGCCACAAATGTGGTTGTTTCTTCCAGCGATGCGCAATTTGTGGTGAGTAACTTATCGTCAACATCTTTAGCAGCTAATAACGGAACAGCGACCTATGATGTGGTTTTTACACCGACCAGTTCGGGAGCTAAAACCTCTACCATCAGTGTTTTTTATAATACAAGTACCCTGGCCACTACAAGTTCTTTGACCGGGACTGGGACTACTGCTGCCACGGCAGCAGTTACCACAAACGCTGCCACATTGGTTAACAATACTATTGCCACCTTAAATGGAAATGTTACCACTCTAGGTGTTTGCCCTACCACGACTTCCAAAGGTTTCGTCTATTCGGTAACAAGTACCAATTCAAATCCGGTACACGGAGGAACAGGGGTAACACCAGTGGCGGTGGGTGGCTTAACAACAGGAGCATATCTATCGGCACTTACAGGATTAACCGAAACAACGGGTTATTCGTATAAAGCCTACGTATATGATGGAACTACCTATACCTATGGATCTGTCCAGACCTTTACAACCCTTGCCCCCGCCACCAAATTGGCATTCGGCACAACACCACCGTCTACAGGCAATGCAGGTAGTAATTTAACTACATTTACTGTTCAGGCTCAGAGATCAGACAATAGTGTGGACCCAGAATATGCCGGAACAGTTGGGTTAACGCGAACAATTATCAGTGGTTCCGGAAATCTTTCAGGAATTTCAGTAGCCCTTTCCTCAGGAACTGCTACCTTTAATGCCACCCAGTTTGATGCTGCGGGTACATTTACCATAACCGCCGCATTAAGTCCACTAACCAGTGTTACGAGCAGCAATATCGACATTACACTAGCCAATGCCGCCACTATTTTATGGAGTTCATCGGGCGGGACGGCTTGGTTGACAGGAAGTAATTGGACAGGAGGTTCGGCACCTTCTTCTATTCAAGTGGCACGATTTGGTACGAATCCAACCCCGGGAACCAGAGTTAATATTAATGGAGGTACAACCTCTGTTGGGGCCATAGAAATGACCAGTTCCGGGGGTATTGACTTAACCATAGGGAATAACTCAGGAGTTTCCTCTAGCGGAACATTAAGTCTAAACGGTGTTATTAATAATTCTGTTTCGAACACAATTCTTAGAAATAACAGCTCTAGTACCTTAACGATACAAAATCTTGGATCAACAGGTAGTGGATCGAATACCATGGCTGTTGCCTTAGCCAATACCACCAACAACATTATTAATATCGACGGGTGCGGCGGAATAACCATCACCTCAATCATAAGCGGTTCTAATCCATTAACAAAATCAGGTTCGGGATCGGGTGATTTAACGTTATCGAATGGAAATAGCTATACTGGTAAAACCACCGTAACCACAGGATTTATTGCTGCCACAGGCGAAAGCGCTTTTGGTGCCAACCCGGGCGTGTTTACAGCCGATCAAATAACACTTAACGGTGGCGGTATCAAAGCATCCACCGGCGATATCAATTTTAACAGCAACAGAGGTTTGACACTTGGAAGCAGCGGTGGAACGTTTAACGTGGCTTCATCACGAACTATTACCGCTTTAAACGTCATTACAGGTTCAGGTGCTTTAGATAAAACAGGGCCTGGTTTATTGCTTATGACCGGTATTCATACCTATACAGGATTAACCACAGTAAGCGCAGGTACTTTACAATTAAACAGATCTGGAGGAGGAACTTTACCAGCTACCAATAATGTAACTGTAAATGGAGGTACATTGCAAGTAAGTACCAATCAAACCCTAAATGACTTAACCATCACCACCGGTGGATTAACCATAGATGCAGGAGTAACCTTAACCATCAATGGAACCTTAACCATAACAGAATGCACCCATAGCGGAAGTGGTTCTATAGCCTATGGAACATCCAGAGCCTTGGTATACACTAATACTCCGGCCAACTTAACCACCACCGACAAGGATTGGCCAGTAAGTGGGGGACCAACCTCCGTAACGGTGGGAAGCAACGGATTGACGTTGCATGCCCCAAGATCTTTAGGCGGTGTATTAACCTTAAATGGAACTTTAACAACTACAAGTACCAATTTATTAACCCTAATAGCCGGTTCGTCAACCGCAGGTTCATCGTTTGTAGTAGGCCCCTTGGCCAAAACAGGAAATACAGATTTTATTTTCCCGGTAGGGAAATCGACTAAACAAGGGCGAATTGCCGTTTCAGATATTTCTGCGTCTACAACCTTCACAGCAGAATACTTTAATTCAGCTCCTGCCAACTCAAGCTCATTAGGCTCTGGATTAAGTGGAGGTAAAATAAGCAGATCTGAATATTGGGATATTGCTCCCTCAGGAGCCCAATCAGCGAAGGTTACCTTGTATTGGGAAGATGCGAGCTCTGGCATTGTTACAGGAAGTATTGGATCGTCCGACCTTGTGGTAGCACATTATGACGGAGCAAACTGGATTAGCGAAGGCAATTCAGCAAGCACCGGAACGAGCAGTTCGGGAACAGTTACCAGTAATACCGTTTCTACCTGGAGTCCATTTGGTTTTGGTTCTCCAAGCGGCGGTATCAATCCATTACCGGTAGAATTACTCGACCTTAAAGCTAAAAAAGTAAATGAAACGAGTGTGATAACCTGGAAAACAGCCATGGAATTGAATAACGATTATTTTAGCATCGAACGGAAAACCCCAACCACCAACTACGAAGTGATTGGAACTGTAAAGGGTTCAGGAAATTCTAACCAAATTTTAAATTATTCGTTTACAGATAAGGCTCCGGTGAACAATACTCTTAATTACTACCGCATTGTACAACATGATTTTAACGGCGTTAGTGAAGCCTTTGGGCCGGTATCTACCCGATTTGGAACAGAGATGGTGAAAGCACCATTTTTTCCTAACCCGTTCACTAATTCTTTAACCTTAAACATCGATGAAGAATCTTTGATAAACAAAGTAACGATTGTGAATACGATAGGTGTTATTGTTTTTGAGCAAACTCTAAATGAAACTTCATCCCTTACCATTGGCACCGAAACCTGGAATTCTGGAAATTATTTTATTACACTTTCCGGGCCAAGCATTAGCAAAACATACCGACAGGTAAAATTTTAAAACTATAATCATTTAACTAAAAAAGCCCGGTGATCACGCTGGGCTTTTTTAGTTTAACCCAAATTAATCATTAGAAGGTTTAACAAACCGAACTATAGGATTTAGTTGGGTTTAATCCCGATTTATAAGGTGATATCAATTTGCAAATTGATTTACAACTTCTTAATCGAATCTGCATTTTCTAAGGCGGATTTTGGGTTTATAAAATCAAAGGCATCACTTGCACTTAATTCAGAATCTCTTTTAATTTATCCATCACAACATCCACCTTTTGGTTACTAACATCTAAGTGGGTTACAAAACGAATCCAACCTTCACCCGGGGAAGCGGCCAGGATATCTTCATCCTTTAATTTATGTAAGATGGAGGCAGCTTCCATGACGGATTCTAATTTAAATAAAACAATATTGGTTTCCACCGGCATAATTTCTACTATTTTTTTTGATTGAGAAAGCGCCAATTCAAGAGCTTTGGCTTTTATATGATCTTCCTTTAACCGTTCGATATTATTTTCCAACGCAAATAAGCAAGCAGCGGCGAGATAGCCAGCTTGCCTCATACCACCTCCAAAGCGCTTGCGATGTTTGCGGGCATTTGAAATAAAAGATTTACTGCCCACTAAAACCGAACCAACAGGGCAACCAAGTCCTTTGCTAAAGCAAACGGATACACTATCAAACCATTTCCCATAATTAGCCGGATTTTGTTGCTTGGTTAAAATAGCATTCCAAACGCGGGCACCATCCAAGTGAACTCTCAAACCATTTGTCCGGGCTACGGTGGAGACAGAAGATAATTGTTCATCCGTCCAGCATATTCCTCCCCCTTTGTTTACTGTATTTTCCAAAACCAGCAAAGATGATTTTGGGAAGTGAATATCATCGGCATTCACATTGGCCTCTACATCCTGGGCGGCAAAAACACCTCGCTTGCCATTCAATAACCTTACCGAGCATCCAGAATGGAAAGCAATGCCTCCCCCTTCGTAACGATAGACGTGAGCAGTTTGGTCGCAAATAATTTCTTCTCCGGGTAAGGTATGCGTTTTGATGGCTACCTGATTGGCCATGGTACCACTTGGGAAAAATAAACCTTCCTCCATACCGAAGTATAAGGCCGTTGTTTGTTGAAGCAAGTTGATGCTTGGATCATCCCCAAACACATCATCCCCAACAGAAGCTTGAAACATGGCTTCAATCATCGCAGGGGATGGTTTGGTTACGGTATCACTTCTAAGGTCAATGATCATATGCTTAATTTTTGGTAACAAAAGTACGGGTTAGGCCATAAAGTAGGCTTCCATTATTTTGATGAAGGGAAAGCATCCAACAACCCCTTGGATAAAACAGAATTGTGACGAATGAATCGTTGATTTTATTCCATACCTGGGAACAATAATCCACGTGGTGGAATTAATATTCGTAGGTAATGTATCTAAATCTTTAATATTGCACCATTTATCACGTATTTTACTTTTGGAATAAATTTTGAATATACACTGGTAGCGAAACTAATTTTTAATGATAATAGACCCCTCAAAGCTTAGCATTTTTGTTGTTGACGACGACGAATATTGTACTCAAATGTACCAACAACACCTTCATAACCTTGGCTTCAAAAATGTATTGACGTTTACCAGCGGAGAAGAATGTATTCAGAACCTGGGACAAAAACCGGAAATCATTTTTCTGGATCATATCATGAATCCTGATTCAGGATTAGTTGTATTGCAAAAAATCAAAGCCATAAATCCGAATATTTATGTGGTGATCCTTTCTTCTCAAAAAACCATTGAAGTAGCCATCGAATCCTTAAAGCTAGGTGCTTTTGATTATATTATAAAAGGAAACAATGATTCAAAAAAAATAACGGAGGTGATGAATAAACTGGTACCGCTAATTGCTGTGTGACGAAACAGTAACTCTTTGACGTTATAAATTGTGATTCCTTAAATATTTTTCGAATTTGATACTTAATTACTAACCACTTGTGTTGTTTTAAATACAGGCTTTTGTAAGCATATCTTTTGCCTTTAATCTCCCCCATTTCGCTTATCTATCTTCCTTTTTAGGTGGATTAAAAAGGTTAATTCATTCATTTCTTTACAAAGCAAGAGCTAATCTCAGAAGTTAATCACCATACAAAAACCATGGCTCTTTGAATGATTAGGCATAAAGGGATAATTTCGAACCATATTTTAAATTAACCTGTTTGTTAGTGCTCTTAATGAATGCTACAAGTGGGTTTCAATTGCCTTATTTGTAATTATTAAATTTCAGACAAAATATTAGATGGCAGGCTACAAAATATTTATTGTAGAAGACGACAGGTGGTACGGAGAGATTTTAATGTATCATTTAGCTCTTAATCCGGATTATGAAGTTCATTTATTTATTTCGGGGGCGGAATGCTTAATTAACTTGCATCTCCAACCGGATATAATTTCCATTGATTATTCCTTACCCGACATAAAGGGAGATGTACTTTACATGAAGATAAAGGAGCATAATGAAAATATTCCTGTAATCTTTACCAGCTCCCAACAGGATGTAAAAATTGCTGTAAATCTATTGAAACTTGGTATTTACGATTATCTTGTAAAAGACGATAACACCAAAGACCTTCTATGGAACAGCATATTAAAGGCCAGGGAACGCGATGATCTAAAAACAGAAATCGAAAGTCTTAAAAAAGAACTCGGTGTAAAGTACAACTTCAAAACCAGTATCATTGGTCAGAGCGCACCTTTGCTAAAAGTATTCGAAAGAATAGAGAAAGCCGCCGTAACAAATATCAACGTATCAATAAACGGGGAAACTGGAACAGGAAAGGAAGTGGTAGCCAAGGCTATTCACTACAATTCGGCACGGAACAAATTCCCATTCATTGCTATAAATATGGCTGCCATTCCAAAAGAATTGGTGGAAAGTGAATTGTTTGGTTATGAAAAGGGAGCGTTTACAGGTGCTGTAACGCGTAAGGCTGGTAAATTTGAAGAGGCCAATAACGGTACCCTCTTTTTGGACGAGATAGCCGAGATGGATTTGAACCTTCAAAGCAAAATACTGAGAATAATTCAGGAACGTGAATTCTCAAGAGTTGGAGGAAATGAGGTGGTAAAGGTTAATTTCAGGTTAATTATTGCCAGTCATAAAAATCTTCTTGATGAAGTACACAAGGGCAATTTCAGGGAAGATTTATATTACAGGATAAATGGATTACCACTTGATTTGCCACCTTTGCGCGAGAGGGGCAATGATATCCTATTATTAGCCAAGCATTTTGTAGATGAATTTTGTAATGACAATAAATTAAAAAAACTTAATTTTACATCTAAAGCTTCTAAAGCACTGTTGGCTTATAGTTTCCCCGGCAATGTGAGGGAGCTAAAATCGATTGTTGAACTAGCGGTAGTGATGAGCAACGGTTCAGAAATTGAGGAAGATGATATACAATTTTCACCACCAAGAAAGAATGATCTGGCATTTTATCATGATAAAAAAATGAAGGATCATATTGCTGATATCATTACTATGTATTTGAAAAAGTACAATAAAGATGTATTAAAAACTGCCGAGGTGCTCGATATTGGTAAATCGACCATCTATAAAATGATAAAGAATGGGGAAATAGAGTTGTAAAAGAAGCATTCAGGATATCTTATGATATTTTTCAAAAAAAAGAACGATGAGAAACAACACGAATCAGGAAATAGCCAAAACCTGAGCGACTTTATAACCAATGGCGAAAAATTATACGATATAGCCAATATACACGTTATATCTTCGGGTGACCTTAACTTTTTTAAAAAACTCCTTACCATTTTTATAACCCAAACCCCGGAAACTCTTTCAAAAATGTTTGACGCTTACGAGCGAAACGATTTTGAAGCCATAACCGCTTACTCTCATAAAATAAAACCCAGTGTGATAAGTCTTGGCATTGTATCCATTGTGGATGATTTAAACGATCTGGAACTTGGGTGTTCGGCAGCAGAATCGGAGAGAAAGCTTAACAAGGTTGCCTTGATCCTAAATGAGGTTATCCTTGGACTAACTTTAGAAATAGAGGGAGTAGCTTAGTACACCATACTTCAAATTCTTCAACATTTCATTTCGATATGTACAAAAAATGAAATGAGGTTATTCTGACTAAGTTCTTTTTAAATAGTAATTCCTGCATTCAATTATACCTTAATATTGAAGGTTTATACCCTCCAAAAAAAAGCATGCAACTTTCTGAAAAGGCCACTATTACCTTTCTATATTCAATAGTGAAACACCAATACCTTGGGCTAATTATTGAACCTTATTTACTGGAAGTAACGGATGCCGGAAATTTTTCATTGGCTCATCAGCGACTAATTGCTGCTAATGCCAATTTGTATACACACCTGCTTGAAGAAAACGATTTTAAGGCTGTCAAAATTCTGGATGAAATAACGCCGGAACGTTTAGTCAAAAAATTTTATAGGAAAGATGCGATACGTCCTAAGGAGTTTTTTGAAAAGAAATGCGATGAAACCATGTTTAAACTTACCATTCGACCCTTTATCGAAAGACGACTGGTAGAGGTAATGGCCCTGATAAACGTAGACAAATTGTATTTCTGCGGGGAAACAAAAAATCCCACGAGTAAGAAACTGACTGTTTGCTCAGAAATGATTTCTGTTCTTTTTCACTTCAGTAGAAACGAAACCGAAACCAGATATTACGCCACCATAAAACATAACAACGAGCGATTGAAACTGATGGGCACCAGTTCGGTACTCACCTATGATCCGGCTCATATTATTGTGGATGATAAA
>Ga0247843_1008441_pt1 | contig 12025 bp, 12 predicted proteins | sample LaCruzMarch2017__FD_192420 | JGI IMG/M metagenome (GOLD analysis project Ga0247843, IMG submission 192420) | Freshwater microbial communities from meromictic Lake La Cruz, Castile-La Mancha, Spain - LaCruzMarch2017_8m | ecosystem: Environmental > Aquatic > Freshwater > Lake | place: Spain...
GGAGACCCGCTCGGATACGCTCGCAACGACCAGGATGATGGATGCCTGCGCTTCTGGCGATTACGATACGGTCATCCATCTCTTAAACGACGCCGATGCCGCCGATGAAAATACTAATACCGCCTCTACTGCCACTTCGTGTGGTCTGCTCGCGCCCCGTCATCTCCTCGCATCGACGCAGGTACATGATACCGGTTTATCGCCGCTCATGGTAGCATCGCGCTTTGGTCATGGTGCCATATGTCGAGCATTACTGGATGCCGGCGCTCCGTGGAATGCGCTCGACAGGGCGGGCAAATGCGCCGGCGATCATGCCGTCGAATGCGAAAATTGGGATATCGTCAATTTACTCGTCGATGTTGGTACGAAGGCCGAATTGATATTGGGTGCATCTATACGTCTTGCACGTGGCATCGATGAGAAAAGTAATAATAATAATAATACAACGACTACCGAAACAACAACGTCGTCGTCAACCGTCACATCATCATTAGGCCCGGTCTCGCATGAACCTTCGACCAAACCATCATATCTATCTCATACCAATGTCCGATATGATGCATCGAACACATTATTACTCGATGATGATGATGATGCGATAATGATGGAATGGGAACGTCCGATCATGGAGGCGCATGCATCATTATTAACGAGGGGTGGGAAGTATGGCAAACGGATATTAAATATCGGTTTCGGATTGGGCATCATCGATACGGCATTACGATCGTATGAACCAAGCTTACATGTAATTTGCGAGGCACATCCGACCGTCCATGCCAAGATGATGGCAGATGGATGGGATACGAAACCTAATGTTCGTATATGCTATGGACGATGGCAGGATGTAATGCCTCAATTGATCGCCGAGGGGATGAAATTTGATGGTATATTCTACGACACTTATGGTGAACATTTTACCGATTTGGAGGACTTTCATGCCGCCGTGATCCAAGTGTTGGATACTAGGACAAGCACTACTGATGATGATGATGATGATGATGATGATGATACTGCTGTATATTCCTTCTTTAATGGGCTTGCACCCGACAATCTATTCTTCCATGGTGTTGCATGCCAATGCATTAAAGTTCAATTAGGTCAGTTGGGACTAGATGCTGAGTTTGTGCAATGTGAAATATCATCAAATGCCGCAGTGACTGATGAGAAGACATGGGAAGGAGTGAGACGACCGTACTGGCATGGACGGAGTACTTATTACCTACCTATAATTACATGGAAGAAAGAACGTTAATGTATAATTTATGATGTTGGAAGTGGTTGATGTGCTATCGTGCTCTTCGCCAGTACATTTGGGCTTGTCTGGAGTTCGTGTGTCTTCTCATCAATCACACACTTCTTCATTTCATTTCATTTTTTCAACACGCCTCCTGGCCCATCAAGGCGGATTAAAAAGGAATGTCAGCTCAGAAGCAGCCTGTAGTAGCCTCGCTGACAGACAGCATCTTTGGCCCGTCCTCATCACCAATCATCAATCATTTATTTGCCAAACCATCTTCAACACCACCATCTCAATTGCCTGCCTTACCTTACAAACGACGGAGGAGAACGAACACTAATAAAGAACCATTACACAACAGTAATAGTAAAAAGTCCATCAAGCAGCAAATAGAGTCACGCGACGAAGTTCTATGCAGACGTATGCGTCAATCCCAGAACAAGGTACTCGTTCAGTGCACTATTTCTATCAAAGACTACACAGGTTTAATTCATGGAGAAATGGAGGAACTCTACGCCGATGTTCGGGGTTTAATGAAGCATCATGGATTGGTAATTATTCGTAATGCTCTATCGGATACTGAAGTATCAGATGTATTACTATTAGCCAATGCTCACAAGAAGCGGATATGTGATGCTCTTGATGCCAAGAAAGTACCGTACAATTCAGATATTAATGATAGAGAAACGTTTTGCTTTCAGGAGGTGGCAATACGATGTCGTGGGAGGATGGATGTTCGATACTATGATAATGAGGATGATGACTGCAAGTTGCCAAAACTTAAACAAATTGACAATTTAGCAGCATCCATTCTTCATGGAGCAGAAGCCCCTCATCTTGTGTATGCCGGATGGATATTCAGTTTACCAGACTCGGCAGATCAACCGTGGCACCAGGATGGTAGTCCATTGTTTGACAAAGGGACTGAATTGTTGCCTAGTTACGCCATCAACATGTTTGTTGGTCTACATGACGAGAAACTTTTGGAATTGGGGCCGACTGAATTTATTATGGGGTCACATTGCTTGGAGCCTAATGCTGCCATGAATAAAGTAGAGTCTGCTATCTCTGCAGTCTTGGGACGGGGTGATATTTTGCTTTATGATTATCGTATCTGTCATCGGGGAACATCAAATTTGTGTCAACCGAAAGAGGATGACAAAGATACTTCGCCTGACGGAATTCGTAAAGTTCTTTATCGAAAGTATGCAAGGCCTTGGTTTCGTGAGCATTTGAACTTTGGCGAGATGAGCCTATTTACTTCTTAATGCTGCCTTTTTACTAAGTGGTGGTCTGGTGTAGGTTAATTAGTCAGACGCCAACGTGAATTTTTTTGCAAAGTACAATCGTATGGGTAAATTAAATTGATCTAATTTCTAGTGTGCTATTGCGATAACAGCACGGCAAGATCAATCAAATATATCTAGTCATCAAATTGCAACACACAGTATTTTTGCAATTGTTACACATCAAATATCACACCTCCAACCTCCCAGACAAATTCGTGCCTCTGTGAGAATAAGGTACATGTCGGAGACGTAACATACAATAGCAAAAAAACATCCAAACCCAAAAGATATCGCATCTTTTATTTATGCCTCGGGGAAAAGAATCTCCCGAATACTTGGCATCAACTCCTGATAAACCAATGCCAATCTCGAACTCATGGTATTATCACAAACAATCTTCCCACTCAAAGCAGTCAACTTCACCCCCCCATTCGAACTTTCAGGTAGATCAAACTTACTATCCTTGTTAACCACAACATTGGGTTTAAGCATGACACCCGACTCCTTCTGCATGATGGTAACATACTCCTTCACGGCCGCGGGTAATACTTTAGTAACAGTAACAACATCCTCCTTACGACAGTATACAGTGACCTCCAATTCCTCAATCTTGATTAAACCCTGCACAATAAGTTTCTGCAGTAAAGCCGCATAATTACTACCATCGGCCACAACCTTACACTTACTACTAGCCTCCTTCATTAGTGAAGTTAATAGATCATCGCGTAATGCCATCTTCTTTTGACGACATTGTCCAATCTCGGCCGATCGGGCAATACGTGCTTGAATTTCACGATCCTTCTCCTTCTTTAGGAATTCATCCTGTACTGCTAATTTAGCCTCATGGACAAGTGTCTGTTTCTCGAGGTTAAAATCATGCTCGGTCTTAAGGTAGTAGTAGTAGTAGCAGTGAAGCCGAGGGGGGGGGGAGGGGGAAATGAAAATGAGATGAGCGTTGAGGATGTAAAGTGGAAAAAATTATGAGCATAGAAATTGTTACGGCCCAATTAAAATAATCGTCTGAGGTACATCATGATGTTTTTAAACCCCTTCTATTGCTATTCCCCATTGTCGACGGTGAGTGTCGTTGCGTTGAGGTCCGCCCATTTTTTTATTGTCTGCAATCCGAGGATCGAGTCACATCAAACAAAGCTTACCTTCACACGAATTTCATTTGCCTTCTCATGCGCCTCCTGGAGGATGAAATTCACCATCTGCCGGATCTGATCGGACGCCATTTTGTTACTGTAGTATTCACTCGACGACGTTGGATTTGTCAGTCTCCACCAATGCGGCCGCGTTGGGAAAAATGAAAATAGATCCGCTTCTTCCAGCGATCGATCTGCCGCAGCTAATATCGACTTTACATAAAATCGATTTTTAGGGCTGTTACAGGGGAGGGTTAGGGTAGGGTTAGGGTGTTACAGGGGGAGGGTAGGGTGTTACGGTTAGGATATAATCGATTTTAGGACACATAAAATCGATTTTATGTAACGGTCGATATTAGCTGCGGCAGATCCCGTCTCAACTCGGAAGGCTTTCGTGTCACGCCGATGTCACACCGACAGAACTGAATTTTTCGCTTCCGCGTCCCCGACAGGCGAGTGCGGCGAGGGTGGAGAGACCAGACGCCGGCTCGCGGAGTAGGGGGGAATACGTAATCATTTCTCCAACCATGACGTCGTCATTATTCTTTCTCACATGCTATATCGTCCTTCTAAGCTGTGATCATACTACCAAATATTCCTCTTTCGTTAGCGCCGTGGAGTACGGTCAGATTGCCACATGTCCCGAAGTACCCTCTCTTCACTGTAAGAATGGCTCCACATGCACACCCGGCGTGGCATCGTTCGGATCACAGCATGATCATTTAGCATTACAAACACATGACTCGGGATATCATTGTAAATGTTCAAATGGCTATATTGGACATGAATGTGAAATACTAATCCAAGAGTGCTCGTCGACGCAACATGTTTGCTACAATGGTTCGGAGTGCCAAACGAATAATAAAAGTTGCGATTGCGACGCACTCAATGAAGAAAGTGAATCCACGGATACTAAATATTCAGGAAATATGTGTCAACATGTCTCAACTAGTTTCTGTGCCGTGACATTGGTCGGGAATCATGCCCCCAATCATCAATTCTGTACGAATCATGGTGAATGTGTCCGATTGGTGTCGGGGGGCGATCCACATCCTGGATGTATTTGTAAGGATGGTTATACTGGTGATCATTGTGAGGTCCAAAGTGATGCCTATGGTGTACCACAATCGTCGTCAGCAAGAGGGAATGATGTTAGTACGTTATCCAAGACAATGTTTGGTGTAATGATTGTTGTTATGATCGTAGTAACATCGAGTGTTATATACTTTTTGGGTTCCAATAGACGTATTGATAAGGCATCTTCAAGGGAGAATTATGATCCCGAATCTTCTTCTGCGTCGCCAGAATCATCGGAACTTACGTCAAACAACACTACAACAACAACGACGGAAACGACATCATCATTGAGGAAGACTCAAGTCGGTGAGGGAGAATTAGATCCTGATGGTAGTGGGACAATGATGTTTGAAATTGGTAGTCCCGGTGTAATAACGGAGGAGGATGATGTATCTGTGAATTCTGAAATTGTAAAAAGTAATGGAGTAACAGCAGCTGGGAAAGAGATTGTTTGACCATAATACGCTTAGATATTGCTGTGTTTTTTCTCTCGGCAGAGTATGTAAAATAACGATAACAAAGCTGTCATTAAACAGAATATAGGTATGAATGAACTTCCCTTTCCAAATTAGGGATGAGTGTTTGTGTGTGATACAAACTACTTCTTTCTGTTGAATCCACCCCCTTTCCCTTTGGCCGCTCCAGCTCCACCACCCTTCTTCCCCGACTTTTTTGCAGCATCTGTTTCTGCCTTCCTTTTTGCTGCACGCTTCGCCTCGGCTTCGGGATTACTCTTCACGGTAAAGAAACTATCCATCCGACTTTGTGGCTTGGATGTGGCCTTGAATGCCTTTTGTAACTTTTCAATACTTCCCTGTACACGGTCAGGATTGAACCCCATCTCATCAACGAGGAATGCACGTAAAGGAATAGGTTGACACTCCTTCCATTTGAGATCAATGGCAGAGTCGGGTAGGACCTCGTGATGGTTGAATAACCGACGTGCCTCGACGTAAGCAGGGATGAGCTCTTCTTCCTCTTGTTCTACTTCTTGTTCTTTGTCCTTCTCTTCATCGTCATCATCCTCCTCCTCCCTTTTCCCTTCCAACTTCATACGCTTACGTGCCTCATTCGGTTCATAGGTCTCGGGTACTGCATGCTTTTCCCGATTTATATTCTTTAATATCGTTTCAATGTTCCGATGATCGCGTATCAACTTCAATGCCGTCTTCGGTCCGATGCCACGTATAGTCTCACAATAGTCACACCCCAATAGGATACACAAATCGACGAACTGATCATGGTCTAGCCCTAGTCCAGCAATAGCCTTGGCATAATCAATCTGTTGTATATCACTATTCTTGGCATTCGCGAATGTCATTTTACGTACCTGTACGGGCGTGCGGAATGTAAGGGCATCCATATCCTCAGTCGCTGTGGCATAGACCTTCCCAGCTCGACAAAGCGCCGCAGCCTGTGCCTCCGCCTCACACGGAGCACGGACGACGGGTACGCCCATTAGATCAAGTAAGCGTATACAATCCTCATTCTCTTTCGTCCCGGCACGTACTAGTCGCTTCGATTGCTTATCCTGCTCCTCAAAGTTTCCACTTTCGGTGGCAGATTTTAATGCCTCCTCGGCCTTGGCACGCTTTTCGCGTCGTTTTAATAACTCGCCACTCTTGAATTGAGGCGGTTTGCCATCGAAGACATATACCGGTCGAATGCCCTCCACGATGAACCGTATCGTACGGTTAAATATGCCCTGGATGTGACTCGTCGTTTCACCATCGGCATTCGTTAGCATCATGGCCTGTTGATTCGGCCCGCCGGATCGAACGGCTATCAGGAATTGGTATATGGCCATGGATGCGTCGACGGCAATTTTACGCCCATGGAGGGAGGATAGTGGTACCTCGCGGATACAGTCGGGTGCCTCGTCGGACAAAAGCTTAGCAAGGCCCTTAATTCCCATTGTATTTTTTGTGTTGTGGGGATCGTCATTGCGCCGCGCCAAATTCGCATGTCACGCATTTTCTTGTGGTTGTGGGGTTCTACAACTAAGACAACGGAGGTGAAGTAGTCGTAACATTTGTGTCCTCTTCAACCGCTGCTGCTGGTAAGCGATCGCTACCGTCGTACTATTCCACCAAGGCTTTGCTCATCATCGTCTTTAGATCTCATCATGACGACTAATCATGAACAACTAGAGGGGTATGAGCGCTATCGTCAATTCATGGATAGGCTCACGGAGAGTAATGTAGATGACCACATTGAACTACCCATGATCGCCGTGATGGGAGATACATCCAGTGGTAAATCAAGTTTGCTGTCGAGCATAAGTCTCGTTGATCTCCCTAGCGCAGATTGTCTTACTACACGGTGTCCCATCATGCTTAAGATGCACCATGCAACGAGTAGGTCGGCGAGCGTGAAAGTTTCATGGAAAAACAAAGTCGTGGGCGGTGCCGTGTTTGTTGAAAGAAAAATTGGCGAAAATAATTGGTCGGACATCACGATGCTCAAGCCTACATCATTGAAATATCTGGGAAGGAGGTATCGCGCGACATTGTTAGTGTCGATGTGTATGGTCCACAATGTGAAAATCTTACACTAATAGATCTTCCTGGTATAGTGCGCACCGCGGGTAAGCAGGAGAGTGCAACACTTGCCGATGATATTCGAGGCCTGATGAATTACTACCTCAAGAACACCCGATGTGTCATATTAGCTGTACTACCAAGCAACGTAGACTTTCATAATTCGCAGATATTGGCCGATGCTAGAAAGGTTGACCCTGGTACCAATCGCACCATCCCCGTCTTGACCAAACCGGATTTAATTGACGATGGGGGACAAATTAGTGTGAGGGATGTTCTACTTGGGCTAAAGACTGATTCCTTCTTGCTGGGCTTTCGTATGGTGAAAGGTAAGCATTAATTGCGTCAACATAATAAAGTGAAGGGCATTCACTCAATGTATATCATGTATCGCAGGTCGTGGCCAAGCTGCCTTGAATAGAGCCGAAAGTATCGAAGAGGGCCTTGTTGCCGAACAGTCATTTTTCGACAATACTGAACCGTGGCGAGGACTTCCGGACAAGAGTCTCCTTGGTACGAAAAATCTAAGGGTCAAGTTGGCTGAACTGCAAATGAATATGATTCGTTCATCATTCAAGGGTATTGAGCAGGAACTGAAGGCCAAGCGAGACAAGGCAGCGTTGGCATATCAAGAGTTAGGAAAATTACCCTCCAACCTCTCCGAAAAGCGATTTCTATTTCAACGTATCAAGGAGGAAATATCGAATGGTATTAGCTCTATAACGTTAGGTGGGAGGATTTGCTCAACCCAAAATGGAAATAAAATGAGGCCTTCGGCAGAATTCCAATTGAATGCCAACTCTTATCAAACCTCTCTCAACGCTAGTAAGCTTGCAAATATATCAGAAGTCGCAGTGGGGAGTAAAGTTATCGTATTAGATGGTGAATGTGAAGTTCGTGGTGAAGTGGTCTACATCAATGACAATGATGATGTTTACATAAAACAAGTTGTGACAAAAAAAAGACCCTACATTCATTACTCCTGAGAAACCGCAGATGCCTGGTCAAAACACAGCCTCACCTGCTGTTTCACCATTAAATGGGTTACCATTCTTGAAGGAGGGTAATGCTGGCTTCCAATGGATTGGCGGGCGCTGTGCTTTGAAGGAGGAAGAAGCAAATCCTTCCGCTACTGGCGAACCAACTCCATTTCGTTTCAGTGTTGGTTCATTCACACCAACGCAACCATCGTTTGGAGCCACACCGTCGGGAGGAGTATTGTTTCGTTCAGAACCTGATTCTGCACCATCAGGGAAGCTTCCTACCGTTGGAATCAAGTTATTCAAAAGTTCTTTTGTTCGACCTGATCCGGAGTGGATTAGTGACTTCATCAAATGGAATCGTCCATACAAGCTCCCTCTATTTATTGACACAGATGTCTTCAATGCAATTATTGTAAATCTCATCGAAAAAGAGTGGGTTAAGCCGGGGACAGACCTACTTGAATCCACTTCTGAATTGATGGGCACAGTAGCTGAAGAATTCATCCTAGAAGCAAAGCTTATTACTTCTTTCCATTTACTAAAAAGCTTCTTGACTGCTAAAGCATCAAAGGTTGTTGAGGATCTAACCAATGAAGCAAGGCAGAGAATTGAGGAATTCGTGACTCGGGAGAAAGTGCCGTATACTCAAAACCACTATATCTTTGAGAACTTATGTAAACTTCGATCCCAGCGATTATTGGACGAGGTACTGTTGGCACTGCCTGCTGGAGAGGAGGACGTAGAGGTTGACCCTGCAACTCTTGCCGCCGCAGTGACGAACATATTTAAGCGTAATCAAGAACGTTCCGTTGACGAACATATGGCCGAGGAGATGCAACATGCATTGAATAGTTACGGGAAAGTTGCGATTAAGAGATTCATTGACAGCGTTCCCATGATTTGCATAGAAATTATTCAACAATTTCCAGATCGGATGAATGCAGCCCTCCTCAATGTCACGGATAATGAGATAGAGCGTATTGTAGTCGCTCCTCAAAATATTATATCCACACGAGACTTGTTGAAAAGAGAAATTGATGTCTTAGAGAAGGGATTAGTTGCACTACGTGAGGGTTAGGGTTCAGGTCCATTTATTTGTTGATTAAGCCAAATAGTACCTTAAGTATTAGCAAGCTGGATGAAGTACATAAGTTGTCAAAACAGGCACATCTCTCCGCCAGTGAGGAAGGTTTCCTTTTGGAGGGAAATCTTGTTTCACTTCGAGACCTTTACAACCATCCTGGCATCGTACCGGTTTATCAAGGGGTCCTGGGTGTTCCCTGCTGTCTCTGCCCTCCAAAATTCCTTAGTATAGCGTGTTTCATTGTTGTGTAGCTGGATATCGGATAAACCTGGATGTTATCAATAAGATACTATTGTATACCATATTACCTACGAGACCAAGCCATATTTGGCTTCTTTTTTTATAAACTAACTTATCCTTTGGTCAGGAGCGTAATACAAGTATATGTGCATGATGAATCTCCGGCATTGACTGAAGGTGGGGTGGATTGATCCAATACAGCATATCCAAGACAGTAGTGTTGATGACTTGCGACGTCTTCTTCAGATACTCGTTTTCTTTCCCACTGATTCCAATTATCATCGATTGCATTGTTATATCTGACGCATCATCCTCTTTGGTGCTCATGGGTATAATTGTTGGGTAGATGTTTTGATTATTATGAATTATACAACTACTACCAACATAATTCTTACACGAAGTTTTCAATTCATCCATTGCCCATGATAATTCTACCATTGAAATACTAGCTGTACTTTCCATACTACCACTGTTATAAATTTTACCAATCTTCCATAAACACCAATGTTCAATATTAGTATCGACATGGTATGGGAAATCATTGGGGACTAAAGTAAGATATGATAATTGTTTTTCAATTGTATCTTTGGATGCTTGTGAAAGTGACAACTTAGCTTTGAATATTATCTGACAATCATTATTATCACCTTCTTCTGGTTCGTACTCATTTCTACTATTGACTGACGACACTACTACCTTCTCAAAACCAAACTTATTTCCAAATTTATGTACTAATAAGTAATCATAAGCACTCACCCAGCAATTACTCAAGTATGCTTTATGTTCCTCATATAGCTGTTGAACATTGTCTGCTCGTCGGAATAATGCCAAATTTGGATGATTACTTGAGATGTAATGTATATTATTTTGCAGTGTGTTTGTTGATTTAGTAGTACAATTATCTGGACCAATTTCCATACGGAATAGCTCTAGGAGCTGAGGCCATGTAAAACATTGTTGCTGGTTGATATTGCTAATTATAGAAGACGTAGCAGCTGTTGTTATGGTACGACGGAGTTGATTCTCTCTTGACAATCGCAATAATTCTCTCGCCGAGTGTACACCTGTGTTACTAGCCGAGCTTGTACACGATTCATTATTTTCATTTGCACTTGCAGAAGAACACAGGCAAGATCTGCCCGATATCTGCAGATTCGAATGATAATAAGTTCGCTTGTTGTTGTAGTTGCGGGTGACTATATGTCGAGGAGGGTGGGACGATAATATACCAAAGCTTGGACGACTGCATGTCACACGCATTGATGATTGCCATGAATCACGCGTTATCATCATGATTAATGCAACTGGAATACTGCTCACCATTATTTCTTCTTTGTCTTGTGCTCACAACCTGATTGATTCCGCCGTCTTAAACAATGTATGGATGCGATATGATGACACCGCGCTGACAAAGACTAAATTGGTTTGAGAGGAGAAAGCGATTCTATGATTGATACTTCGTTGGACAAAAGGAATAATTGCGTTGTTCGGGGGAGTACCATATTAATTATCTAGTGTGTTCGCATAACTAACAAAGGAGACTGGTCTAAACTGGGCGATACAAACAACGACATACCTAGTGTCTACCTACTAATTTTTTTGAGGACATTTTTGGGCAGAATGTCCTCCCGGGAGGACATTCTGTTTCTACGAGTTCCTACGTTGACTCTGGTACAAAATCGCTGGTCTCATTCACTTTTTAGGCACAAATCATCTTGCGCGCTGTGTTAGGCACTCTTTGTGGCAAGGTGCACCGTACTCATTCCCCACATCGTGACACGCCATCGACGTGAATATTGGGTCGGTATCTCACGCCGTGCCGTGCCGGCGGTCGTATATTTAATAGTTGCATGAAACGCGTTGTTTCGTGTATTTATTGGGCAGCGCGCTATATCATCGAGGGCGGTATGGTGGTCGGACCTAGACGGGCACTGATGACGTTTCATTGCATCCACCCATGTATCATGAATGCCAGGCCACGTCCATTTACTTGGTGCCATTCGTGGTGCCGGTTTACCGACGGCGGACAGCATATTATATACAGACGTGTGATAGTGAATATGATTTAACAATTTACTTTGGTGCGGGGGGTGGGGGTTGGATGAATTCAAAATCAAATATAAGAGGAGAGGTAACAGTGGCGAGGGCAGATCAATTGCAAGAGGTAATTATGGCCTCTGTCACACGATAACGAGAGAGTGTGCGAGTGAAAGAGGAGTAGATATCTTGCCCATCCGACGATAAGATCTTCGATTAGTTTCTAGTATACATGACAATCAACCAATTATCAATGTTTGTTATATGACGACGGAGTATATGATGACAATTTATTATACGACGACGACGACGGAGTTATGATGACGACAGTGCATAACACGAGGATACAACAATAATGACGACGAGGTCGAGGATACGACTACTGCGATG